>Ga0210401_10002305_pt1 | contig 21246 bp, 19 predicted proteins | sample IncBWH32MmetaG_FD_150866 | JGI IMG/M metagenome (GOLD analysis project Ga0210401, IMG submission 150866) | Forest soil microbial communities from Barre Woods Harvard Forest LTER site, Petersham, Massachusetts, United States - Inc-BW-H-32-M | ecosystem: Environmental > Terrestrial > Soil >... | reverse complement strand
TGTGCTGCCGCCGGCCGGGAAATTCGGCTGGTTGCCGCCTCCGGCCGTGAGATAAAGAGTGTTCGGATCGCCGGAGGGACCACCTCCGCCGAACACCAAATCCCACAAGCCAGGATTCACCAATGCACTCTTCGAAGAATCGGTGAGCTGCCCGAGAAACTTCCCGGTAGCGTCGAAGGCGTTTATGGTGCCATCCCCGAAATTTCCCACCAGGATCGCGTTCGGAAACGCGCCGAAGGTTGATGGAGCCGTCACCACGCCCCAAGGCGCATTGAGTTTGCCGCCGGCGGCGACAAAGGTGCTGATGAAATTCCCATTGATGTCGAAGATGTCGACCTGCCCCAGACCGGCGCCGGGCTGAGCGTCGTGCTTGGCGGCGTCCTGCATGGCATACGCCACGTAGATCTGGTTTCCGATGACATGGATGCCATGGGGAGCGAAACCCGGAGCAAGTTTTGGATCGACGAACGAACCGCCCAACGAAGTGAGGTTGAAGTTGCGATCAAGAACGTCGATTTTCCCGCTGTTGAAATTCGCCGCCAAAAGGAATGTACTGTTGAGAAGCGCCAGACCTTTGTAGACTGCGCCGCTGGCAGAGTTATCGAACACAACCGTTGCGGCATTGCTGGTGCCAGTCCAGCTGGCGACCAGGCCATCTTCGGTGTCAAAGATAAACTGCCCACCGCTGAAGTAGATGCCGTTTCCGTTTGAGACGTTACCCGTAGGGCAGCCAGGGGTGCAATTACCGTTCGGATTGCGCGAGGCCCCGGGTATGGTTACCACAAGGCCAGCATTCTTGTTACCCTGGCCGTCATAGAGGGTAGAGGTGCCACCGTTGTTGTTGGCTATCCAAAAGTCCTGCCCCGGAAGAATGGAAATCCCCCACGGATTTAGCAGTTGAGGGTCTGTGGTCTTGGCTACCCCGGCAGTGTTTGACACCAAGTTGTTCTGGAAATAGCCGCTCTGTTGCGCGAGCAGTCCCGAGGGAGTTGCTAAGGTCATCAGCAGTCCGAATAAGATGATTGCTTTTCTCAAGTTGTCTCTCCGTAAGCCGTCTTTTTGATTTGTGCGAGTCTGCCTTCAAGTACTCGTTTTTGTCGTGAAACTGCCAGTGACCGGTTGGGCAGGGAATTCAGGCACATGATGCCGCAGTTCCATGCTCCTGAACTCCCTGCTACACCCATGTAACGACCTGCGCTTGGTCTCTTAGTTCGTGCCAGAAGAGGACGAGGTACTTTGACTCTTCGCCTGCGCGAGTGCGATCCTCTCCGGCGGTGTCTTCATGCTGTAGATGCCCGCCGGTGTCTTGATTTTGCTGAGAAAGTACCGGTTCCCGATATGCTCAAAGGTGAGCGCTGGCTGGTCGGCAGGAACCCCTTCGAATACTAGAGGAAGCAGAAACGCTCCGCTGTTAGTGTAACTATGAATGACCAACTCACGGTTCACACTAGTGCTGACACGATCTATCCTGTATTCTCCCGCCGGCAGGTTCGCACCTCCGGCGACAAAGTCGAACGGAACATTCACGACTACTCCGTCGACGTCTTGAGCATGGGCACCTACACCCAATCCAAGTAGGCACATAATGTTAAGTAAGGCAACAACATAGAACTTCCGCATCATATCTCCCTTAGTCAATGGTTTGACGTATTCACTATTGATAACTTCACTCAAGAGCATTTATTCCACATGCCGCTCGTGAATATCAATTATCAGTCACTAGAGGATTTGACGCGGAATCCAATGAATCGATGCGGCTCGAATGTCATTTGATTGTCACTCCGCTGTCATTAGTTAGTGACTGTGCGCAGGGACAGTGTCGATCGGGGGAGTGTCGTGTTGAGATATCAGGTTGCGCAGTCGCTCGGCAAGAGGGTCTGAAACCCCTTCCGTATGTCGCTAGGCGGGTTGCTCCGGCCAGGCTCGCTTTGCCCACTGGAGTATTGGATCAGCCGTTCGTGAACCTCCAACCGACTCCATCATGGCCACGCCTTCAATGCTGCGCGACGTTTCTTGAAGGCCGCCCTGAGAGGCTCTGTGTCACCACATATGCGGTGCGCGACTCGAACAAGCTTGCCATCACATCGTTGTGCCAGTTGCTCGAACACGCCAACGTTTTTATTCTGATTCGCACCGACAAGACTTGTGTCGCCGCTTTGCCGCTGCCCGTGCGTTCTAATTGTGCCGAGTCCACACTCATGTTCTCTCAGATTGCTTCAGACCACCGCATAGTCGAGGGAGCAATCTGTCGCCAAGGAAAGAAACCGATCCGAGGCCGAACGATCCAGAAATCCGTGTGTCACTGCACAATGATCTGGCCTATCATCTTCGGATGCACCGAGCAGTAGTACGGATATTTTCCCGCCTTGGTAAATGTGTAGGAAAACTTTTCGTCCGTATCCCGCACCTTGGACTTGAACACGCCCTCCGTGCTGACAATCGTATGAGGAGTGTCATCACGGTTGGTCCAGGTAACCGTTGCTCCGACGGGTACGGTGACCGCCTGCGGTCCAAAACGGAAATTGTCGATTGTGACCTCCGCGTTTGCCGCGGAGGGTTGGTCGTTCGCGGTCGCATTCGGTGATCCGGCTAATAGCAGTACAATCGCAATAATTGTCACTGCCGCGAAACTTGCAACCCACACATGTTTACCCGTCATTGTTGTCTTCCTTTCCAATGTTGATCCGCTTGGTTAGACTGGATTGTCGTTGCTTCAGGATGTTGCCCGCCAGCAATCCTCACTCTCCAGTAATCGGGGACGCTTTTTGTTCTAATTGGCGATCGGCCGGCTTCGAAACCACCCATAGTCCGTCGCCGTTCAAGACATAGATGAAATTCCGCTCGTCCTGAAGCCACTTGACCACTCCCGAGAACTTTTGCACCACTCGAGGAGCTGCCGGATTCGACAAATCCCAGAGCACAAGGTCGTCGTTGGAGGTGCTGCCGCGCATCGGGTCTGCGGTTTCGGCAATGATCGCCAAATCACCCGACACGTTCATCCTGCCCGTCGCAGCTGGATCCGGCCACGGAATTACTCCAACCGTTTTCGGTTGAGCGGGCTTGCTGATATCGATAATCGAAATACCTTGATCTTTTGAGTGCTGCACGTAGAGGTAGTACTTGTCATTCACTTTCTTCTGCATCGCCATGTCGACAGCCGATAGTCCAGGGAACGAAATGTGTGCGACCACATCGGCCTGGTTGTCGGACGTTTTGACTCTGTGATTCTTGGCCGATGCTCCACCAGAGACAAGGAACACGGTGGTAAGAACTGCCACGGCCGCCGAGTTGAATTTATGGAGTCTGCTTCTGACATTCCTCATAATCCGTCTCCTGCAAATTGAATCTCACCATGGATAACGGATTTTCTGGTCTCTTATTCCACTTCGATCACATAAATCGTGGAGTGGTACTACCAAGTGATTCATTTCAATGGACCTGAGAAGCTGGCCTGGGAAGTCGGGATTACGCAACGCTCTTCGCGGATTCCCGAGAAGCGCTCGCCAGACGTGTCGTATTTCCGCTCGCCAGCAGGCACTTGGTTTCTCCAAACAACTTGTCTTCTGAAAGAAATAGATCAACGATTCTGATTCTTTACGATGTGCCTGAGCTTTTGATCGAAATTGCAGACTTGCAGATCGCGATGCGGCATGTTCATCATCGGCAGAGGTCTTCTTGACCGATGGATTCGATCTCCAAATCCAAGAATTGACGAGCAACCGTCTCGTCTTTCTTTCCAATAAAGTCCGGATCGACAGACGCCTCTCTCGTCGCCCCCGACTCTTTGCGCTGCGCGCGCGAATGTAGGTCCACAGGGAGCGCAACGAGTGACTCGCGAATTGCCTTCCGGGCTCTGGCCAAGCGTGATACGACGGTCTCTGTCGGGGTCGACAATATGCCCGCGATCTCCTGGTAAGACATTTCCTCCACTTCACAAAGTAGGAGGGTTTCCCGATAATGCACGGGCAGATTGTAGATGGCGCGCTGCACTAGCTCGGAGTTAGAGCGATTCGTCAGAATCGTTTCGGGAGTCTCCGTATCCACCGGCAGTTCATAGCCGTCCACCTCCGAGTCCATCGCAACGGTCATACGCCGCTCCAGTTTCGAGCATGAACTGAGAAAAGTGTTTTTCAGGATCCTAAAAATCCATGCCCGGAAGCTGGTGCCACGCTGGAACGATGCGAAACTGTGTAAAGCCTTTTGATAGGTCTCTTGTACAAGATCCTCGGCATCATCCTGGTTGTGCACAAGCCAGCGCGCGAAGTTGTAAAGCGAATCGAACAAGGGCATGGCCAACTCTTCGAAATCTGCCGTCGACTTGTCGTCCGGTGAGGATGAAGTCCCCAATCCGACTATCCAGTGTGGCCCCAATCCAATGCGCCTCATTTGCATTCTCCCGAATCAGTTCGAAACCCCGTCTCAGCTAGGCTGATTTCTTTGTTTGCGAACAAAACTGAATGACTTTTCCGCCGTGCTGAGGAGGTCTCCACTTCAATGGTTTCCGGAAATTCTTCGGTACCCAAAACTCAATCACCTTTGCCATGACGATCTCCTTGATCTCGTGATCTCCGAACAATCTGACGTGCCTGTCCTCAGGCGTCAATTCACTGAGGCCTTTCTCGTCATAACCCGTGTGCTGCTGGTCAAGTAATTGATGCCTAAGGGATTAGCTCTGCAGATTATCCTGGCTGGGTCTGACACTTGGGTCTGCGAGAGGTGCTAGACTTCCATGCCGAGCCCAAGTGCGCTATGGAACCGGTGCGCCGCATATCGATCGTGCGATTCGGAACCTATGAGGTTTCTCTTCACTCGGGCGAAGTGCGCAAGGCGGGTTTGAGAATCAAAGTCCAGCAGCAGCCGATGAAACTGCTCGAGATTTTGCTGGAGCGTCCGGGCGAAGTGGTCACGAGGGAGGAATTGCGCAGCCGAGTCTGGGCCGACGAAAGTTTTGGTGATTTCGACCAAGCTGTCAACATCGCCATCGCGAAACTCCGAAGTGCCTTAGGCGACTCGGCTGAGAATCCTCGGTTTATCGAGACGCTTCCCAAGCGTGGCTATCGCTTCATTGCGGACGTGTCGGTGGTCGATGCAGATCCCCGCCTGAAAGAGCCGGAATCTTCCCCCGGATCTTTGCCGGCGACAGAGCATGGGGATAAGGTCCAAAGCGCTGGGCTGACCGTTGCGCCCGAACGCCGGATGTGGCCGACCCCTCGCGTCATCGTCGCCTTGGCGCTCCTGATCGTTTTGCTGATTCTCTCCGTCTGGCTATTTCGTTCGCGTGGCCGTACCCCCACGGGCATCCGATCCTTGGCGGTGCTTCCGCTGGACAACCTCTCGGCCGATGCGTCGCAGAATTACTTCGCGGATGGCATGACGGACGAGTTGATCACCGACCTGGCGCAGATCAGCGCTTTGCGGGTGATCTCCCGCACCTCCGTAATGGTATACAAGGGAGCGCGCAAGCCTCTGCCGCAGATCGCTCGCGAACTGAACGTGGACGCCGTCGTAGAAGGAACCGTTCTCCGTTCCGGCGACCAGGTTCGCATCACGGCGCAGCTAATAGATGCGTCTACGGACAAGCATTTATGGTCCCAGAGCTATGAGGGTGACTTGCGGGACACTTTGGCGCTCCAGAACAGCGTGGCTAGAGCCATTGCAGATCAAATTCGGGTCAATTTGACTCCGCAGGAACAAGCCGCACTGAAAAGCGCAAAGGTTGTTAATCCGGAAGCTTACGAGTCTTATCTTAAGGGGCGCTACTTCTGGAATAAGCGAACGGCGGATGGTTTAAAGGTCGCCCTGGCTTATTTCAACCAGGCAATCGAAGAGGACCCGAAATACGCGCGAGCTTATTCTGGATTGGCCGACACGTATGCTTTATTGGGAGACTGGCAGTATGCGGTGATGCTCCCTGCAGAGGCATTCCCCAAGGCGAAGACTGCGGCACTCAAAGCTCTGGAATTAGACAGCACACTCGGCGAAGCCTACAACTCGCTTGCGTTCATTCTGGATGGATTCGACTGGGATTTTGACTCTGCCGGGAAGGAATTCCAGCGGGCCATCGAACTAAACCCAGGCTACGCAACCGCTCACCATTGGTATGCTTGGCATCTCAGTCTATTGGGTCGGTATGACGAAGCGATCGCGGAAATGAGAAGAGCGGAAAACCTGGATCCACTATCTCTTATCATTAACGCCGATTTGGCAGAGCTCCTTGTCATCGCCCACTCTTATGACGAATCCATACGACAGAGCCGCAAGACGATCGAAATGGATCCCAATTTTGCCCTGGCGCATAATCAACTCGCTCAGGCCTACCTTCAAAAACACATGTCCGATGAAGCGGTCGCAGAACTGCAACAAGCGGTCCACCTTTCTGGAGGTAGCCCGACATGCATAGCCAATCTTGCTCGCGCCTATGCCGCATCCGGCAAGAGGAGCGAAGCGGTAGAACTGCTGGACGAGCTGAAGAAGCGCTCCAATCCGGGCCATTCGAATGCTTCGGAGATTGCCATGATCTATGCATCTCTCGGAGATATGAATCAAGCCATGAATTGGCTTGAAAAAGGCTACGCAGAGCGATTTAATCCGGGTGTTCTGCTGCGACCGGGCTTCGATCCTCTCCGCTCCGACTCCCGATTTCAAAGCCTTGTGCACCGCGTTGGCCTACTCCAGTAAATCTGCCTTCCTTGTGATGTTGGCGCTGAACCGTTATCGCCGATTGTCCATCGATCACGGCTGCAATTCCCGAACTATCTTCAATGTTGCTTCACGGTCAAGCTCGTCGCTAAGTACGGTCGTTCGCGGTTCTCGATGATTCCGCCTCGTGCAGAAAACGTTGCACGAGCGCTCCACGGAATGTTCGGTTCCTCAACGTCCGGGTGGCGGCTTGGTGAGCTCTTTCTCCCAGTTCGATCTTTTCGTGGCACTCGCGAAGGAGCCTAATCCAGAGGAACTTGCTTAAGGATTGAGATTCCATCCTCAACGGAAATTTCCTGGTTGCCAATTTCCCAAAAGATCTTTTAAAGGGTGCGATCGGAGCAAAGACGCGAGGTTTGTCTCAGACCATGCGGGCAAATTGGGGATATCAAACCATCCCACTGGGCTAGTTTAACCCCGGTCAGGAGGCCGCCCAAGAGAGGTTCTTTTGAGCCGCGAACCTCCAAGAAGTTTTGGGAATAAGACGCGATCTCGATAGTTAACACAAACAAGAAGTCGAATCGTTAAGCGATGTGAGGCCTCACGTCTTGGCTGGCGGTGACTCGCAGGGCACATGGGAGCGAACCTGCTCCCTGTGTTATGCGACAAACCGGTTGCGAGCCCGGATGGTGGATTGAGAGAGAGAAGGAATAGTCTGGATCGATCCAAGCCGGAAACTCATCCACATCTGTCTTACCCATCACTTCGGCGTGGTTTTACAGACGCGGACCCGTCATGAACGCCGCATTGCGGGATAGTTGCGCGCCGCTTGTCGGAGCCTGTGTTAAGAGCTCGCACTCCTGCTGGAGACCGGTCTACTACCCAAGTTTTTCCGCTGCGTGCTAGAGCTGATCTCTAGCGGTATTCGGCTGCGCGGATTCCCCCTCCCTCAGTAGCCACCTCCAGGGCGCTCCAAAAGGACTTTCAACTTCTCTCGAGGCTTTGCTGAAATCGCCTTTCTCCGCGGAAACGACTGGCCGTCAATCAGATGCGCGGAAATATCGGGAATAGGTAGAGAGAACCCCCAGTAAATTGCCCCCTGCTCCCAGGGCGCGTTTGATGGTCCGAACGGTGGCACCCGCTTGGGGCAGGTTGGCCGTGGCCAACTGGAGGAGCAGGTCATGGAGAGCAACAATGGGTTCGAACGGCGGGTCATGGTCCAAGCCCAGGACCAGACACCGTTACACAACCATTCCCAAACGACTTTCGAGGAACTGGCCATGCCATTATTCGGCCCTCTGTACAATTTCGCACACTGGCTTGCACAGAATCGCGAAGACGCAGAGGACCTGGTACAGGAAACATTTGTCAAAGCATTACGAGGCTTCGGTTCCTTCCAGCCAGAGACAAATTTTCGAGCCTGGATTTTCCAAATCCTCCGAAACACCTTTCTGTCTTCGCAGTCCAGGTTGGCGCGGCGGAAGACGGTGCCACTCGACCCTGACGAGACTTCACTCGAGCTGTCAGAGGCGATGGGCACGGCTGAGTCGTCTCTAATTGAACGTGCCGATGCTGACTTGGTCCTGCGCGCAATTAGTCACCTTTCGCCGGCGTTTCGAGAAGTCCTGTTGCTCTGCGACGTCGAAGAGATGTCTTACAAGGAAATCGCAGAAGCTCTATCGGTCCCGATCGGCACCGTCATGTCCCGGCTTACTCGTGCCAGGAAGGCCGTTCGCGGCGCACTGGCCGTCAGCACTCGTGTTACGCGGGCCGGTCGGAACAGTGAAGTAGCTCGTGAGACGGGAATAAGAGTTTAGGGTTGATCGACACGGGTACTCATCGCGCGCGCAAAGAACCGCCTTGTGGATTCAACCGTCAGGACAGCGGTAAAGAAATCGCTTTACGAAAGACCAGCCTTGACAGACCGGCCTTCCATATTACATCGTCTCGATCCTGCTAGAAATTCAGCTTCAAGGCAAGCTGGATCTGCCGTGCGGATGTGGTTCCGTCCGGCCGGGTAAGCGTTTGAGTCGACAATCCAAAGGTTCCCGGGTTCTCAATCACGTTGCCTGGCTGACGAAACTGCGGATGATTGAATAGGTTGAAGAACTCCGAGCGGATTTGCATCCGGAAGCGGTCGGTGAAGCGGATATTCTTCAAGAGCACCATGTCCGCATTGATGTCATTCGGACCGTAGAACTGGTTCCGGCCCGAGTCTCCAATGTGTCCCAGGAAGGTGGAGCTGAACGCATTCAAGTTCACACCAGTCTTCAGACCAGCACCCTGAATTCGCGAGCCAGGATTATTGTTCGGATCGCCGAGCACGTCCGGCCAGGAGAAGCTGGCGACTCCGGTGCGTCCATTATCGAGCTGTGTGAAGACAGAATAAGGATGCCCGGTCTGCGCGCTCACAATTCCCGAGAGGGCGATCCCTTCCAGTGCCTTACCCATGATTCCGGCATTCAGATACTGCTTGCCTGCGCCGAAGGGCAACTCGTAGGAGAAGTCAACAACTCCGCGGTGCCGGATATCGTTATCTGAGTTCCCGCGAAAGGTCAGGTTGGGATTGCGCGAATCGACTGGAAAACTCCCTTGCCCGGCCTCTGGAGTTAATGGGTCATTGGAGTCGTCGGTGGCATGGGACCACGTGTAGGCGGCGCCAAACTGCAATCCTTGCGAAATCCGCTTCGTCAGTTTCGCCTGCAGGGCGTCGTAATGTGCGTCGGCATTGGTTCGGGTGATATTCGAAACCGGGAAGTTGAATCCCGTCTGCAGTGCGGTTTCTCGAACCGATACCGGTACTCCAATTTGGGGGATGCCGCCATAGAGCACTCCGGCGCTGATCCTTCCTTGCGGATCTCCCGGATCGCAACCCCCGTTGGCAAAAGATCCCGCGGCGACGCAGGCGGCAATGGCTTGCTGGACAAGAGCTGGATCGGGTGGAACCGCATCGAGAGAGCGGATGACCCGGGTCGCGTGCGCCCCCACATAGTCGATTTCCAGAACGAGATTTGCCCCTAGCTCGCGTTGTATACCGAGATTCCAGTTTTGGCTGGCCGGCATCTTCAAATTGGGATCCAGCAACGTCACCACCTGGTTCTGCCCGTTCACAAAGGTCAAACCAGGCGGGGTGCTCTGCGCGAAGGGAACCGTCTCTGGCGTGGCCGTTCCCGAGAAAGCATTGAATACTGTCTGCTGGAACGGAGGATTTCCACGCGCATTGCCAAACAGATTGTCGAAGATGCGATCGTGGAAGATTCCGTAGCCGCCACGAATCGAGGTCTTGCTGTTCTTGAAGGGATCCCAGGCAAATCCGACCCGAGGCTCAATGTTGCTGTAGTCGTTATGATAAAGATCGTGGCCGGTCCCCGGGCCGACATCGGTAAATGTGAAGGAAGTCGCGGAACTGTCGGCATTCTGGAAGAGGTTTGAAAAATTCCCTCCGGTTTCGAACGGCACTCCGTTGTACTGATAACGCAGTCCGTAGTTCAATGTCAGGTTGCTCTTGATCTTCCAACTGTCCTGGATAAAACCGTCGGATTCATGCTGACGAAACGTTTTCCCATCGGTTGGTACTCGAGCCGCACCCTTGTTAAAGAACTGCGCTTGGAACTGAGTGCTGACTCCGCCCACCAGGAACCAGGCCAGATCCTGGGTGGCTTGATCGGGTGTTGCTTGGGTAAACGCCAGGTTAGTTCCCCCTGAATTTTGAAAGCGGTTGAATCCGAGATCATCGCGCGAGTTGAAGTTCACGTTGCCCGTGGAGCGCACGTCGCGGAAATCTCCGCCGAACTTGATCGTGTGATTCCCTTTGACCCAGGTGATGGTGTCCGTGAAGCTAGTGGTGCCGGTGTTTCTAGCCTGTCCCTTCGAATCAAACAAGCCGTTGCAACCAAGCGTAAACAACGGCCCCACCCCTAGGTTACCTTCCGGAACGGTAAAGTCCCGGCCGTTACCCAACGCATCTGTTCCTGTGATGGGATCGAAAGTGGCGGCACAGTTGCTATCGAATGCGGCGTAATTCTTGTTCCAGCCGAAGCGAAAATCGTTCACCAGAGTGTTGCTCAGCGTCGAAGTCAGACCTGCCAGGACTCCGTGAGCATACGCAGGAGAGCTCACTACATCGATTCCGGGAGCCGTTTCGCTGTGAAATGGATTGGAGTCCACCGAGCGGTTGAACGCATAGCGCAGGGTTAACTGATGCTTGTTAGTCAGTTTGTGATCGATCTTTCCCGTCCACGTGTAGCCATTGAGATTGTCGGGACTGGCAAAGTTGAGCAGGCCTGTGACTCCTGGGATCACATCGCCAGCGTTAGGCGCAGGGAATAGGTTCAGGAGCTTGCTGATTGTCGGATTGACGCTAAGCCCGGTCAGGTTGCCGGGTGAGGTTGGAGTCCGGAGATTAACTTGGGTGCCATCAGGCGCAGTGAACTGTCCCGACTTGTAAGCTGCCGTGGGAACAATGGAGGTTGCGGTGAGCGTGGTTCGGAACCTCTGGTACTCGTTATTGATGAAGAAAAAGGTACGGTCCTTGATGATTGGTCCTCCCACCGAGAAGCCAAAATCATTGCGCACGTAGGGATTCTGAGGATCGGGAGCCGGATTGGCGGCAGTGGGCGCCCTGTTGAAGAAATCGCGCGCCCCGAGCGCATTGTAACGGCCGAACCAGTAGGCATCTCCATGCAGGTTATTGGTTCCGCCTCGTGTGACCACGTCGATGATGGCTCCCGTGTTCCGGCCGAACTCAGGGTTGAAATTGTTGGTAATAACGCGGAATTCCTGAGCGGAGTCGGGGTTGATACCGAGGACACCGCTTCCCGCACCCGGAACGGAAGTGTCGTTGTTGTCGACGCCGTCTAGCAGGAAATTGTTTTGCCGATCGCGAGAACCGTTGACCGCAAAGCCGAAGCTGCCATTATTCGGCTGAATCACTCCGGGCGACAACAAGACGAGTTCGTAGGCATTGCGCGTCAGGAGCGGGAGGTCATTCATCGTCTTGCTGTCGACGAGAGTGCTGAGCTGGCTGGTTTCGGTTTCGATGGGCGCGGTCTCTCCCCCGTTTACCTGCAGAATCTCTTGCACCGATCCTATGGTGAACTGAGCGTTCAGGACCAGCGCCTGGGCGACACTCAGAGCGGTGGCATCGAATCGTATCGTCTTAAAACCGGCCTTCTCCATAACCACGCTGTACACCCCTGGCGCCAAGTTTGTGATCGAATAGGCCCCGGAAGAATTAGTGTCGGCGCTTCGGGCAGCATTGGTGGCCTGATTGGTGGCGGTCACCGTCGCGCCCTGCACGACCGCCCCGGTGGAATCTGTCACGGTGCCCGCAATGGATCCCGCAGTTTGGGAGAACAACAAACTCGAAAGGGTCAGAACACACAGCAGCGCGCTGATTTTCACCAGTTTCATCACTTACTCCCTGGATTCGCGCGGGCCAGCCCGCGCTCGATTTGACGTTTACAAAAAAAGTATCACTTAGAGAAATGCACCCGATCTGCTCTGCGTGAGGATTCCGATTGGGTGCAGGAGACTCTTTGGCCACTGTGGCCTATTTGCCCTCCGGAGCACTGTTGTCTGCAGGCGTAAAGAACCCGAAGACGCCGTGAGCCTCATCGCTTATACCGGCGGTGAAGAAGAGCCAATTGCTGGGTCCAGCGGCATGGTCGTTGCCGAAGCGCAGCGCCCACAACCGGTCGTTTTGAAGCGCATGTCCATTGGCGTCGCGGAGAAGGCCATCGAAGCGCCCGCTGTCGACGTCGTAAACAGCGATTTGCCCGCTCCCGGCATTCCCGATCAGCAGGTGGCTGCTGAAGAAGCCGAAATTCGCCGGTGCCAACGCCACACCCCATGGCGCGTTTAGCCACGGACCGTTCTCCAGTCGTTGCAGCAGCTTACCTTCGGGAGAGAATTGGTCGACGAATCCAAAACCTGGGAAATCAAAGTCGTCATGCTTCGTAGCGTTCTGCTTGGCATAGGTTACATACAAATTCCCATTGACCTCCTGCACGTTGAAGGGAGCGAAACCATGTGGGATTTTGCGGTCAACGAACGCCGGGTTACCATCGTCGTCGCTACCAAGATTCACGGGCTTGAAGTTCGTGTCGTAAACCTCGATGCGCCCAGAGCGAATATTCGTGACATAGAGGAAGAACGGCCCCCCAGCCGTCATCTGCGCGATGGTCGCTCCCTTGTAAACGGCGCCAGCGGCGGCGGAAGGATTGCTAGAGTTGTCCACCACCACGAATGCGTCATTGGGGAGGTCCTGGGGATTGATTCCCGGGCCCCAAGCGACGATGGTTCCATCTTCGGTTACGAAGGTGAATGCTGCGCCCGCAGTAGTGCCTTTCGCCTGGAAAATAAATCCTGCGGCTCCCGTCAAAACCACTCCCGTCGGTGTGTCCGCCACTCCATTCACTGGAGACGGGATGTTTACCACCAGGCCCTGCTTCACTCCCTGTCCGCTGTAGAGAGTCGAAACACCGGCGTTGTTGTCTGAAACCCACCACGGACTCGTAGCACTCGAAGTAATCCCCCATGGGTTCACAAGCTGCGGATCGGGCTGACCATTGGTCGGGTTTTGAGCAAGGCCCTGAATATCTGAAACAAGGTTGGTTTGTTGGTAGGCTTGCGCCATGCCCAGTGCGCTGAGAGCAAGCACGGCAGAAAGTGTGAGAGCGCACGCCGTGCACAATCTAGAAATTGTCTTCAGGTACACTTTCTTTCCTCCGCCACATTGCGGGACTAAATAGTGATCTCGGCAAGTCAGCGACAAGCACGGAGAAGATCTGTAAATTGTCGAGGGTACATTCCGTGCAAGATGTGTAACTCCCGTCACCCGCGGAATATTCCCCAAGTACAAAAATAATTCCTGTGCCATTCAAGGCGAGGGCTTTCGATCAAAACTGTGCACGGAAAAGGCAAGAACGTAAACTAAGCTGGGAATCGCAGACGCCGATCAGAGCTGCAAACGTCCCGACCTTGTTTCCACGACACGATCAAAGACACCCAAAGAACGCACTCCGGAGAAGCCAGCACTCATCGCTTGTCGAGGGTCGCCCTGTGACTGCATTCGTTGAACCGGAAGGTCGACCCACAAAGTAGCGCACGGTGTTATGTACCGGCCAGGTAGTTGTCCACAATCTCAAGGTGGAATTATTCGATCGCTGTTTGAAACTTTTCTCTGTCTGCTGGCTCTCAGTAACTACGTCGCGCAGAACTGTACATCAGGCTAGTCGGAGCACCAGGTTCGGCGCGCGCATCTCATACCAACGACAGGAGCGAGAAATGCAAGGAGTTGTTCGCAGTCTCTTATTGGTTGCGGTCGCGACGAGTATGGTGTCGGCAACCCGGAGTTATGCACAGGACGAACAGTCAATCGGTACGGGCGCGGTCTTCGTCATGACGAATGCGGCTGACCGGAACACAGTCATTTCGTTCCGGAGGGCCGTGGATGGCTCGTTACGGGAGAGCCGGAGAGTTTCAACCGGTGGTCGAGGAACTGGGGGTGTGACCGATCCTCTGGAATCGCAAGGATCACTCACGCTGAGCCAGGATCACTCTTTGTTGTTCGCTGTGAACGGAGGGAGCGGAGAGATCTCTGTGTTTCAGGTGCATGGTTCCCAGCTCACCCTCGTAGACAAAAAGACCTCCGGGGGCAGTGAGCCAAATGCGGTTGCCCAGCACGGAAACCTCGTGTACGTACTGAATGTTGGCGGGAGCAGCAATGTGGTTGGATTCAGGTTAAATGCGGGTGGACAAGTTCAGAGAATCCCCAATTCGATCCGTTTTCTTACAACCAACAATTCGGAGGCCGCTTCGCTGGCCTTCAGTCCGGATGGCCAATTCCTGTTGGTCACTGAACGGGCAACGAATGATATCGACGCCTTTCGTGTCCAGGCCGACGGCACGCTGGCACCGATCGTAGTTAACCTGAGTTCGGACCCGGGGGCATTCTCCGCGTCGTTTGCTCCCAACGGCGCGGCACTCGTGTCTGAAACTGGCCCCGCCGGGGGCAATGATGCCTCGGCTATCTCGTCGTACTCTATCGCGCCTAACGGAACTCTTGTTCCTATCAGCACCGGAGTCCCGACTCTGGGTAACGCGAACTGCTGGAACGCTGTTACCCCGGACGGACGATTTGTCTACACATCGAATGCTGGCTCATCCACAATCTCGGGATTTGCCATCAGCGCGACAGGTGTCTTGACGCCGCTGGGCGGCACGGTTGTAGGGACCAATCCCAGCGGAAGCACGAATCTTGACATCGCGGTCAGCGCTGATGGCAAATTCCTCTACACCCTGAATTCAGGAACCGGCACGATCGGCATCTTCGGCATCCAACCGGATGGAACTCTTAACAAGGTTGGTGAAGCTGAAGGACTAGCCCAGGCAACCGGTTTCAACGGGATCGCCGCAAACTAACTGGAAACGATTGTGAGTTGTGGCAAATCGTCGCCGCAATTCATATCTCTCTAACCCAACCGTGCTTTGCGACAAACCGATTTGTAGGAGCATGAAATGGCAGTGAAGTTAGTGGTAATGTACCCGCGTCCAAGAGTACATCGAGGTCTTCGACAAAATCTACGATGAGGAACATGTGCCGATGGCTATCGCGAAACTGGCTGGTAAAACCAAGATGGTAGGAACCAGGGTTCTGGATTCTCCGCAAGGAAACTGGCGGTCGCAGCGGACTCGGTTCAACGCGGGTTTTAATTGTTGTGTGCTCTCCCCCTGCTCCACTGGCGGGCGCTGTAACCAGCGAACGGTCACAGCGCCTGCATTGTTACCATTTGCCGCTTGAGTGCTTGCGCTCATCGCCCAACCTAAGGAGCTTTTATGTTTGAAGGACTGTTTCAACCGATGCATCTGCTGGTTATTTTCGGAATTGCTTTGCTTGTATTCGGACCGAAGAAGCTTCCCGAGCTCGGCAAGGGAATCGGAGAAGGTATCCGCGGCTTCAAGGCAGCGATGAAAGAGCAAGAAACCTCTGACAGCACAAACACAAATACATTGCCCACGAGCAAGGCCTAAGCGGGAGGTGTTGTGTGGTTTTGGCGCAGAAACCCTGTTCATCCTCTTGCTCGGACTCCTGGTCCTGGTGCCGAAGCGGCTGCACACAGTGCTCGCTGACGTGGCGCGAGCGAAAGCGCGCTTCGAAGAGGCGAGCCGCGGCTTCAAGTCTCAACTGACTGCAGAACTTGAAGCCGACTCTCAGGGCCCCGGGCCCCACAAAGAGTCTCGTTTTCTTGCAGCGGAAAGCGGTACGGAGGCTGAACGCTCCGGTTCGTTCGGAGCGACTACCAGATGCGAGAAGCGGTCGGTAGTCAACAATGAGCCCGGCGGTGTCCCAAGGAACCAACGCCCGGTGCTCTCGATACTCCACCTGAGAGGAGATCCTCGTTTTGAGTTCCACACCGAATACGGTGGTTGCGGTCCTAGGGATGCACATCTTGCTGCGACCCCTGGTGATCGCGAACGGACGAAGGGTATCTTTAACGCCTTGTCGTTTATGCTCGTCTTCCCTCCGCTATCATCAATTTCGAGATCCGTGGAAGCAACTCTAGAGGCTCTGCTTCGTATCCTCCCGGAATCATCCGCACCTGCAGCGGTTGCCAGCTAAATCTTCCAGGTTTGTCCTGAAGCGAAAGAGTGGAAATAGTAAATTAGTCGGATTGGATGATCCCAGTTGTCATTTGATTGTCACGTTCTTGTCCTTCAGTTCTTACCATCGCAACAGGAATAAAGCTCTGCCGTAAGAGTTATCGACGGTGTAAGTCAATTCTTGGTCGTACAAAAAGGAAAGCAAACAACAATGAAGCATTCAGCAAAGTACCTTTTCGGCATTGTTCTCGGATTGATGCTCGTTTTGTCAGCCGTACCCAGCCATGCGGACGATACGAAGAAGGTCAAAGTGACAATTCCGTTCGACTTCCTCGTGGGGAACAGGCAACTCAAGGCTGGCGACTACGTCGTCGAGTCGTTGGGAGCCGCCGGTGACGGCGCCCTGCTGTTTAGATCCGTTGACGGAAACACTCGGCAAATCGTGTTCGCAGTGCCCGTCGAAACCAATAAGACTGGAAACCACGAGCGTCTCGTTTTTCATCATTATGGGAGCGAGCAGTTCGCCACCCAGGTATGGTTCATGGGAGACAACGATGGCTATGAGTTGATTCCCGGAACTCGCGAGAAGGAGTCAGCGGCGAACCACGCTGCTGCCGATCAAGTGGCAGCGGGTCAGTAACACTACATCGGTCGGACAAGACAGGACGGGCGGATGCGAGTCGCCCTAGTGGAGGGGCCCCATTCTTTCTTGTCGGACCGGTTCTCGGACTCGCCCGCTCACGATCATTATTCCTTTGGGATCGACGACGGGATGGTGAACTACGGCAAATGAGCCCCGAGATAAATGCTCCCGAGCGCTGGCGAGAAGGGGCGTGCACTGGTAAGTAGATCCAAGGCGACACTGTGAAGAGAAAGTAAAGAGTTCATCGATGAGCAATCCTCGAATTATTGCAATCGGTACGGCAAATCCACCGCTCCGGCTGACGCAGGAACAAAGCTTTCATGCCGCGGGGTACCGGACCGAACGCGTTCGAAAGATGTTCCTTAGTAGCGACATCGACTTTCGGCACTTCTGTCTGGAAGGAGACTTCAGTCGCGGGGAGAGCTCGGATCAGCTGAACCAACGCTATCTGCGTGGTGCCATGAAGACGGGTTGCCGTGCAATCACGAATTGTCTGGAATTGGCTGGGCTGACGTCGCGTGCCGTCGATTTTCTCGTGGTGTGCACGTGCACCGGCTATGTCTGTCCTGACCTTGGAAGTCGTTTCATTGCGCATATGGGTTTCAGAGACAACGTGCAAAGAGGCGCGATGCTGGGCCTCGGCTGCGCGGGAGCTCTTCCTACGCTGCAACGTGCAACCGATTTTGTTCGCGCCAATCCGACTCGAGTGGCGTTGATGGTCGCTGTTGAGATCTGCTCGGCCTGCTATTACGTCGATAACACCCTCGAGACCGTGGTGGGGAATGCAATTTGTGCGGACGGTGCCGCGGCTTTTCTGCTAGCCCGAGATTCCTCACCTGATCGCCGGTACCCCGAAACAGTGGACTTCGAAACGTTTCTTGACCCTGGGCAGATCGAAGAGGTCGGGCTACGACATCAGGACGGCAAACTGCGCATCATACTCGGCGCGTCGATTCATAAAATTGCCGGCCCCCTGATTGAAAAGGCGCTCGAGCGCTTGCTGCATCGGCATGGGTTGTCGCGGTCTGATATCCGGTTCTGGGTATTGCATCCAGGCGGACGAAAAGTGATCGACGATGTACAGCAGTATCTGGATCTCACAGAGGCGCAGATGCGATTCTCACGACACGTCTTGCGGAATTACGGAAATATGTCATCTCCCACTGTGATGTTCGTGTTGGATGAAGTGGTCCGGAAAGGTGATCCTCAACCAGGTGACATGGGGATCATGGTTGGGCTCGGGCCAGGCATGGCGGCAGAACTGGCATTACTGAGATGGTAGCCCGTTTGCTACTGCGCTGGCGGGTGCTCCGAGCTCTGGTGCGAGCCAGAGGAGTCGTCTCGTGGGGTGAAGTGAGACCACTTCTGAAACTTTGCCTATCCAGGCTCTGGCTACCCGATCGGTCCGGAGTTGGCGCGACGAAAGAAGCAGGAAGCCGCAACGGCAATTTGCCGCCTGTACTTTTTCAGATGGCAACCGGTTATTGGCTATCGCAGGCAGTGTACGTTGCCGCGAAACTTGGACTGGCGGATTTGTTGAGGAATGGTCCAAGGTCCTGCCAGGAACTCGCCGCTGTAACGGGCACTGATCCCCGTTGCCTCTTCCGACTCATGAGAGCACTTTCAGCGGCACGCATTTTCGTACACACGCACGGTGACCACTTTGCGCTAGCGACCGCGGGCAAGAGCCTCCAAAGTGATGCTCCCGGATCGCAGAGAGCTATCCTAATGACGCTCGGTGAAGTCCATTACCAGGCTTGGGGAAACCTTCTTCATAGCATTCGAACTGGGTCCACGGGTTTTGCAAGCACATTTGGAACCTCCTTGTTCGCGTACCTGCAGAGCAGTCCAGAGGCCGCCGACACATTTAACAGAGGAATGAGCGATGTCGCATCCATGTTGGCTTACGCGGTTCTTCTGGCCTACGACTTTTCACGGATATCATTCCTCGTAGACGTCGGTGGCGGGCAAGGAAAATTCCTCAGCACCATCCTTCAATTACATCCAGAAATGAAGGGCACGGTCTTCGACCTACCTTCCACCATTGAGCAGGTAAAGCAGTACTTCAGTGGGGATCCAGGTGGCAGCAGGATCGCCGCTATCGGCGGAGACTTCTTCCATTCCGTTCCGAAGGGGGCGGATGCCTACGTTCTCTGTGGCGTGATTCACGATTGGGACGACGATCCCGCTGTCCAAATCCTTAGAAATTGCCGTCTCGCTATGAACCGGAAAGGGAGGCTATTACTTGTGGAAGTGGTCGTGCCTGACGATGACGACCACTGTTTCAGCAAGCTTCTCGACCTGAACATGATGGTAATGACGGGAGGACGCGAACGTACCAGAGCCGAATTTGCCGCCTTGCTCAACACGGCAGGATACAGCCTTAGCAGGATCATCCCGACGCTGGCGCCTCAGAGCGTGCTGGAAGCCATTCCAAGTTGACCTAGAAGACGGCATTGCGGCTCTGGAGTAACCCACTATTCGATCCAGGAGGAATAAAAGGACCTTAGCCAAGTTTACGTTATCAGTACGGCAAGGCTGATGAACTGGGAGACGCGTATGACTTCAACGGAGATAGCTGTTAGCGAAGAGATGCAGATCCGGCTTGTTCGCGGCGGGGACGCAGGCGCTTTTTGCGAACTGATTCGGCCGTACCGGCGCAAGCTCTATCTCAAGACCTTGTCTATTGTCGATAACGACGCGGACGCGGAAGAAGTTGTTCAAAATGCCCTCCTCAAAGCGTTTAACAAGATTTCTCAGTTTCGACAGGAAGCATCTTTTTACACTTGGCTCTTCAGAATAACGGTCAACGAGGCCCGGATGTGGTTACGGAGTAGCCGAAGGCATATTTACGAATCGCTCGATAGTAACAGTGAAGATGGAGAAGGCGAGCTCATGAGGGAGATAGGAGACTCGCGAGAAGGTCCATTCGAAGTACTGGAAAAAAAGCAACTTCGACTTGCGATTCTCAAGGCTCTGGGACGTTTGTCTGCAAGTCATCGCGAAGTCGTCGTTCTGCGTGACCTGCGGTTTTGCAGCATCTCGGAGACAGCAAGAATTCTCGCCATCTCAGAAATCAACGTGAGATCTCGGCTACGGCGGGGTCGTGCGCAGCTTCGGCGAGCACTCGAAAATCTCCGAACTCCCCAGGCTTCCCGAGACAACCGTTTAACCATGCGCGCTGGCGTACAATACGCGTTGCCTAAGGCGGCCAACGCGTATTTAGGGAAGATAACTCCCGAGAATGTGACGGGAAGCGTCTGTTGAAGTGTTGAAGCTGCCTGCGTTAGGCGTGGCCGTCCGTGGTCACGGCATCCGATGTATCCATGGATATACTGACACGGACCGGAGATTTGAAAACATAGTCGATTCAGAACATTTTCCTTTCATCGAGTTCTAGGAAGGCATGCGTGCTTCCGCAGGCTTCACCACCAGCCACGCTCTCGAACCCGAATACCGGGAGAGCCATTTCTCTTTCCGTAAACTGGACCCCAAATCCAAACCACCCGCCGAATTCCAACACTCGTGGCGATTGTCTGAAGATAACTACGTCCGTCCTGAGCGTCATTTGAAAAGCTAACGCGCACTAGGGAATAAGACCGACTCGTGCGAGTTATCAACTGGTGAAGGTCAAAAAGCACCGACACATCGTTAGCTCAGCACGATTCAAGGTGGAATTGTGAAACTTGCACTTGGCGCGGTAATGCTTTTGGGACTCATCTTTGCCTCGTTTCGAGACTCGATGGCGCAGGAACGAACGACAACAGGCCCGACTTTTCAGGTGGTCTCAACTCCCAACGAGAACTTCAACAGCGAACTGTTCGCGGCGTCGGCGTCTTCTCCAAACGATATTTGGGCAGTGGGGCAGTCAACGATCCACTTTGATGGCACGACCTGGACGGCGTTTCCCGCTCCGATGATCAAAGGCGACAACAAGAGCTTTCTGCAGGGGGTGGTCGCTCTTTCTCCGACATTGGCCTGGGCGGCGGGAAACATCACCGACGGGGCGCATCGGGGCCAGGTGATCGAACAGTGGAACGGGACTAAGTGGAGCCTATTCCCAGGCCCCAAGTTCGGGAAGAAAGACCAAGCGAATGTCTTCGCCATGACCTCTAGCTCGGTGAACGATGTTTGGGCGATCGGCAGCCTTGTGAACCTAGGCACCGGGCTGGTCGCGCCGCTTTTCGAGCACTGGAACGGGACCGCATGGACGGCGACAACAGCGGAATCGAAAAATGAGTTTCTGTTTGGCGCGTCCGCCGACGCCACGAATGATGCCTGGGCGGTGGGATTCAGCGGTTCAGACAAGATCGAAACCTCTGCGATGCACTGGGACGGCACGAACTGGAAGAGTGTGGCAA
>Ga0210401_10002304_pt1 | contig 21247 bp, 14 predicted proteins | sample IncBWH32MmetaG_FD_150866 | JGI IMG/M metagenome (GOLD analysis project Ga0210401, IMG submission 150866) | Forest soil microbial communities from Barre Woods Harvard Forest LTER site, Petersham, Massachusetts, United States - Inc-BW-H-32-M | ecosystem: Environmental > Terrestrial > Soil >... | reverse complement strand
ATATGGGAGACGTCCCGCAGTTGGTCGCGAAGATTCCCGTGGGCCGCATCTTCGATCACGGTGACTATCAAACATCCAACCCTCAGGCGGTCCAACGCTTCGCACCTTACGCAGCATTGCGCGAAAAGATCGGCCACACGGTTCTCAAGGTGGGAGACAAAGTCCCGATTAGAGGCGTAGACGTCCTAGTCTTATCGGCTGGTGGCCAGTTGATCGCGAAGCCGCTGGCCGGGGCTGGGCAGCGCAATGCGCTCTGCGACACCTACAAACAACGTGACGCTCTCGCGAGCGACGTCGAAGACGACCAGTCGGTTGGCCTGCTCATCACGTCAGGCAAGTTCCGGATGCTCGACCTGGCCGACCTGGAAGCGCATCATGGTCATGACCTGGTGTGTCCCGATAACCTGATAGGCACGGTGGATGTCTATAACGTCAACGTCCACGGGCAATTCAAAGGCATTGCACCGGAACTCGTCGGGGCGCTGCACGCACCGGTCATCATCCAGGCCAACGGCGCGAGAAAAGGCGCCGACGCGCAGACGTGGCCTGTGCTCGAAGCAGTTCCAGGACCGCGGGGTAAGACGAAGGATATCTGGCAGCTTCACTATTCGCTCACCGCGGGCAAGGACGCCAACCCGTCCGATGATTTCATCGCGAACCTGGAGCCCTCCGATGGCTTCAAATGGATTCGCATTTCAGCGGCGAAGAACGGGGCGTTTACCGTCACCAATACACGCAACGGATTTACCAAGCGCTACAGTAAGTAGCGCTTCGGCTTCCCGCTTTTTCGCCTCGTCGACCGCGCCAAGAATTGCCTTTTCGTCCGAGGAATCCATCTCCCAGCGTGTCTCCGACGGCCTTGTCTTGCCTGAACACCTGATCGTTGATGCGGATCGCCGATCCCGCGTTCGTGGCGAGCGGTCCGGCGCCCTGCCGGAGAGATTCGAAGAGCGCGGGCGGCAAGAGCCGTACCTTGCGGACGTGAAGGGGGCTGATCCCAGGTCGCGGTCTTGACGTCCCATCCTGCCGCACGACGGCGGCACCGGCCACGGATGATGGCGGAAACGTCGACGCCGTCGCCACCAGCGCAACCACCCCCTTCCGGGTGTCTAGGTAGACGGGCCGGCGTGCAGCGCTATCGCTCAACCCCGCGCCGCCTGAAACAAGGCCCGCTCCCGTCAGATTACCCAGGGTTTCGACAAGTCCTTCAGGCCCATAATCGGTCGCATGGTTGTTGGCCTTGGAGACAAGCGAGATGCCCACGTCCTGATGTCCCTTGCGATCGAAGGCCGTTGCACGGGATAGCCACCCGCCCGTCTCTGCCGCTGGATAACCGGTAAAGCGGCTCAGATCGAAAGATGGCCCCTTCCTGATTCGCAAAACCAGCGTCGGCATTCCGTAACAGATCCCCGACCTTCGCGAATTCAGGATCGCCCAATCGATCCATCGAATGGAAAGGTCCGATCAGATCCCCTGCGATTGCAGCGTCACTGGCACGTCGGCCTGAGGTGGTTCTTCCGTGTAAGACGACAGCGCGACGGGAAGCAGCATTACCACTTCCTAGTAAAAGCGATTCGGTATTCCGATGCAAGCACGCTCTATGGCCTTTTGAGATTCAGTCATACTCCGGCAGCAGCGCACGTCGCCAATTGCGGTTTCGACCGCTTGATTATCAAGGCACGAAGACATGCGCACACGCGTTGTTCCATTAAGGAGAAGGTCTTTATCTGTCCGGTGTGTTTTGCGTTGCAGACATGACCTCAGGAACTATGCTTGATTAAATCCCAGCCATCATTAACAATGATTGTGGTAGCAGGCGCGTTTGCGTACTGCTTCCGGCGCTGCCAGCGCGAAAGGCGATGAAAGCTACATTGGTCTACATCAATCATGCATGGGCTTGCGGTGTTCTCTGCGCCGGCCGAAAGTTCGCAGTGCTGTCGTTCACGATCGGAATCGCGGTCCCGTTCGCTGCGGCGGAGCAGAACCATAAGACGTGGGCAGATTACGGCGGGGGCGCGGATTCATCCCACTTCGTCGCGCTTGACCAGATCAACAAGTCCAACGTGAGCCAGTTGCAGGTCGCTTGGACCTATCCCACCGGTGATAACCGCTCCTACCTATTCAATCCGATTGTTGTCGATAATGTCATGTATGTGCTGGCGAGGAACAACTCGCTGGTCGCCTTGGACGCCGGGACGGGAAAAGAGATCTGGATCCACGCGAACCTTCCCGGTCTCACGACCCGTGGCATTTCCTACTGGGAAAACCCGGACCGGAAAGACCGGCGCCTGATCTTCGCCATCAACAACTATCTCGAAGAGATCGACGCCCGCAGCGGAAAATCGATTCTGACCTTCGGTAACCACGGCCTGGTCGATCTGAGGGAAGGCCTGGGCCGCAATCCACAGACCATCAATCGCATTCAGTCCGACACGCCGGGGCGGGTCTTCGAGGAACTGATCATACTGGGATCTTCTACTGGCGAGGCGTATCTGTCGCCTCCGGGCGATCTTCGCGCCTACAACATCATTACCGGCAAAATGGTCTGGATTTTTCATACCGTTCCGCATCCCGGTGAGTTCGGTTACGACACCTGGCCCAAAGATGCCTGGAAGTATTCGGGCGGGACGAACACCTGGGGCGAGATCACGCTCGATGAAAAACGCGGAATCGCATACCTCCCGACTGGGTCGCCCACTTATGATTACTATGGCGCCGATCGAATCGGGGCCAACCTGTTCGCCAACTCCCTGCTCGCGTTGGATGCGCGCACGGGAAAGCGCCTCTGGCACTTTCAGATGGTCCACCACGATTTGTGGGATTACGATTCAACCGCCGCGCCACAACTGCTTACCGTGCACCACGAGGGAAAGCTAGTGGATGTCGTGGCGGAGTCCTCTAAGCAGGGCTTTTTGTATGTGTTTGATCGCGTTACAGGCGAGCCGTTATGGCCGATCGAAGAACGTCCTGTGCCCAAAAGCGAAATGCCCGGCGAGCAGGCGTGGCCAACGCAACCCTTCCCCACCGCTCCCCCAGCTTTCGCGCGTCAGAAGATAACGCCTGACGATGTGAACCCCTACATCCTGACGCCCGAGGAGCGTGCCAGCTGGAAGGACCGAATCGCGAGCATGCGCAACGAAGGCCTCTTCACTCCTCCGGGAATGACGGAGACGATCTCGTTGCCGGGCGCACGCGGAGGGTCGAACTGGGGCAGCGGAGCCGCGGATCCCGCCAAGGGCCTTTTGTACCTGAATACGCAGGATTGGCCGACCATCTACAAGCTGAGTCTGGAAGACCCTCTGAGCAAGCGCGCCCGCGCGGGCAGTCCGGAAGGCTCCGTGTACCAGCAACGCTGCGAGGCGTGCCATGGCAAAAACGGTGTGCGAGCCGGCGCGGGGCCACCACCGCTCGCCGGAATCGGGCAGCGGCTGTCGCTCGAATCATTCCGTTTGACCGTCCATTCCGGTAAAGGAGAAATGCCCGCCTTCGCGGACCTGCACTATACCGACGTTAAGGGGTTGTTCGAGTACCTCAGCAGGCTGAAGGGGCCAGGCCCGATGGGCGGGGAATCGGGAATGCAGATGACAGCCCCGCCGCCGGCCGGGACGGTAGTTGCTTCAGGAGGGGCCCCTGGCGGTTTGAAGGTCACGCCCAGCACTGGCGTTCGTTACAGCCCAATCGCGGGCCCGGCTTATCCGCCCGGCAGTCAAACGCCCAGTGTCCGCTATTACACGGATTGGGGACTTTATCCCGACCAGCCTTACATCATCGGGCCGCCCTGGTCGTCGGTCGTGGCTTACGATCTGAACAGTGGAACCATCAAATGGAAGGTTCCTTTGGGTCAAGATGCCGAGGCCGCCGCTGAGGGTGCCCACGACACCGGCGCCTTCATGGCGGAACACCATGGAATGATCGTCACGTCAACCGGACTGATTTTCATTGCCGCAAGTGACGGCAAAATTCGCGCACTTGATGAAGACACCGGCAAAACGTTGTGGACCGCTACCTTGCCTGCCGGCTCTGAAGGTATTCCCGCCATGTATGAAGTCAATGGACGGCAATACCTGGTGGTTTCGGCCTCATCGAAAATCAACACCGGCGGAGGGCACGGCGGCCGGGCTGAAACCGCCGGAACAGTACGCCCCGACCTCCCCAAGGGCTACATCTCGTTTGCTTTGCCGGTTCATTGATCTCTCGATCGCCGAACTCTGCCGTACATTCGGACCCCTCGCTATTTGTCGGAAACTGTCGCAACCATGAGCTGCGTCATTCGCGGTGGTTTCGGGGCAGGCACCCCCTGGCACATCGTCCGATCCGATGAGTTCAACATGACAGGCTCATCTGCCTTTTCGGATTGCTCTCTCAAGGGCTGACACAAACCGCTTCAGATCTAGCCCAAAAGCTTGACAAAAAGTTCGCAGCTCGATTATGACAACGCGGCGCTCACCACGTTCGCACTTGCTGACGAAAGTTTGTGTTTCCCCAATCTTACTGGCAAGTTGCACCTGAGTAAGGCACGTAACGGGCCGAGTGGATTGATTTCTCCATTGCGTTTGCGAACGCAACGGAAACAGCCTACTAGCCGAAGATCGGATAGTCCAAAATAGACTATGCTGAAGCCGACGGCTGCTCGTAGATGCGGCCCGCCTCCTGAAGAGTGAGTTTTTCATTCGACTTAGACCTAAAGCACTGGGCGAGGAGGAATTGTAAAAGTGAAGGGCGACTTCGGCATTGCGGTCTGGAGCGCCATCGCTCTTTTTGTTAGTGTCCTACACGGTGCTGAGCGCGGAAAAATTCACATCTACGACGACGTGGAGTATCTAATCACGTTTAGCCAAAATCAAATCCCAACAGGATGCAAGAGCTTTAGGGGAGCTGTCAAAGGTTGTTGCAGCGTGCAGCAAATCTACCACACTACGATTGATAAGAAACGCCGGGATTTAACGGTCAGAGAGGAGGAGCAGGTAAAAATATGCCAGAGCCTACATCTCTACCCACCCCAATAAAAACAACTGTGAGATTGGAAAACAATAACACCGCTGAACCGGAGAAGTATAGGGTGCGTCCGCCTCGAGTCTTCCGACGCGCCGTCAGCACGAAAGCGAGTAGGCAGCTGTTTGGCATGTGAGCGGCGACGGACAGCTACCGATATTGCAACTTAACAGGCATCATCGGCATCAGGGCGTCGGCATCGGGGCCGTCAATGGTAGCAACAGAGTTGGCATCGAATTTATGGGAGTTGGATTGCTGATATCAAAGCCGAACTGGGTCTTATCACGAATTGACGCAGCCCTCGCCGGCCATCCAGGTCAGAACTTGTCTTTGAAAATGCAGAGAAAGTCTTCTAACGGCCTTACTGCAAATTGAAGCTTCCCGACCCCCAGCCGTAACCGAAGCCGCCCATGTCTGTGTACGTCTGCAGAAGTCCCAGCGAAAGCCCGGACGCCGTAAACGAATTCAGTGTGATCGCCGACAGCACCAGCCCGGCCGACGCTCCATTGGCCGTCGGGGGCAGCGCCAGCAGGACGTAGGACGGAATCGTAAACGTCCCCGCCGTTCCCGGCACGATACAAGCCACTGAAGAACCGGTTGTGTACGTCCCATCAATCGGGCCATTCACTGCAATTTGCACGTACTCATTCGCCACTCCTCCCGTCCAGTTGACCTGCAGCCCGCTAGATCGCGATGCCACCGCATTGTTCACCGGGCTCACTAGCGTGATCGGCGGAGGCAGGGTGATGTTCGCGCTGAATGGTCCGATAACCGCGCCGCCCGCTCCCGCCACCATGTACGCGCCAGGCACCAGAAACGTTCCCTTCGAGTTGAACTCGTTGAGCGATCCGGGCGGCACGTTCACTGACCCATTTGGTCCTTGGATGCTGAAGCTCGAGCCAGCATCCACCTTACTAAGACTCGCGATCGGTGGGTTCTCGTTGGCATTCAGATTGTTGTAGACCGTGCACGTTCCCGGAGGAGCAGCATCGATCCACGAAATCGCGAAAGGCTGCGTACCCGGATTGAAACTGGAAATCTCTTGGAACTGGAACTTCGCGTCGTCCTCAAATGTGCTTCCGCCATCCGAAAAATGCGCCAGCTTGATCGATCCTGTGGTGATCGGTCCGGCCAGTACCGCCGCTTCGGCTCCCGCATATTGCGGGATCGTGGTCGTGCAGTTCCGGCTTCCGCTCGCAATCGGAATCGCCGTCGTATTGCTGACCTGGTTGCCGATCTGCACCGCCAGCGGCACCGCGCATCCGGTCGGCGCGTTGGCCGCCGGCACCGTGAACACGATCTGGTCTAGCCCGACGCAGCATCCCGACCGACCCTGGTAACTTACTGGCGCTTGCACTCCGCCCAGCCACACCGTCAGAGGAATACTCGGCATGTTCTGCCCCAGCCCAGCGCCCGATGCGTCGTTCCCGCTCACCGGACCCAAACCCGTGGCCCACAGGATCAGAGTGTCCCCTGGATTCGCTGCTCCGCAGGTTGTGTTCGGCCCGCCGCAATTCGCCGCCTTTGCCGCCGAGACCAGGCTGTAGTCAGCATACGTGACGATTCCCGGTCCTTGGCCGCTCGAATCGATAGTGAAAATTCCGACGTTGTTCGGCACCACCGTGATCGATCCTGTAGTGCTGGGCGCGCCATTGTACGTAACCGTCACCGTTCCCGCACCCGTCGGCGTATTCGACGGCAGCAATGCGGCCACTTGGCCCGCTGACGTGTAGTAAAGCGGGGCGTTCACGGTTGTTCCATTCACCATCACCGATGCCGACGTCCCGCTCACCGTGTTGGTCTGGAAGGCGGCCGGCGCGAACGTGAGCGTCGATGGCCCAAGGCTGCTCCCTTGTACAATGAAAATCGCCCCTTGAGCGATTCCCGCATTCGGCAGCCCTGGCGCCAGACTGCTGGCCGCGTTTTCAACCGCCGTAATCAAGCCCGTCGTCGTATCGAGTCCCAAAATGATTCCGGCGAGGTTCAGCTTGCCCGTCGCCTGCGTCGGATCCCCGTTGACCAGCGCCGCCGTGCTGCTCGATGAATCCGAAAAACTGATCACGTCCAGACTACCCATAGGCGTTCCCGTCGGCGCTGAATTCACCATATCCACCAGAAGCCGGCCTTTCGTAGGGTCGAACGAAAACGGCGACGTGAATGGAATCGAGATGTCGAACGGGCACGGTGCTCCTCCCATGCAGCCCGCTGAAGTCCCGGTCAGCGCGGCATTGTACACAGTCACCGCGTCCGGCCCGGTGTTATTCGCGTACGTCGTACTGGGCAGCGTATGCCCATTGTTCGTGTTCGGATACGTCTGCGTCGTGGAAACCGTGATCTTGAGTGAAGGGTAGGTGAAGTTGATCGGGCCCGTATTCGGCGCCGCTCGAAACCGCAACCCCGTAATTACCAATGGAGCCGTGAACTGCCCACTCCCGACAATCTCCTGAATCCGCTGCGGAGCGGATCCCAGCCCGAGCGACTGATTCCCCGGCACGCTCGCATTCTGCGTTGGCACCACATACGTGCCGCCAAAACTCGCCGCGCTCGCTGCCAGAACACAAGCTGCACCCCATCGCATCATCTACTCGCGATCCCTCCCGTTCAGTTGTTTTGCCCAGGATTTCCACTTTGGTTACCTGAGCCAAACAAGTATACACCCAACTGCCTCTTTTGGGCCGTTGAGAGCAAGTTTTTCCCACCTTGGAAATGCATTACGTCTAGTACGCTTCAAAGACGGTCCTTCCGCCCCTTCCGCACGGACCGAAACCCGGAACTTGCCTGCTCTCCGGCTGGCGGGCCGGAGACTTGCCCTTCCTGACTCCTTATTCGCCAGCTTCCCGCCAGAAATCAATCGCTACCCCATCCGCCTAAGATTCTGGACCTCGTACCTCGGGACCGACCCATACCTTGCGCCAAAAAGGCATTAGAGGAACGGGGTTCTACAAAATGCCTCATTGCAGAGCGTTTGCTTCCGGAACGGATTCGGCAACGGCGGTCAGGCCGACACGTTGGATGGTTGGAACGGCGGCAGGCTCGCACAGCAGCAGATAATACGAATTAACATTTAGGTCGGTTTTAGAGGCAGGCGCTTGCAGGTCGTCGAGTTTACTTCGCGGCCCGTTTGGAAGATCGCTTTGTAGTTCGCATCTTCGCATGCGCGTCATCTGCAGACTGGATGGTATGTGCGGTGACGATCGCCCGTATCAACCCTGGAAAGCGCTGCTCTAGCTCCGCGCAGCGGGAGACGTTGCGTATCTCCACACCGTGGCGCTCGCTCCGTATCAGGCCAGCCTCACGAAGGATCTTGAAGTGTTGTGAGAGCGTGGACTTCGGGATCGCCTTATCGCTTACCGTCAGGAAGTTGGAGCAGTTCTGTGGGCATTCTTGCGCGACGATGTCAGCATACATGGCCACCCGTACCGTGTCCGACAGTGCATGGAGGATTCCTTCCACGGTAACTTCCTCAATCGACGGATGGAACATGGGCCGCACACCCATAAGAGTAGTCACATAGAGGAAACGGTTCAATAGTTCATTAGTTCTGAACCGTTGAATCCTTCTGGCCACCGAACCCATCTATGGAACTGACTGAGGGAAGCCAGCGAAGCAGCCCCCACGGTCTCGGAAGTGAACGCAGTACTAAGGAAAAGAGGAATATACAAATGAGCAAACTCACAGGAAAAGTCGCGGTCGTCACTGGTGCTTCAAAAGGAATCGGAGCCGCGGTCGCCAAATCGCTCGCCGCTGAAGGCGCCTCGGTCGTAGTCAACTACGCCTCGAGCAAGGCCGGTGCGGATAACGTGGTTTCGGCCATCACCGCCTCTGGTGGCAAAGCCATCGCCGTCGGTGGCGATGTTTCGAAGGCTGACGAAGCTCAGGGAGTGATCGACGCAGCCATCAAGAAGTTTGGTCACCTCGACATTCTCGTCAACAACTCCGGCGTCTACGAGTTCTTGCCTATCGAGGCCTTCACCGAAGAGCACTACAACAAGCTCTTCAAAGTCAACGTGCTCGGTCTTCTGCTCACCACGCAGGCTGCGGTCAAGCACCTGGGCGAAGGCGCCAGCATTATCAACATCGGCTCTGTGGTCAGCAGCCTGACGCCGCCGAACAGCACCGTCTACACCGGAACCAAGGGCGCGGTCGACGCCATCACCGGCGTCCTCGCCAAGGAGCTTGGCCCGAAGAAGATCCGCGTCAACTCTATCAATCCCGGCATGGTCGATACCGAAGGCGTGCGCACCGCAGGCTTCATCGGTTCAGACTTCGAGACGGGAGCCGTCGCGCAGACCCCGTTAGGCCGCATCGGTCAGGTCGATGACATTGCCAGCGTCGCCACCTTCCTCGCCTCCAACGACTCCAAGTGGATCACCGGCGAGCTGGTCCGCGCAGGCGGTGGCCTCCGCTAACCACTTTGTTCACAAAGCCCGCTACCATAGTATTTCGGCGGCGGGCTGTCCAAAAAACCAACGAAATACGAAAGAAGAACGTTATGGGGAAGCTCGAAGGAAAAACGGCAGTCATCACCGCTGCGACGTCCGGCATGGCGCTCGCAACGGCAAAGCTTTTCGTTGAAGAGGGTGCATATATCTTCATTACGGGACGGCGCAAGGAGAAGCTCGATGAGGCCGTGAAGCTCATCGGCAAGAACGTCACCGGCGTACAGGGCGACGCCGCTAATCTCGCGGACCTCGACCGCCTCTACGAGACCGTCAATCGCGAAAGGGGCAAGATCGACATCCTTTTCGCCAGCGCCGGCCAGGGTGAGTTCGCCACGCTCGAACAGGTCACCGAAGAGCACTTCGATAAGACTTTCGACCTCAACGTGCGCGGCACGCTCTTCACCGTGCAGAAAGCGTTGCCGCTCTTCAACGACAACGGCTCCATCTTCCTCAACGGCTCCATCGCCAGCATCAAGGGCTTCCCGGCATTTGGCGTCTATAGCGCCAGCAAAGCCGCAGTGCGCTCGTTCGCGCGCACCTGGCTTGTCGAGCTTAAGGAGCGAAGAATAAGAGTGAACATCCTGAGCCCCGGCACCATAGACACGCCGGTTCTCGATCCACTCGGCCCTGAGGCAAAGGAGCGGTTCAAAGCCCTCATTCCTCGCGGCGAGATGGGCCGTCCGGAAGAGATAGCAACTGTAGCTCTCTTCCTCGCCTCTAACGACTCGAGCTTTGTCAACGGTATCGAACTTTTCGTCGATGGCGGTACCGCCCAAATCTAAGTCTTGATCGAGCTAAACCGAAGCGGCTGCGGCGGACAACCGTCGGAGTGAAGGCATAGCGCGCGAAGTCCATTTATACCGGGCAATCCTTCAATGAGGCCCTCTTCCGATCCTAGGCCTCCATTTTTTTTCGATCGAATTTTCTACCTAAAGAACGCGTTCGAGAGGGGTTTTTGGCGGACGGGCCCGTGAGGTTTACTCGATCGGCACCAAAAGTTCTTGCCGTCTGCAGTTTCATTGGGCAGAATAGTCCCGCGTGGTGGTAAGCGGCTCGGCGCGCTAGCGCATTCGAGCGGGCACGAATTGGTCGGTTAAGTCCGGTTCAAGGAAGTTGAAACCAGGATTAGCAGCTGTTGCAGGTCACGTCAATCCCTTCGCTTCAAGGATCGCACCACCGATTCGGCGGCTTCTTGCTTGCCTCGATTCGGGATAACGAGACCAGATGACGGGAACCCGACTTCTTATTCCAAATCCATGGTAGCGAAGCATATAAGTTTGACTCGGCCCATCGCAAATATCCAGGTTTTGAGATTCTTAGAGCGATTCTTGTCAACGGAAGAAGAGTCACTAAACCCACTCTGCGAGTTGTTAAACCTGAGGCTTCACATCATCCTTGATGCTTCTTCTTGAAAGGGCAAAGTATTTTCCGGTCAAACCTCCGACCGCTCACGCCTGCTGGTGATGGAGTTTCTAGCGGGTGAATCGCGCAACGACGGCCGTCTCTTGAACTCTTGCAACCTGCGCGAGTGACAGACCGGAGGCCTAAACCCACAGCGTCAGAAAGCGAACCGCACGGCCAGCTCGGCTTGCTGGAGGTTGCCCGCCGCGAGAATTTTCCCAAAATTCGGAGAGTTCGCCGCACCTGTCGTTCCGGTATGATTCGCATCGGCGCCCAGGTTGGTCACCCCAAAAAGATTGAATGCCTGTCCGATCACTTCGAGCCTGCGCTGTTCCCGCACAAAGAACGCGCGGCTCAGTTTCAGGTCGAAGCTGTTGAACCGGCTGCTGTCGATTTGGGAGGCAGGAACCGGAGCGAGTCCCAGAGTGGCCCGATACGCATTCACCGCTGCCAGAAGGGCTGTATTGTTGCGATTCCCCATGTCACGGGTCGTGCCCGGCACATATTGGGTAATACCGTCGATGACGATCGCCGGCGCCGTGACGCTGAACGGCAGCGACGACCGCAACTGCCAGAACGCGCCGGCCGTGATCTTCCAGGGAAGCTGCACGAATCCGCCGGCAACAACCGCGTTCCTCCGATCGATATTCGCTGGACCCCAGTCCAGGTTGTAGTTGTTCTGATTGGTCACCTGCGCTTGCGGGTTATCATCACGATTCGAGGCGAGCGAGTACGAAACAAGAAACTGGTACCGCTGGGCAAAACGCTTCTCGGCGCGAACGTAAAGCGCTTTGTATTTGTATTGTGAAATAGACTTGTGGTCTAGGATGCGCGCGAACGCCAGGTTCGGCCGTACCCCGGCCGCGTTCGGGTAGTTCATGTCCCAGGTCCGCCAATCCCTCAAGGTGTGGATGTAAGCGCCGTCAACGTGAATCGAAAAATCGTGCGTGATTTCGCGAGAATAACCGAGCGTGAATTGCTGTGAATACGGCATAGCGAAGTTTTTGTCAAGCACCGTGACTGTAGGCGGCGCGCTGGAACAGAAGGCGGTTGCGCTCTGGTTGCCGTAGGGATTGGGATACGATGGGTTTGCAATCAAGACGTTGCATTGCGAGTAATTGCGGTTCTCGGGAAAGTTCAGAAGCGTCTGGATGTTGTTGTAGTAGATGCCATATCCGGCTCGTACGACGTTTTTGTTGGTACCGAGTACGTTCCAGGCGAGGCCGAAGCGCGGGCCGAAGTTATGCGTCTGGCCGCGCTGGCTGGGATTTCCGATGAACGGGACCGGCTGCAGGAAGGATGCCGGATTGAGACTCTCGTTATAAGAACCAACCTCGCGGTCCCAACGCAGCCCGATGTTCAAAGTTAAGTCGCGACGCACGCGCCAGTCGTCCTGAATGTAGGCCCCGTATTGCGAGACCGGCACGGATGTGTACTGGGGAGGCAAGGCCGCCGTGAACGTAACCGGATTCTTCAAATTAGCGATCGTGGCCGGATCTTTGGGATTGAAGGGCTGATCGGTAGCGAACGTCCAGGTGCCTTGGTAATTGATCACTGTGTCGTCGGCGAAGGGGATGTAACTATAGTCGAAGCCGAATTTAAGTATGTGGTTGCCTTTGACGTAGTTGATGTCATCCTTGAACTCGGTTCGCCGCTCGATGCCCAGTTCTCCATAACCTTGGCCGTAGCGAAAGCTGGGGAAGCTGTACACGGTCTGCAACTCGGCGAGTCGCGGGGCTGAGAAGTTGCCAAGCTCAGTGAAGATTGGCTCACCGGAGGGGCCCAGCAGATACGATGAAAAGGCGTACTGGAAGCGGAAATCGTTCACGAGATTCGGTTTCGGCGTCCAGGTGTGGCCACCCACAAAGGAGTGACGCGGGATTAGTCCGTCGTAGCAGTTCGATTCGGCAGCGCCATTGCAGCCTTGCCAGGTCTGCTTGTTCCATTCCTGCGAATAGCGTGCGAAGACACGTTGGTTGTTGCTGATTTCGTGATCGACGCGGACATTGAAGAGCTGGTCATAGCTCGGTTTGTCGAAAACGCCCTGACTGGCGGAATAATACTGAGCGGCCGCGGGTGAGACGAAAATCGTGAAGCTGTCATCGACCTGGGTGCGTTCATAGGCGACATAAAAATGTGTCCGATTCTTGATTATCGGTCCGCCGATGTCGCCGCCGAACTGATTTCGATTGAAAGGGGCTTTGCCGCTACCGCCGGCCGCCGCGATGCTCTGTTGTGTGAACGTATTGTCGTTATTGAGCGCGGCGTTGCGCCAGAATTCGAACGCCTCCCCATGGAAAGCGTTGGTGCCGCTTTTGGTGACCATGTTCACCATACCGCCTATCGCGAGACCCTGCTCGGCCTTGAACTGGTTCGTGTTGACTCTGAACTCCTGGATGGCGCCTTCCGGGAAATTCTGGCGCGGTTCGCCTTGCTCGGCCCAGGTGTTGGTGACGCCGTCCACGGTGAAGCCGTTGGCGTAAAAGCGCCCGCCGCCGCCGATTTCAACGTTGTTATAGAACGTGCGCGAGGCGTCCTGCGTGGTCCCAGGCATCAACAGCGCCAGATTCAGTGTTTGGCGCGTGTTCACGGGAAGCGCGTCGATCTGCTGCTGCGTGACGACGCCCGAAACGTCACCCTTGGTGGTATCAACCGGAGGCACTTCGCCCGTGACCGTCACCGACTCCTGCACATTTCCGACCGTCAGAGATATGTCTTTGTCCAACTGCATTCCGACAGTAAGGACCATGTCCGTGAGAGTTTCCTTTTTAAATCCGGCCGCTTCGGCAGTGAGCGAATAACGGCCGGGCAGGACAGAGAACCGGAAGCGACCATCATTCTCCGTCGTGAGGGTGCGCGACACCCCGGTGTCTTGATTGGCGGCGGTCACTTTCGCACCGGCAACCGGGGCCCCGCTCGGGTCCCTCACGGCGCCGGTCATCTCGGCTTCGCTGGTTTGGGCGATGGCCCCGGCGGCGAACAGCAGAGCTGCCGAAATCAATAAAAGAATCGAGCGTTGTCCAAGAAACATAAGTTCCCCTTTTGTTACTTGTATTATCAGACGAAGCAGCATGCTAATCGTTTTGCGTCCCAGTTTCATTTCGCGGCGGCTCGGGCTCAGAGGCCGGAAGAGCCGGACGCAGTCGTTCGACCCGCCACGTGACTTTACCACCTTGCTCGCGTTGCGTATGGTTGATCCGCAGTTTGCCTTTGGCCAGATATTGCAGATGCACGCGATCAAACGCGAGCCCCGCCGCCGCCATGAGCTTCATGTAATCACCGTGCGCAGTCTCGTCGGGCGCTTCGGTGTAGCCGGAGTCCCAGGTAACATCGGGCGAAATGCCGCCAACTCCTCCACTACCCGGCGCAGCTTGCCCACCGGCGCCAGCGCCTGCGCCCCCCCGTCCACCGCCCGCGGCGCCTTTCAATCCCATGTAAATCCGGATGCCGTTGACGATGGGTTGCTGCATGTTTTCCGGTTGCCAGCGCTGACCAAAGCGCTGATAGCGGGCGTTCATCCGGGCCTCAAGATCCAGCAGGCCTGGAACGTTGCGCTCCGCTTCCACGATTCGGTCTCGAATTTCATAGGTGACCTTCGCGCTATACGGGTGCGTGTCGTCGCGAAGATACGCAAGGCTGGTGAACCAGCCCCGAGGGATCCACCAAGTGCGCCCGTTGTTGGCGCCCTGCCGGTTGGTCACCCAACCAGAATATTCCGAGAACGGCTGCACCCATTCATGCGACGGATATCCGTGGGGATTCAGGAATGCGTCAGGCAACCAGCTCTCGAGTAGTTGCCGCCGCGTGCGCGATTCCGGATAGACCGGATCGAGGTCGCTCTGGCCCAGCGAGACATCCGCAGCGAGCGCGCCGTGATAACCCGGATGCAGCATATTATTCGGCGTGATCTCGGCGAGCTGCACAGAAAGCTCGGCGCCGTCAGGATTGGTAATCGGATGCAGGACCACATTGACCTGCTTGAGCATCGCGCGCGTTTCTGGGTCGTCGGCGAGCTGTTCGCCCAGCTTCAGAATATGGCTGGTGGAAGAAACTTCGTTGGCGTGCTGGCGGCCCGAGTAGACGATCGTCGCTTTGAGGGTAGTCTCCTTGGCAACCGAGCGAAGCCGCGAAGGCGTCGGCAGAGTCATATCGGCCACCCAGATGTTTTCGCCGAGGTAGGTGCGTCCCATCCAGTACGCAGTCACGCCTGGCGACTGCGCGAGCTTGGCCAGCACCGATGCGCTTTCAGACGGCGGGATCGGTTCATCCCACTGCACAGATTTCGGCTGGTAATCCGCGATCATCGGGCGTGGCGTCGCCGGAGGTTGGATCTTGAAATTGACGTATTCCCGAGGCGCGAGCGAATCGACTTTGGCGGTCAGCGGAAGCGGCAAATCAAACTCGAAACCCATTTCTTTGATATGCGGATACGCGAGTTCATCTTTGTACATCCCGGCGGCGTGCATTTGCTCTAGCCAGTGGAGCTGCGCCCGCGCCTGCTCGACCGGAAAGATACTCCGTTCGACTTGGTCTTTGCCTTCCTCATTGATCCATTCGTCGTGCCTGTCTTCTTTGAAATCGGCGGGGAGCAGCCACGTAAGGCTTTCTGGTCCCTGCGGTGTCGCGCGGGCGCCAACCAGCCGAGGCTGCATCGCACCTTGGAGCGCCCACAGGTCGCGCGCTTGGCGATGACGCTTACCTTGCTCGTCGGTCCAGGAAAGCTCGACCGAAGGACTGCCGGCGGGCTTGGCATAAAACTCGATGTGGACGCGGCCGTCCTTTCCGTCATCGGACGCATGGACTATGGGAATGATTCTTCCGACGTAGTTGACGGCGCGGCCAGCTTGGAGATCGCCCATCATATTCACGAAATTCTCCGTGGAATAGAAAATATCTTCCTGAAGGGCTTCCAGTGACGAGATGCGCTCCTTGTCGATACCCGTCAGTTCGTAATTGGGCTCACTCAGATGGAAATCCATCTTCAGAGTGTCGAATGGCGGCGCAAATTCCGGCCGCAGCTCGCCGTGGTAGCGCGCCATCACTGTACGGAAAACCCTCGGCAGAACATCCTTATGGTAATGGTCCCAGAACTCTTCGATATCGGTGGCGATACGCTGATCGAGCACGACGGATGATCCGGATTCGATGCGCACCCAGCCGGTATCGATCTGAACTTTTTCGTATTCTGGCATGACGCCGTTGTAGGGACGTTCGACCGTAGTGACAGTGAACTCGCGCGCGAGAATTTCCTTCCCGGCTGCATTATATGCGTGGACTCGATAGGTCGGCCCATTGCCTTCGAACTCTGCGAAATCGATTTTTTCAAGCGGAATATTTAGATCTTTGGCGAGCATCTCGTCCACGGGGTATAGCTCCTGCACCCAGCGAGCAGGCGAGTACATGGATCGCGTCGCGGTGGGGTCCTCGTTGCGCTTGAACTCGATTTTGAGCGACGACGCTTTGCCTTTGATCTGCGGAGCGATCTCGTCCATCAGCCAGCTCACGCCGGATTTGAACGCGCATAGCACCGTCACTTGGCTCGTCTTCGGCAAGAGGCGCTCGATCTGCTTTTTCAGCGAGCGCCGAACTTCAGGGCCTTCGCTCACGCGTGCGACGACCTTTAGCGGACCGTTGATCTTTGGCAGCGTGTCCTTGATCGTCTTGAGCAGACGCGTCCCCTCCCACGGAATCACGACATCCTCTTGAAACGTGGGCGTGCCTTGACGGAACTGGTATCCGGGCTCGCGATAATGCAGCGCAGGGAGCTTCTCGCAGCATTGCGTTCCGGCGTGGAGGCTGCCCGTCTCGATCTTCAGATCGCTCACTTCGAGCCGCATTTGTAATTCCTCGCGGACCAGGTCCTTCAGCCCCGGATCGGCAATGTCGACGAAGACCTTCGCCTCAACATTGCGAGGCGATTTGATCTCCTCGGCCCACTTTCCCAGGCGGTAGAGCGCAACGCTCGCCTGGCCGGCGCTCGATCGGAGCGAAAAGAAACGATGCAGGTCGTAGCGCATCTCTTCGATCGAAAGATTCTGCTTGCCGGGCTCCCAGAGGTTCGGAAAATGATCCGAGAGTAGACTCAGCGCGGCCGCTTCGTCTCCCCGTATGAGCAGGGCAGGCTGGCGCCCAAAGGCTTTATCGACGATGCGCAGCTCGCCCTGGCCGGACCGGATAGTGGGTTCCGCAGGGCTCTCTTCCTTTAGCTTGCGCGCGGCTTCCTTGCCGACGTCAGACGATTCAGGCACCACCGATTTCGTGCGGATTTCCCGGACAGTGGTGGCGTTCGTCGGAGTGGCCAGTGGCAGAGTGATGCCTGTAGTTTCCATGCCCATCCGCGCAGCGAGATTCGCCATGGCGATTCCGGCCGCGCCTTCTGGAACATAGAGCTGGGTGTCGAGATTCGATGGGACCGGCATGCGCGGCGTGCCACGAAACAGGCCACGCATCGTGTAGAGCGTCGCCAGGTCGAGCCGCGCGGGGCCTGCTGCACCGTCACCTGCGTCGGCGGCAGGGGCTTCGGGCGCAGGACCGGCGGCCGGTTGTGCGGCTGGCATGGCCGAGAGTGGAATGGGATTGACAATCGACGTAGTGGCTCCATTGGCAGTGATCACGAGTTCGTGCACGTTTGCAAGTTTAAGCTCGGTTGGAACTGTTACGGCTTGAAGGAACGCTCTGTTAATGCCGGCCTTTCCTTTCAGGTAGGTAAACCCGGTTGCCCTGGTCCCGGGGCCAGAGACCTGTTCGATAGCATCCAGTCTTTCGCCTGGAACTCGCCAGAGATATGGGGCCCGTGAAGCGAAAGCCTGTGCCGCGGCAAGTAATCCGGCATCATCATGCCCGGCGATCACCAGATTGGCGCCGACGGCAAAAACGCCGCCTTCTTCTGGCTGCAACTCGACCGACGATGGACGGCCGATGTAGATGCGTGGACCATCGTTGCGATCCTCATCCGCGCTGATGACTATGGGTGGCGTGATACCGGTGGTGGCGAATCCAATGCGCGCGGCGATGTCGGCTGCCGCGGCATTCTCGGCGGCGGAGGGATGCGTCGGCACTACGATCTTACCTGTGACGAAGTCGACGATCCCGTCGCCATTAGAGTCGGCGACCATCCAGCCTGCGGCGAACGGATCGGTAAGAGCTCTCGACGCCGGACCCGGCTGGAAGGCGATCAGAGAGGAGAAAACCACTAGCAGGAGACCGATTGTGAACAAGCGAGGCATTAGCATAGTTGGAAGCATTTTTTAAGGAATACGACCGTTCAATGTTTTCCGAAAAATACGGCAAGAACGGAACGGGCCATTTGCCCGGCGACCTGACCGACGACTTCGGACGGACTTTTCAGAGTGACGTCGTGGCCGGGTGGGGTATCCGTGGCGCGATGCACTTCGCCCATACCCGTGCCGATCGGCGAAAGAACCTCGCAGGATCGAAGGTAAATTGACTGGAGCCAGAAGCATAAGCGTTGAACGATTTTATCCTACCTGTAGCGGTTCTGCCCGGCGGATTGGGAATGAAAAACGCGCTCTGCTGATTGTGGCTTGACGAGGACGAACACTGTTGGAAAATCTCAATACTTAAATCCTCTTTACCGGCAGTGACTGGCCGAAATCACGAATCATTTTATCCCTGCGCCATTGGTGGTGATCACAATAGGACTATGAAAGTCATCTCAGATTTGTGCATCGTTCCGATCGGTGTCGGAGTCTCGGTTTCAAAAGAGATCGCAATTTGTGAGCGTATCCTCGCGGCGGCGGGACTCAAGACACACCTTCACGCGTACGGTACCAACATCGAGGGCGATTGGGACCGAGTTTTCGCCGCCGTGAAACAGTGCCATGAAGCCTTGCATGCTGCGGGAGTGCCACGAATCTCCACCAGCATGAGATTCGGAACTCGTATCGACCGTGAGCAGACGATGGAAGACAAAATTCGCAGCGTCACGGAAAAACTGCTAAACGCGCCTTGTTGATTGTGGATTGTTGAGGCTGATTCGTCCTATGCGCGTCGACGTTCTAGAATCCTGTCTTGTGCTTCAGTGCCTGTCTTCCACGCCAGAGTAGCGCATCGAGTTGATCAGCCGCCCGGGCGCCCCGATGCCCTGACCCTTGTAGCCGATGCGAACGGGACGTCAGAGGTCCGAGGTGTCACTCGCAAAGAACAATAGTTGGCGACCTGTTCGCCCCAATTAAGGTTTGCTCTACGCGCGGACCAAAATTCAGCCATTTTACCGCATCATCGCGACTGCCAACAGCACGGCAAAGGCCGCTACAGCAATTGCGAGCGGCCAAAAGCTAAGCCTCGGCGTGCTGTTCTGCACCGGGCTGTATTGTCGTACGCTCAAACCCGTGCCGGGCAGGCCGGCGCTAAAGTATCGCTGCCCGCTCCCCGTCACGCCAGCATGGAAGCCCCGGCCGCCTACCGAGACGCCGACACCTGAAAGACTCACATTGAGATGCACGCCCGGCAGCACGCGGATTGCGTCGCTGTAACCGTAGGCCGTGGAAACGTCCGCGTCTCATCGTAATCCTACAATCGACAAAAAGGACTGCGGACTTAAACAGGGAGCGAATGTTCCTCGGTGTGGGAACAACGTGTCACAACAAATGCTCGTTGGATGTTCACCTATAACGCGGCGAGGGCCGTTGCCGCGCGTGGAAACGAGGAGGGGCTAGCCGCCGCGGCGTGGTTGTTCAACGAACTCGACCAGCCTGTGAATGCTCCCCAGGATTCAGGGCCGCACGAATACCGCATACCGGGCGCGAGCGACGACGTCATTCGAGTCTTTCGCCTGGCGCCTCCAGTTAGCGCCCAAGCGCTTGGATGATCTTTCAAACCGCATTCGCCCCATGACGCGCTCGCGTATAGCGATGCCGTATCCTGCCAACAATGCCATCGTCGTGCGCGCAACGGCGGGGCAGATTGCACTGGCCGAGCAATTGATCAAGCAGCAGTAATCTTTAGTGATCAGGTGATTGAGGCGAATGCCGGGTGGGGATAAGGCGAGTTGGCGGGTGCAGTCCCTTTTTTAACGGGGCGACAAAATCAGCCGGAAGGCTGCGATTTGAAGTGATCAGCTTTACTGCACAGGATGATAGTGCTGACCGTTGCGCCTATAACCGCGATCGGGAGCTAGGCTTAACGGCTGCTGCAACTGGAACGTGAGAACTGATTCGGCGGGAACGTGCACGCGCTTTCCTCGTGTGGCCAACTGGCCCACAGCGCCCGCCGCACCACCGGCCAGAGCCCCGATCGCCGCCCCCTTCCCGCCGCCGGCCACTGCGCCAAGTATCGTGCCAAACAGCGCGCCGCCGCCCACGAACTTTCCGGTCCGGCGATTTGCGCCCACGCCATCCTTCTGTTCGCCGTCGCGTGTCACGTCGTACGTTGTGACGCTGTATCGTTTTCCATTGACGACCACCCCGTCCAGATCCAAAGCGAGCGTGTGATGGCCCATGTCACGGACCATCAATTCCACATCAGATCCACGCGTGATGGCAACCCTGTTATCGCGGTCGAAAACGTCGCGGTCGACTTGGCCCGAGTACACCCGTCCGTTGCCTGCATCACGGGCATCGATCACGTCATTTGTTCGAACATCTATGGTTGTTCCCGCCGCGATGGTCTCGGCATGAATGCCGCTCACAGCGTAAAGCGCGAAGCACAATCCGAAGAAAACCTGTTTGCACATAACGCACGCCTCCAACTCTACGATGGCCCACGACGCTCGTGGCCCTCTAACAAAGAGATGCGGCAGGCTCTTCGAAGGTTCAACCAGATAACCGACTCTTGTGTTCGTTTGCAAAGACGGATTGCAACGAGCTGTTACGAATAAGAAACGAATGTTACTTGCTCGCAGCAGCTACCATCGACTACCTTTAACACCATCGGCTTGCTATGGGTAACGGCCGGCTTCGGGCCAGGGGACCGCCCGGCTGCAGCGCATGTTCTTAAGTCGTGGAACCTACAAATGGATGGATTTTGGCGACCGACACGTCTATCTGCAGTTAAGCGAAGTGAAGGCGCAAACGAAAATGGGCTCATTTCGCCTTGCCGGGCTGGTTGCGGTCGTCACAAGTCAACACTCCGGTTCGGAGAAATGGCAAGCAGAATCTTTAGCGATTAGGTGATTGAGGCGAATGACAGATTGGAATGAGGCAATTTGTGGCCCGGCCCGCCTTCTTTGCGGGCTTGGCTTTCTTGCCGCGGCTAAGCCGAAGGCGGACGGTACCAACAAGAAGGCCGAAAGCCGTGATTACTTTGGCGTCTACAGGTGCATGGGTTTGTCGCCGCCGCAGTTTGCTTCGATTTGAACTCCGTTCAATAGATGTCAGTCCTTTATTAGCAGTGAAGGCCAATTAAGCACGACATGGAAAACGTTTGGTGTCTTTTGTTCGAGCGGGGTGACG
>Ga0210401_10002303_pt1 | contig 21251 bp, 15 predicted proteins | sample IncBWH32MmetaG_FD_150866 | JGI IMG/M metagenome (GOLD analysis project Ga0210401, IMG submission 150866) | Forest soil microbial communities from Barre Woods Harvard Forest LTER site, Petersham, Massachusetts, United States - Inc-BW-H-32-M | ecosystem: Environmental > Terrestrial > Soil >... | reverse complement strand
AACGGAAATCCTAGTTAGAGACTAAACCGAATATCGGTTTCGATAGGAAGATCAATCGCCATGCCAAGCCAGTTGGTCGTTGGCCGTCATGTCTCTGTAAGTAAGTCGATACCATGCCTCCTACTTTAGCGCTACTTCTCTGGTTCGTTCTTCTTTTCGGGTTGCTGTATTTCGATCCCGCAAAGAAGCGTGGGACTTCTCTGGCTCTCTGGGTTCCAGTGACCTGGATGTTTTTCGTCGGGACTCGGGCACCTTCCCTATGGATTGGCGGTCAAGTGGGATCGGCAGCAGAAGCTTTTACGGAAGGGAATTCTTTAAACCTAAGTGTCTTTCTGGGATTGACGATCGTTGCCTTGGGCATCCTGATTTCACGGTCCTTCCGATGGGACAGTTTCTTTACACAAAACCTGGCACTGACGGCATTCCTCTTTTTTGCTTTGGCGAGCGTCTTATGGTCCGATTTTCCGCTCGTCACCTTCAAGCGGTGGTCTCGGGACGTGGGGGGATACCTTGTGGTCCTTGTGGCGCTGTCCGATCGTGATCTGCTCGAGGGTGTCCGCACAGTGCTTCGGCGCTTCTGCTATCTGGCGATTCCGCTTTCGGTCTTACTCGTTAAGTATTACCCCGGGCTCGCCAAAGTATATGACGCGTGGACAGGGGTTCCGATGGCCACGGGAGCCACTACCAGCAAGAACATGCTGGGCGCTTCGTGCGTGGTGGCCGGAGTCTTCTTTTTCTGGGACTTGGTGATGCGGTGGCCTAATCGCGCAGACCGGCAGACGCGACGAATACTGCTTGTGGACGTGGCATTCATATGGATGACGCTTTGGCTGTTACATCAAGCCAGCAGCGCCACATCAAACGTTTGTCTGGTAATCGGATGTTTCGTAATCGCGGCAGCCGCTACCAAAACATTCAAGCGCCATCCAACGTTCTTCAAAGTGCTCATTCCGACTACTTTCTGCTCATATGTGATTCTCGCTTACTGGTTCAACGCCAACGCTTACCTGGTTGGCGCGGTCGGGCGCAATCCGACCCTCACGGATCGAACTTTCATATGGCGAACGCTGTTGAACATCGGGACCAATCCGGTGGTCGGTACGGGTTACAGGAGTTTCTTCCTGGGTGAGCGGCTCCAAGCATTCTGGATGACCTTTCCGGGAATCAATGAGGCGCATAACGGCTATCTCGATATCTATCTCAGTTTGGGGATGGTCGGAGTCGTCCTCCTTCTTGTGTTCCTAGTCGCCGGCTACCTGACGATCTGGAAAAGATTTAGATTCTCCCCTCCACTGGCTTCGCTCGGCTTGGCCATCTGGACGGTTCTGCTCTTCTATGACATTACGGAGGCGGCCTTCGATGTCGGTTTGCTGTGGCTGAGTCTCATGCTATTGGGTATCGCCGTCCCTGGACTCAGCGCAGAACGGGCCCGCAGCGCAGCACCGTCCGAAAGTGTGGGAATGAGGGAACGATTCCCCAGATCTAATTCAGAGCCGGCCGGTCTGGGGAATCGGTACACATCCGATCGGCCTAGCTTGGACATGCATTCGATCCCGCCTAGGAATCTTTTGAAAAGGACTTAGTTGTCAGACCCGATTTTGAACTGCAACCGATGTTTCGGGCCAACCGACAGATAAAAGGAAGGTGTGCTTTGGAAGTTTGTGGCAAGGAGATTCGGGAGCGTGGGATGCTGATCCGAATAGGCTTTCTCGAAGGGGAGGGGTTTGCATTTCTAGACGATCCCGTAGCAGCTATTGATGTCCTGCGCAGGTCCAGCAAACGCTTTGACGTTTTCACATTCAAGCAAAGGCTATCTGACGGCCCGCCGAAGTATGACTATCCGATGGAAATGGACAACATGGCAGTGGTTGGCGTTTCGACCTACGAGCACTGGCTGACTGATCAGATTAATTTCAAAGTGAGAAATAAGGTTCGGAAATCAGAAAAGAATGGCGTGGTCGTGCGGGAAGTGCCTTTCGACGACGATCTTCTTAGAGGGATACAGGGGGTTTACAATTCAACGCCGGTGCGACAGGGCAAGCGGTTTAAACACTATGGGCTAAGTCTCGAGACCCTACGGAGGATGAAGTCCACGTGGTTGGATCGAGCCGTCTTTATCGGTGCATTCTTTGAAGGAAATATGATTGGCTTTGTAAAACTAGTGGCTGACGAGCGTTGGAGCCAAGCCGGCCTGATGCACATCATGTCGATGCCTCATCACCGAGACAAGGCGCCGACGAACGCCCTTGTTGCTCAGGCCGTACGATCCTGTGCTGAGCGAGGTGTCTCATATCTCTGTTACGATAATTTCGCTTATGGAAAAAAAGAGCATAGCAGTTTGGTCGACTTCAAGCGACACAATGGATTTCAGGGGATTGATGTGCCGAGATACTACGTTCCGCTGACACAGGTAGGTCGGATGGCGATTGCCTTAGGTCTTCACCGTGGACTTCTAGAGTGGGTACCAGAACCCGTCGGTACCGCGTACCGCAACATCCGAAGGTTTTGGTATACACGAAAACTCGCGGGTTCTCAGAACGACTAGCACTCTTCGAACACTAGTACAACATCCATGCCAGGCATTGTAGGAATTATTGGGCGAATTCCACCCGCGCGAGCGACACGCGACCTTCGTCAGATGGTCGACGCTCTGCGCCACGAAGACTTCTACGTCACTGGTATGTGCGTAGACGATGGGCTTGGAGCGTACGTCGGCTGGATCGCGCGAAAAGACTCGTTCTCCGATGGGATGCCTCTGCAAAACGAGCGGAGAGATATTGGACTTGTCTTCTCGGGCGAAGAGTTTCCCTCTCCAGAAACAATCCAAGGTCTGAACGAGCGAGGGCATGGGCCCAGCTATCTCGTCCACCTCTATGAAGAAGATCCGAAGTTTCCGGCCGGGTTAAATGGCAGGTTCCACGGATTACTAATCGACCGAAACCGTGGAACCGCGATGCTTTTCAACGATCGTTATGGGATGCACCGGATTTACTACCATGAGTCAAAGGACGCGTTCTATTTCGCTGCCGAAGCCAAAGCAATCTTAGCGGTACGCCCGGAATGCCGCAGGTTGGACCCGCGGGGCTTCGGCGAGTTTGTGACATGCAGCTCTGTCCTCGAGAACCGTACTCTTTTTGAAGGCGTTCAGGTCTTGCCGCCGGCATCCCAATGGACCTTTCGGAACGGCTCACTCGAGCGCAAGGGCAGCTATTTCCATCCTCGAGAATGGGAAGATCAGGAAAAACTCGATCCGGAAGCTTATTACAAGCAACTCCGAGAAGTTTTCACGCGAAACCTTCCTCGATACTTTAACGGTCCAGAGCCGGTCGCAATGTCGCTTACGGGCGGACTAGACACTCGTATGATTCTTGCCTCCCAAAGGTTTCAGCCCGGCTCACTCCCCTCTTATACCTTCGGCAGCATGTTTAACGAAAATCGAGACGTTCGTGTGGCACGCCAAGTGGCGAAGATTTGCGATCAGCCTCATCAAGTGATCACTCCTGGCAAGGAATTTCTTTCGCAATTTCCACATTACGCTGAACGCGCGGTCTACCTGACGGACGGATGCGTGGATGTGGGGCGTGCCCCCGATCTCTATCTCAACGAGAGAGCTCGCAAGATCGCGCCTGTCAGGATGACCGGAAACTATGGCGGCGAAATCCTGCGCTGCGTCCGGGCCTTCAAACCAGAGGAACCCTCTCGTGGATTGTTCCATCCGGATTTGCTTCCCTGGACAAGTCTGGCAAGCAAAACCTACCACAGCATCGCTGCGGGGCACCCGGTCTCTTTTGCCGTGTTCAAGCAAGCCCCCTGGCATCACTACGGGATTCTCAGTTTGGAGCAAACGCAACTTTCCATGCGATCTCCATACTTGGACAACGATTTTGTCCGAACCGTTTTTCGCTCGCCGGAATCGGCCCTGAAAAACAACGACGTGTGTCTCCAGTTAATCGCCGATGGAAATGAAGCACTATTGCGGATTCCCACCGACCGCGGTTTGGCGGGTCGCGGTGGACGCTTTCTCCGGGGAACCTACCGGAGCCTTCTCCACCTTCAGTTCAAGGCCGAGTATGCCTACGACATGGGAATGCCGCAGTGGCTGTGCAGCATCGACCACCGCTTGGCCGACCTCCACCTGGAAAATCTCTTTCTAGGCAGACACAAGGTGTTCCATTTCCGCGTCTGGTACCGTGATTTTCTGGCTAGCTACATCCAAGACATTCTTCTCGATTCACGTAGCCTCTCGAGGCCTTATGTAGAACGAAAAGGAGTAGAGGCCATCGTGCGGGGACACGTCAAGGGACAGCGAAACTACACCAATGAGCTCCACAAGCTTCTAACTCTGGAACTTTTTCACCGCATATTTCTTGATTCAGATGATGCGTATACGGAAGGATTGAGGCAGTTATCTGCGGGGCGAGTTACCGTACCTCAGTGAGTTGTTGGCTCAAAACGAACTGAAGCTGGGCTGCGCAACAGCGTCTGTACTGGCGCGCAACCCAATTCGTACACCGTGAATTTCTTAATTGACACTGATCTGAATATTTGTTGGGGGTGCGGGAGGAGGTCCGGTCGAACCGGTCACCAGCGGGTGCGGATAGGTATACGGTGTGTACGAAGCGTTTGTCCAGGTGTTCGTGGACGTGCAAATGTCGAGCACGCCGTTACCAAAGCCGTTGCCGCTTTGATTCCAGCTTCCTTGGTCAGTGCTCCACCAAGCCACGCCCGCAGTGCAGGTGGAGGGGCGTGACGAACGCGGACCGCAACCTATCCCACTTGCGCCCGTGAATCCATTGCAGTCTTTGCCGGAGTTCTGGTCTGCCGACACGTAGTAATCCACGTTTTGTGTCCAGTAGTTGGTGTCGGTATTCGTGACTAGAGTGGGGTTGCCATTACCATTGGGGAGTGGGCTATAACTATTCAGCCAAGCGTAGAGGGGCTCCAGTTTCTGATGCGGCCAAGTGACCGTCCCCGTCTTCGCGTCAACCTTGTTTGGGAAGACTCCCGAGAGGAGATCACCCTGCCCGCGTGTGGGCTGATCGATGCACGGATAGCCATGGCCATTTTGATTTCCGTCCCACGCACTCGTATTGTCGCAGAACCCCCAGCCGGCCGGGGGAGCGACTTGGGAATAACCGCAATTGCCTCCTGCAGGTCGGCAGCTCTGTAGTTTAATGAAATTCGCGAACCCAGCCTGCACCGTATTTCCCCAGACAATCGCTGTGCCGCTACTAAACCACAGAAAGGTGGGGATGTAGTTCGTGCCCATATTATAAGGAGATAAATTGCCATAGATCTCGAAGGCGCGACATCCGCGATGGCTACTTGTGGGACCAGCACTGCCCGTATTATGTGTTTGAAGGTGGGCCTCGTTGTACATCGTGTTGAAGCGCCAAACGAATCGCCCTCCCACGACGCAGTCATCAGCTTGTTGGGCAGAACCACTATTCTTAAAGTTGAATACATTGTTCTCAACGAAAAAGAAGTTGCTCGCTCCGAAGTTCGTCGGGGCTGCCCACACACCGTCGCCATTACTCGCGCCGTTGCAAGTGGTTCCGTTTTGAATGGTGATGCTGTTTGTCCGAACGGCGGACATCGAATCGAAAACGTTGTGGTCAGCCACGCCGTTTGTGCACCCTCCAACTCCAATTGGATTGATCTCGGGAACTGAGCCCGTGAACGTATCCAAGTTGAAGTGGTTGTGATCTATTCGAAGGGGAGCGCCACCGATGGAAAGCATCGCGTTGTTCATACCCGTGTTCGCGCCCTCTTCCAGCGTTATGCCAGTCCAACGAACAAGGCCGGAACCTCCTATATTGATCAACCAATTCGAATCCTGGTTACTGGTACCATTGTCATCGTTAACGATGATCGTTCGGTCCGTACAGGTTAGATTGTTTTGCGCCGGGTCGCCGCTACCCGTGCAAGTCGTCTGCCCTTGAATCGTTAGGCTGGTCACGTTTGGCGGAGCTGAGTAGGTAAGGGCTGAACCGTTTCCCCAGTGACAGGTCCCGGGAGGAATGTTCACCGTCGCTGTCGCTTGATTCACGGAACTAAGGGCTTTCGACAGATCGTTTGAGCTGCACGATAAGGCATTGATGGTCTGCGCATGCACGGGGTGAGAAAATAGAACCAAGATGCATGTCGACATGAGCAATTTGATCGTCTTGGACATATCCCTCGTTCCTCTTATTTTCATCGATTCTGGCCCACTTCAGACTTAGAGTATCGGTTGAAAGCGTTTAGGGGTTCAACTGTACCGACGGCCAGTTTTGGGACAGAACTGCATGCTGTTGGTTGAAGTTTTTTACAACCCCTTGAAACTAAAGAATATTAGAACCTTCGGTCGGAGACGATACGCGGCGATTGGGTCAGTCTCGCAAATAGTCAATTTTCGTCAACCATTGGAAAATGCTACGAGGGACCCCCTGGCGAGCAGAACCGCGCATCAGCGTCGAGCTAGTAGCAGGTAGACTCCGCCCTTGAGGCGGGAAGGAAGTCAGTTGAAGACGAGTGGACAGCAAACGGTCTCAGTCGCATTGCTTACCGGCGGTTCGGACCGGCCGTATGTGTTCGGACTGGTAACGGAACTTGTGTCGAAGGGGATTGCCCTGGATTTAATTGGGAGCGACGAGCTTGATTTTCCCGAATTCCGCCGCGCACCCGGAGTCAAGTTCTTCAACCTGCGGTCGAGTCAACGCCCGAACGCCGGATTCTTGAGGAAGGCGTTTGCGATTTGCGCCTACTACGCAAGACTGATGCGGTATGCGGCGACTTCCAAGCCACGACTCTTTCACGTCCTTTGGAACAACAAATTTGAACTCTTCGATCGAACACTGCTGATTCTCTACTACAAGATCCTCGGGAAGAAAGTTGCACTAACGGCTCACAACGTTAACCTGGCGAGAAGGGACTCTAAAGAGGACACGTTTCTCAACCGGGTAACCCTTGGAATCCAGTATCGGCTTGCCGACCATACTTTCGTCCATACGCAAGACATGCAGCGAGAACTTACTGAAGGTTTTGGCGTGCAGAAATCGAAGGTTAGCGTCATCCCGTTTGGCATCAACAACCAGGTTCCGAACACGAGTCTTTCTCCAAGCGAAGCAAAGGCCCGACTCGGAATCCGGGCGGCCGAAAAAACAGTTCTGTTTTTCGGTAAGATCAGGCCTTACAAAGGGCTCGAATACCTTGCCCATGCCTTTCTTCAGCTGGCGAAAACGAACGAAGATTACCGGATGATTGTGGCCGGAAGACCTGGCAGAGGTTGTGAGGGCTACTGGGACGCAATTCAGGAGCAAGTCCACTGCTACGAGCAGGAAGGGCGAGTGTTAATCAAGGCCGACTTCATCCCAGATGATGAGGTCGAAGTTTATTTCAAAGCCGCAGACGTCTTGGTTTTGCCCTACCGGAACATCTACCAGAGCGGAGTATTATTTTTAGGCTATAGTTTTGGCTTGCCTACTCTCGCGGCCAATGTAGGCGCTTTGCAAGATGATATTGTCGAGGGCGAGACAGGGTCGGTATTCAAACCTGAGGATCCGACCGCACTAGCCGAAGCGATCGAACGGTATTTCGCGAGCGATCTGTACAAGGACCTAAGCAGGCGGCGCGAGGGGATACGCTCTTTCGCGACTCAACGACATTCGTGGGATGTGGTTGGTCAAATCACGACGAGCGTTTACGCCAGCCTGCTTCGAATGCCTTGGCAGAATTCTTTGAATCGTGAGCCTTCCATTACTTCTTCCGAGTGAGATTCTTTTAGAAGAAATTGAGAGAGCAAGCGGCATCCGCCCCTCAACTTCCCCTTATGAATTAAGCGCCTGAGCTGGTTCGCTAGAAAACGCCGCGTTCGATGCGTGCAGCTTCGGCTTTGACGAATATGCTCACTGTGCACAAGGGAGTTACCAAGATGTCTGAATCGGGCAACCAGCAGACACCGCTGCCCCTCGCAAATTTGATTATTGCAGGTGTGAATCGGTCGGCTACAACTTCACTTTTTACTTACCTCTCAGCGCATCCACAGATCTGCCCATCAACGATCAAGGAAACGAATTACTTTCTTCCGGTGCTGAAAGGAGAGGCGCTGGAGCCAATCGAGACCTATGCTGCATATTTCAAAAATGCGGACAATAAGGTGTACCGCATGGAAGCCTCACCGCGGTACATCTTTGGGGGCGCAAACATAGCCAAGACAATTTACAAGAACCTTGGAGCGATCCGGGTGATATTTGTGTTGCGCGATCCAATTACAAGAATGGTGTCGTATTTTTATCAGAGGAAGCGCAGCCAGGAGTTGCCGGCCAGCATGAGCATAGATGAGTACGCGCAGCGCGCTCTAGAAGAGCTGCCGGCCGTTTTAGCTGCCTATGACGGTAAGCCAATCGACGTCAATCGCGAGAGTATCTTTATCCGTGGGCTGACGCAGGGCTTCTATGTCGACTACCTCAAGGGGTGGTATGAGGTGTTTCCCGAAAGCATCCACATAGACTTCTTCGAATACATAAGCCGAAATCCTCGGTCAGCTGTAGAGGATGTGTGCAGATGGCTTGGCTTGGATACCTCGGTGTATGAGAATGTTCAATTCACTCAAGAGAACCGCACGGCCGGACATCGGAATGCCACGTTGTTCAAGATCGCCAGCCGTATCAACGACAGCTTTGAGCCGTTTTGGCGAAAGCACATGAATGCCAAACGCTGGATTAGGGACGTCTATTTTCGCGTGAATGAAGAGCGCTCCCAGAACGCCCCATTGTCGTCGTCCGTGCGTGCCGAGTTGGAGCGTGCCTATACATCCCGCAACCAGAAGTTACGGGCAGCGCTTTGCTATAAGGGCTATCGGAACTTTCCATCTTGGCTTGCTGAAGCCGAAACGTCTAAGTAATCCGCTCCAGAGAACTGGGATAGGAACTTTGTCCAACAGGGAAAGCAATCTCCCGAGGAGCTTGTTTCGATGAAACCGCTCGTATCGATCCTCATTCCGGCATATAACGCCGAAAATTGGATTGGATATACGCTGCAATCGGCGGTAGCTCAAACCTGGCCGAACAAGGAAATCATTGTCGTCAACGATGGATCCACAGATCGGACGCTCGAAATCGCGCAGCGGTTCGCGTCGAAAAATGTGAAGGTTGTGTCAACAAAGAATCGCGGGCTCTCTGCGACCGTGAATCATGCGTTCCGACTTTGCCAAGGCGACTACATCCAAGAATTGGATTCCGATGACCTCATGTCGCCCGACAAGATCGAGCGGCAGCTGTTGAAGTTGTCGGACGTTGACAACAAACTAACATTGCTTTCGTCGCCCTGGGGCCATTTCTACTATCGCACCCAACGCGCGCGCTTTATCCAGAATTCCCTTTGGCGAGACCTTTCTCCGGTGGAGTGGCTTTTGAGAAAGATGGGCGAGAACCTTCATATGCAGAATGCGACTTGGCTCGTTAGCAGAGAATTGGCTGAAGCCGCGGGTCCTTGGGACGAAACCCTGAATTACGATCAAGACGGCGAGTACTTCTGCCGCGTCCTCCTTGTATCCAAGGGCACCCGTTTCGTACCCGAAGGGAGAGTCTTCTACCGAGTGAGCGGCTCGGACCGCATCAGTTACATTGGCAACTCCGACGAGAAAAGAGAGTCTCTGCTTCGATCACTTAAGCTGCACATTCAATATCTCCGGTCGTTGGAGAATAGCGAGCGTGTCGACAAGGCGTGCTTGAGGTACCTACAGAATTGGTACGGCGTTTTCAATCCGAGCCGCCCGGACATCGTAGTTGAACTGCAGAGATTGGCTGCAGACTTTCATGGAAAGTTAGAGGAACCTCGCCTGCGATGGAAATATGCTTGGATGAAGCCTTTGTTTGGGCCTAAAGCAGCCACCTGGGCTCAGGCAGCGCTACCGGAAACGAGGTGTGCTGCAGCACGGCTTTGGGACAAGGCGATGTTCAACTTGGAAACTCGTCAAGTCATCCACGACGCGCCCAATGGTTGAATATCACTCGAGCCGATCTTTAGCTGTTTGCTTTGGCATGATGGGAACGCTTGTGAGTGGCGTTCACTCGATTCGTGTTGCGTTCCACCACGCTTCTGCAACGTTTTAGAAAGGCGTTGCGACCTTACCTGGCTGGCGAAATCGTCTTGGGAATTGGCTCACTCAAAACCCGTCGTCCCGAATAAGACCAACGATGTCGACTCCAATGGTCACTTTCGTCGTTCCGAGCTACAAACTAGGGCATTTCCTGGCAGAATGCGTTAACTCGGTTCTCTCGCAGACCTACTCTGACTGGGAAATGCTGATAATGGATGATTGTTCGCCGGACAACACCGGGGAGGTGGCGAGTTCATTCCACGATCCTCGAGTGAAGCATATTCGCAACGAACAAAACCTCGGGCTTGTCCAGAATTTCAACAAGGGCATCGGCTTGAGCCGGGGCAAATATGTCTGGATCATTTCCGCGGACGACTATTTGCGTAGGCCGTATACTCTGGAGCGATACGTCGAGTTGATGGAGAAGCACAAGAATGTCGGATACATCTTTTGTCCCGTCGCGAAAGTGGAGCACGGACAGGAAACGGAAATACAGCCGGCCGACGGAAGGAATCGCATCATTAGGGGTCACACATTTCTTAAATCTCTTATTAGAGGCAATCTCATTCTAGCGCCATCAGCCATGGTACGGCGCGAATGTTATGAAAAGATGGGAGTTTTTCCGAAGGCCCCGTTGTGGGCGGGCGAAGAGCTTGACTTCACCTGGGCTCAGGACTGGTATTTGTGGTGCCTCTTTGCGATGGCTTATGACGTAGGCTATCTGGCAGAACCTATGGTTTGCTATCGCTTGCACGACCTCAGTGTCACCTCTACCCTAACGAAGCACGAAACCATAAGGCGTTGTGTGACGGCCGACATCGCGGTTCCCTGGATGATTAAGCAAAAAGCCGACGAGTTAGGGCTTCGCAGGGTGTCCAAGTACTGTCGATATGGCATCGCCCAAGCCTACGGAGCTCATCTTGCATCGAAGCAATACCGATCTTCCACGTCGAAGATGACTCCTGGCGAGTTCGAGGATTCACTTTGCCGTAGCACTAGGAGTGAGGCGGAAAGGACCTGGATTCGGGCGAGAACCTACGCTGCTGTGGGCGATGCTCTGTTTTGGCGCGGCGACTTGCCGGCCGCAAGGGCACTGTATGCGGATAGTTTGCGGAAGGATTGGCGCGTGTTTGGAGCATGCGCAAAGCTCGTCCTTCTTTCGCTCGGTCCTATTGGACGTTTTCTGCGCAGTTCTGTCGTAACGTTCCGCAAGAAGGTGCTGGCGCCTGTCGTCCGTGTCATCGGTTGAATCGCGGACCTCGCGCCTTCGAAAGCATGCATCTCACTGTTAGCGGTCACTCTAACGACTCGATAAGTGAGAAACGGAAATAGAATCGGGTCGGTTGGAAGAAGAGAAACATCCTGCCGACGCGTAGAGTAAAATTCAAGTCCGAAGGAAGTCAGCGGAGACGAGAGAAAGCTATGCAAAATACAGCACAGATTAATGAAAAGTTTCTCGAAGAGTACGGCTCCCGCGACGCGGTTCGCAAGTACAGCAAGAATACGGCCGGCTATGGAATTAATTACCTGCTCCGCAACGACTATGCCCGCGTGTACCTCGAGGCCGTGGATTCGTACTTGCGCACCACGCCAGCCAGGCCTCTTCGTCTCTTGGAGTTCGGCTGCGGCGCCGGGATGAACATAATCAGTCTTGTGTCCCTTTTGGAAGGCGAGGGGATAGCAGTGGAATCTGCATACGGAACGGACTTCTCTCCAACCCTGGTGCAATCTGCGACAGAGGATGCCAAGGCTTCCCTCCGGCCGGATCTTGCGGCAAAACTCAGCTTCTATGTTGGCCGTAACGAGAAGCTGGTGGAAGATCTGGCCACTGCAAGGGGAAAGTCGGCCAAGGATCTAGCTGGCTACTTCGACCTAATCTTGGGAGTCAACACGTTCCGATATTGCCATCGGCTCGGAAAGGAGCAGGACTGTGCCGCAGACATCTATAGCTTGCTGCGACCAGGAGGAGTTTGTATCAACATTGACATGAATGATCGTTTCCCTGCCTTTAGGAGCCGTTTCAGAGATGCCCGCCAAGACCCGACCGAGACTTATACACCTTCCCTTGAGAAGTACGCGCTACCTTTCAAGAAGGCTGGATTCGAGGTTGTTCGGGAGGAGAATTTCTGTTGGATCCCCCATTCAGCCGGGAACGCTCTGACCCTTTGCTGTAGACTGGCGACTCCGCTGCTGAATCTCGTGGCCCGCAGCCGCGCTATGCGTTCACTGGTGGTATCCCGGAAACCCGCCTAAGACATACAGAACCCAGCCTTCGGTAAATAGGAATTTCTTCGTGAAACAAGCGGTTATCTTACACATAGGCAGCCCTGGGCCCAGGGAGCTCAGACTGAGTCGCATTCTCGATTTCTTCGGAGTGCCCTGGAAGTCAATCGATGTTTCCAAGCCACTGAACACGGAGCGAGACTTGCCAGCATATGCCGTGTTCGGGTCGATTCGGACGGTGGAAGCTGCGCTGAGCCAGAGACAAACTAACGATTTGGTTTTGCGGCCAACCGCGATTTACGCCTACGCTGACGAGGAACGCAGTCTTTGCGAGCTGGCGTTAGGTACCCTTCTGCGAGAAACAAAGATTTTGATCGAAGAAGCGCCTTCGGGGGAACTCTCGGTCGACGTCTCGAGCATGCCGCCCGATTTGACTGGGCCAATGGCAGGCGTCAAATTCCTCTCACGACTGGGAAGCAAAGATTTCGTTCTAATCCGTGTTCCTGCGAGCGAAGAATCAAACTTTGCGACTGTAATCTCGGCCGGAGGTGCTGCGATCTTCATTCGGTTTGAACATGAAGGCGTTCCAGTCCATTTCTGCGCAAGCTCAGAAATGGTTGATATCGATCAGCCAGTCGGCCCCGGATACTACGACGTTAAAGCTCAGTTCTGCTCTGCTGTTCCGCTCGTTATGTTCATTCACTTTGCGTTCCGAGATGTTGCCTGGCGCCCGCGCGAACTTGGTGCTTGCATGATTATTGATGATCCGCTCTTGAAGCTCCAATACGGGTTCTGTGATTTCAAAAAATTGCGCGACCTCATGGTGGAAAATGGGTTTACCACCAATATTGCGTTTATCCCCTGGAATTGGCGCCGAACCTCTGCTACTGCCGGCAAATTTTTCGGCAATGATCCAGGGCATTTTTCCATATCAATCCATGGTTGCGACCACACTGCAGGCGAGTTCGGAACGACTTCACCAGAGGTGCTGCACCACCGCGCGCAGCTGGCGCGGTCCAGAATGCGGAATCATGAGGCGCGGACAAACATTCGGCATGATTCCATCATGGTTTTCCCGCAGGGCGTATTTTCTTCTGTGTGCCCGGAGGTTCTTAAGAGCAACGGCTATCTCGCCGCCGTCAATACAGAGACGGTTCCTGTGGACTTGCAAGAAACCCGAACTCGAATTAGGGACGTCTGGGACGTCGCTATCATGGCCTACGGCGCCTTTCCTATCTTTACGCGGCGGTACGCGTTCCATGGTTTGGAGAACTTTGCCTTCGACTTATTGCTTGGAAAACCCTGTTTGATTGTCGCCCACCACGACGTTTTCAAGGATGGTGGCAAACGGCTACTCGATTTGATTCAAAGAATTGCGGCTTTGAACTGTTCGTTGCATTGGCGGCCGTTGGGAGACGTTATCCGAAGGGCATGCCGCACCCGCTTCCGCGGTGAGAACACGACAGATGTGGAGATGTACGGCAACGAACTGTTGCTGGGCAACCCTTCAAAGGAAGCGCTCAACGTAAGCGTCCAAAAGCGAAGAAGCAACTTTGAAGTTGTCTCTGAAATATTCTCCGATGAGGAACCGATGAAGTGGACGAACGATGCCGCGCGCCTTTATTTTTGCGACAGAATCGATCCGGGGCACGAAAAGCGGTTTCGGATTGCCTACGAAACACCGGGCGCAATGGCCTATTTTCGCCGATCGTTACGGCTAGAAGCTTCCGTAGCCCTGAGGCGGATGTTTTGTGAACTCAGAGATGATTACCTGGCGAGAAACCGCTTCCTTGCCGGCACCGCTGACACACTAAATAGCTTATTAAGGAAGGCGATCTAACGATCTAACAAGGTCTGCGGGCATAATGCTGAACCATCCATCGCAAAGGGCGAACGATCGGATCGATTCTCGGCACTCTTGCTAACAACAGCTGCAAAATCGCCTTAAGACAGGAGCGTCAACTGTGCCAAAACCTAGCAAACAAGTCGACAGGATCGTTGCTATCTGGAACGAACATTTGGAGACTGCCAAGGCTCTGCCAAACCTCGCCTTGGATGTCTCCAACGCCGTCGATGCAGTCTGCGCCTCCTTGTCAGCAGGCGGCCAGCTGTACATCGCAGGAAACGGGGGATCGGCTGCTGATGCGCAGCACATCGCGGCGGAGCTAACAGGGCGTTTCCTGCGCGACAGAAAACCGCTTCGGGCACTCGCCTTGCACGGGAATACTTCGGCTCTAACGGCCATTGGTAATGATTACGGATACGAGCAGATCTTTGCTCGTGAGCTTTTGGCTCATGCTCGACCGGGCGATGTGCTGCTAGTGATCTCTACGAGTGGCAATAGCCCAAATATCTTGCGCGCAATCGAAGCGGCTCGGCAATGCAAGGTAGTCGTCATCGGACTGACGGGTAAGTCAGGAGGAAAGATGCGGTCCGCTTGTGACCTTTGCCTTTGCGTTCACTCAGAATCGACCGCTCGGATTCAGGAGATGCACATCACGATCGGCCATGCGATCTGCGAGCTTCTGGAGGAAAGGTTGGCGAAAGAATGAAACAGAATTGCCGTACTTCAGAGGATAATGTGGTACACGAAAGCAGAAGCAGAGGCGGGTCATTTGAAGGCATCTGACGAAAGCTACTCACTGCCATCCAATGCTGGCGGAACTTTGCAGGAGCAGGCCGAACGCGATCTCGGGTTGTCTTCCGAGGATGCTTTGCATCAGTCTTCGGTACGATGCGCCGACGCTCTTCCTCAGAAGGATGAAGCAGTGAAGGTCGAAAAAGGGACTCACGGCCAAATCCTGAAGTCTTCAGCATTGGTCGGCGGTTCTTCCGCAATAAATATCGCGATTGGAATCGTTCGTACCAAAGCTATGGCGATTCTGCTTGGTCCGGCCGGCTATGGATTATTCGGTCTTTACGGATCGATTGCGACTCTCACGCAGAGCATCGCGGGCTTGGGTGTCAATAGCAGCGGAGTACGCCAGATTGCGGCAGCGGTCGGTTCAGGCGACTCCGATCGAATTGCGCTCACAACCGCAGTGCTGCGACGAACCTCGATCGTCCTCGGCGCGTTCGGTGCGCTGTTGCTTGTAATCACTTCGAGGCAAGTATCGACGGTCACCTTTGGAACCAACCAACATGCCGCCGCCGTGGGTCTGCTCTCCGTCTCGGTCTTTTTTCAATTAGTGTCGTGGGGGCAAACCGCTTTGATCCAGGGAATGCGGCGTATTGCCGATCTCGCAAAAATTCAGGTGTTGGGAGCGCTGTCTGGGATGATCTGCGGGATTACACTGGTATATTTTTGGCGGGAAAGAGGCGTCGTACCATCTCTTGTAAGCGTTGCCCTTACCTCTCTTGCTGTGTCGTGGTGGTATAGCCGCAAGGTAGATATTCGAACCCCTTCAATAACCGTTTCGCAAGTCTGGCGGGAGGCAGCCGAGCTATTGAAGTTGGGAGCGGTGTTTGCAGCAACCGGTTTCATGACGACGGGAGTCGCCTATGCCGTGCGAATCATGCTGCTTCGTAAGGTCGGTTTCGAGGCGACCGGCTATTACCAATCCGCATGGACGCTTGGGGGCCTATATGTAGGGTTCATCCTTCAGGCGATGGCGGCGGACTTTTACCCTCGCTTGACCGCTAGCGCCCACGATAATCCCGTGTGCAACCGCCTGGTGAACGAGCAAACGCAAGTTGGTTTCTTGTTGGCGGGCCCAGGCGTGCTTGCTACTCTCACGTTTACACCCATTGTTATCGGACTTTTTTACAGTTCGAAGTTCCTTGCGGCAGTTTCAGTCCTGCGATGGATATGTCTCGGAACGACACTCCAGGTGATCACGTGGCCGATGGGTTTTATCATCGTGGCCAAAGGCAAGCAGGCCTTGTTCTTCGCTACTGAGCTGAGTTGGACGTTGGCTAGTCTGGGCCTCGCGTGGGTATGCATCAAATTTCTTGGGCTGAACGGCGCCGGCGTGGCCTTCTTTGGGTCATATATTTTCTTGGGACTTCTTCTATACCTGATTGTGAATTGGCTCAGTGGTTTTCGCTGGTCCACCGCAAACAAACGTATGGGTTCGTTTTTTCTTTCCTTAATCACGGCTGTGTTCTGCGGGTTTTACGTTTTGCCATTCCTATGGGCTGCTTGCCTCGGCACATTGGCAACACTTCTTAGTGGCGTCTATTCGGTTCGAGTCCTAGTCACACTTATCTCCTGGGACCAGATTCCCAGTCCCATACGGCGATTGCTCCTGGGCTTCGGTTACAGCCCTCCGGGCTCTGCGAGAGTCATCTAATGCCGATGATCACGTCCGCGGATCAGCCAAATTCAATTGATGGAGTAACGGCCTGATGATCCCGCAAGACAATAAACGAATCAAGAAAAGGCTGGTGCCAGAACTTGAGGCTGATCACAAGGATTACCTGCGACTTGTCGAAGATATGGTTCGCAACGGGAGGGGGCTGATTTCTGACCCAAACTGGTTGAGGGGGGATGATCGGAGTGAAGCCCCAGATGCCTACGATAAAAACAAGGCACTGGAGTTCGCGCTATCGCAGGAGGGGTATCAAGAAAAGTTCTCTAAAATGAAAGCCTTGATGAAAGCGTGGATCGGTGGAACTGAACCTCCGTCCCGAGCTACCATTTTAAAATACCGTCGTTTCTTGGAACGCTGCGACCCCTTAGGTTTGTGGCAGCCAAATGCAGAAAAGAATGAAGACGGCATTCCGCTCTTGCAAGCCGACCTTGGTAGCATCATGGACCTAAACCTGCTATATGCCTTCGCCGCTTCATCTGAAAGAAGGGTGACGATAGCCTTGGAAGTGGGTGGAGGCTACGGCCGCCTTGCGGAGGCAGCGTTTAATATTTTTGGCCGCAGCCTGAAATACGTCATCGTAGATGCAGTACCAGCGAGCCTGTATTACTCTAGGAAGTATCTGTCCCTCGCCTGCCCCGATGCGCGCATCAGATCTTTTTACGACGAAGGCGGCGAGGATTTTGATCTCGAGAACCTCGACATTGCCATCATTCCATCGTGGCACTTTGAGCGGCTCAACAAATCCAATTATGACATCTGTATAAATATCGAAAGCATGCAGGAGATGAACCAAGCGCATGTCGATTATTACCTAGGGCTGTTTCAGTCCGTCGCAGCCGACGGAGCTACGATCTATCTCTCAAACGCTCACGATTATTATTTCCGCGGGGTCTTTAACATCCCCAGGAATTGGCAAAGACTCTTCTCCGGTAACACTCCTCGCTCCTGGACACCAGATCATCCGACTGAAATCTTCAGAAAAACGAGTGACGATTACTCGATTCGGAACAGTGCCGTTGACTCTGCGTACAACTACGGACTCTGGCTGCAGCAGGATCCTGAGGATTTCATAAGCCGCAACGGATACAAGGCAATGATCTCTCCGATGTTGGAAGAGACTGCGCGCAAAGTGAAATCCAAACTGGGTGTGAGGTCAAGAATCAGGCGATATCTAACCCGAGGTCGGAGGGTGTGAATATGAGGGCTCATGCTGAATCCATCCATGACTTTTACACATCAACTTATGGCGCCCCCAGCCTAAGCTTGATTGCAAGATATGATAATTCATGCTACGGCCCCCCCATACTTGAATAGAGCTGAATGCTCAATGCAGAGCTGCGTCGAAGCAGTACCGATCGTCCACGTCGACCATGACTCTTGGCGAGCTCGAGGATTCGCTCCGCCGAAGCACGAAAAGTGAGCTGGAAAGGAACTGGATGATGATTCGCGCGAGAGCCTATGAAGCCATGGGTGATGCCCTATTTTGGCGCGCCGTCAGAGCACTCTATGCGCGCATTGCGGAGCGATTGGCGAATACTTAAAGTCCGGGCGAAGCCATCGCTTCGGACGTTATTTTCGCAGGGTGGTTATCAGGTTTCGCGAAAAGGTAATGGTGCCTATCGCCCGTGCCATCAGCTAATTCCAGACTACACCCTCTGCAGCAAGCTGTTGAGAGGGGTGACTTTTTCTGTTCCTCCGCGGATATGACAGGACAGCCACGACAATGATGGACAATTTGCGCGTTTTATGTGTCGCTAAACGCTGGGAACATCACACGGCGTCTGGAGGATACGACCAACTTGCACGTGCTGTCGGCGCGGAAGTCATCATGCGCCGCTTGCGTAGGAATTTACTCCATCGAGTTAAGGGTCGTCTTTGGCGGGAGTTCTCGCATCCAAATCCGTATTTGCTCGATTATCGCTATGAGGATTGGCTTGTAGAACGGCAAGTGCTGCATTGCAGTCGACTTCGGCCTCCTGACGTGGTCCATATGCTTAACGGCGACGAACAACCGGATTTGCTGTTGCGTCAGCGCCGACGGTTATCGTGCCCGCTAATTGCGTCGTTTCATTTCCCGTCCCACCAAGTGCGGCAGCGCTTCGAGAACACCCCAAGGCACCTGCTCGCGGGGATTGATCTGGCTGTAGTCGTTGGGAGAAATCAGTTGCAGGATTTCGGAACTTGGCTGGGGTCAGACCGTGTAATTTACGTTCCCCACGGAATCGATACCGATCGTTTTTCCCCCGGCGAACCCCTGCCACGCCGCAAGTGTGTGCGTCTGATAACGGTCGGTCATCATATGCGGGACTGGAAAGCCCTCGATGCGATCATTACTCAATGCCAGGCGCGCAACTTAGCGGTACAATTCGATATCGTCACATCGGAGCCCGGCCTTTCAAGCTCGGCTTGTCTTCCCAACGTTCACTTTCATAGTCGGATCCCTGAGGAGCACCTGATTCAGTTGTATAGGAAAGCGGACGCTTTACTGCTACCGATGTGCGATGCGACGGCCAACAATGCAGTATTGGAAGCATTGGCTTGCGGGACACCGGTCATCTCCACCAGGGTCGGCGGCATCCCGGACTATGTTGACGATAGATCTGCCTGGTTGTTCGAAAAGGCGGAGGTGGCCCCAATCGTCAATCTCATTGGCGAGATCGCCAATAAACCGGAGATCGTCTCGTCTCGCCGGAATGCGGCCCGCAGCAAGGGGCTCGTTTTCAGTTGGAAGCGTGTGGCAGAAAAAATGCGCGCCATTTACCAGGCGGTCGCGCATCATCGGAGAATAGAAGAAGTTGGTGCAGGATGGGAATAGAATCCCTCCAGCCTCTCTAGACGTGCTGCCTGTTGCTGGTGTCTGGCAGGTCTTTGAGACGGGCATCACTTTCCCGCTGGAGGCAATTAGTTACATCCGTTCTCTGCACAACAATTTTAGGTTGGGCAGGCAAATTTGGAATACGCATTTGGAATAGCTTCAGGACACACGATCGGTGCGTTCGGTTAAGCCGTACGGCAGTAGAGAAAAGATTTTGCCTCGGCGTGCGTTCGCATCTTCATCAATCCGATATTAGCTCAGATTCGCGATTTGAAAATCGGTGGTGAGGCTGTGGAAGATATGGGTCGCCTGTGTTCATGGTGAACTGAGCGCAAGGAAACCTTCTGAAGGTCGAACCCAGCGGGTGAGACTCAGAATCAGTTCCTTCAGCTCTCGTTCGACCGAAATCCCGTTGTGCGAGGAGCAGGAGTAGAGCACCCCTAGCCGGTACTTCGAGTCCACTTGTGGCGATGGCTGGCCTTGCCGAGGAGCATTCCGAACTTTGCGCTGACGAGCTTGTAGCAGCGGCTGGTGAAGAGCGGCGGACGGCTCGTAAAACATGCGCGCTTAACACCCCAAAGCGGTTGACGAGGGGACAAGGGGGCCTAGGTTTTCGGGCCAAGGGGAAGCTCAAAATGGAAATTCCGGATTGTCCCGTGAACTCACAACTGATCTACGATGTCGGCGCGCATTTGGGCGAGGACACCGACTTCTATCTGAAAAAAGGGTTCAAAATTGTCGCGATCGAGGCGGATCCTGTTCTGGCAGAGAGACTGAGAGAAAGATTCCGGTCCAACCTTTCTGACGGAAGTCTCGTGGTGATCGAAGCTGCCATCGCCGAAAATTCCGGAGAGATCAACTTTTACGTCAACCAAGCTAACTCCGTGTGGGGAACGATCCGACCGAACTGGGCCGAAAGAAACGCCTTTAAAGGCAGTCCGTCAGAACTCATAAAGGTACAGGCGATTACTTTCGCCGAAGTACTCAACAAATATGGAGTTCCGTACTACCTGAAAATCGACATCGAAGGAGCGGATATCTTGTGCCTTGAAAGCCTCATGGAGAGGCCGGATAGGCCCAGGTTCGTGTCTATCGAGAGCGAAAAGAGATCCTGGCGTGCCCTCTTGTACGAGTTCGAGATTTTCAACAGGCTCGGATACTTAAGGTTCAAAATTGTCAATCAAAAGCACGTCAGCGAGCAGAAGCCACCTAACCCCGCTGCTGAAGGACGCTCTGTCCAACACAGATTCGAGCCTGGTTCGAGCGGTCTTTTCGGTGAAGACCTCTCCGGAAGATGGTTGACGACGCACCAGGCAATATGGCGATATCGCTTCATCTTTCTCAGATATCTTTTTTTTGGCGATTTTGGGATCCTGCGAATCCTTTTGAGAGTTCCTGGCTTGGGAAGGTTAGGGGCACCCTGGTGGGACACTCATGCAAGACTTTAGCCCACGTGGTAACTCCTGATGAATAACTAATAAAGCGCTCAATGTTCTCAATCAGCAATTGGGCCAAATCGCGCGTCACGGTGTAGCGCGCCACCACGCGCTACACATCGGGAGCGCAGGCACGTGCCAGATGCGAACACGGAGGTCGGCGGCGAGATGGTAAAACATAATGTCGGTTTTAGGTGAGACGCTTTCCGAAAAGGCTCCAAGCCAAGGCACTAGTTTTTAATTCGAAGCGCGTGGCTGAAAGAATGCGCATCCTCTACGGTCAGTGGCGCATCATCGTTCCCGGAAAGCACGACATGGGAATAGAATCTAGCCAGCCGTCCTGCCCCTGGGCTTGCTGCGGCGTGATTTCTCAAAATGGAGAG
>Ga0210401_10002300_pt1 | contig 21276 bp, 12 predicted proteins | sample IncBWH32MmetaG_FD_150866 | JGI IMG/M metagenome (GOLD analysis project Ga0210401, IMG submission 150866) | Forest soil microbial communities from Barre Woods Harvard Forest LTER site, Petersham, Massachusetts, United States - Inc-BW-H-32-M | ecosystem: Environmental > Terrestrial > Soil >... | reverse complement strand
TTTTTTTGAAGCTTTTTTGCTTTTCCCTACGTATAAATGGGAGTGTGTTTATATGAACGAATTTATCCTAAAAACAAAAATAGAATATAAGTTATGAGTTTAAAAAGTTTAAACAACAAAAATATTTTCAGTTATGAAAACAAAAAAGCTACTATTAATGTGTGCTTTAGGCCTTGTGCAATGCACTTGGGCACAAGCACCAGTAAGCTCTTCGTCATTGACGATTAGCGGGGAAAAAGCCGACGAGCAGAAAGCCCGTGAGTTTTTTATTCAACATAATTTTAATCCAAAAGATTATGATGAGTATATTACGTCCTGGAGAAAAGAATATGTCAATTTTTCTCAAAACAAGCCAATTGTCCCCCCACCCTCACCCATGGCAGCTTGTACAAATATTGATTTTGAGCAGGGCAGCTTAAATGGGTGGACATTATCAACAGGTTATCACCCTCTTTTTAACTCTATTGGTTGTTGCCCTATGGCAGGTGGCTCTCAAGCTATAACGTCGGGTACAGGAACAGACCCATTTGGCTTATTTCCTGTAGTTTGCCCCGGGGGAAATTTTTCTATGCAGCTTGGTGATGCTTTAACAGGCGGACATGCCGACCGCATAGAACAAACATTTTTAGTAACTAATGCCAATAGTAACTATAGTTACAAGTATGCCGTAGTACTCGAAGACCCGGGGCATCCTGTAAGTCAGCAGCCTGCTTTTACCGTAGAGATGTTTGACTCATTAGGAAACCAAATTCCTTGTACCTATTATGATGTAGCTGCCGGACAAGGCATTCCCGGTTTTCAAGCTTCCACCGTTCAATCTGACGTGGTTTTTAAACCTTGGACAACTGTTGCCGTAAACCTTACTGCTTATGTGGGGCAAAATGTTACCATACGCTTTACAACCTACGATTGTGCTTTGGGTGGACATTTTGGTTATGCTTATATAGATGGGGCTTGTCAATCGTTTCAAATTATTCAAAACAATACGCTTTGTTCTAATAGTACAGCCCAGTTATGTGCTCCGGCAGGTTTTGCAGCCTATAGCTGGAGTGGCCCCGGTATTTTAAGTGGTGCAGGTACGTCTTGCGCGACTATTAATGCAGGCGGAATGTACAACGTGTTGCTTACTACAGTTACAGGTTGCTCATCTCCTATTAGTTTTAGTGTAACCAGTGTACTGGCACCTACCGCTTCTTTTACTACTGCAAACCTATCATGCAGTAATCAATTAACATACACAAATACATCAGTAGGAACAGGACTTACTTCTTTTTGGAATTTTGGTGATGGGGCGACATCTGCTATAAACTCACCAACCCACACTTATGCAGGTGTAGGAATTTTTACAAACACATTAATTGTTTATTCAACAAATGGTTGCAGTGATACAACATTACAGAATGTAACCGTTTTTCCTAAACCAAACGCACAGTTTATTTTTAATCAGGCTTGTGCCACCAACACAGTAAATTTTAATAACTACTCTACAGTTGCCAATGGAACAATTACTTCAAACAAATGGGCCTTTGGAGATGGAGGAACTTCTTTACTTACAAATCCATCTCACGTTTATGCAACTGGAGGCAGTTATAACGTACAACTTACCGTAATAGACAACAACACTTGTAAAGATAGTTTGGTAAAAGTAACCGCCATATATAATTTACCAATCACTAGTTTTAATGCACAAGCTGTTTGTCAGGGAAATAGTACCGCATTTAACAACACATCAACTGTTATAGGTTCAACACTAAGTAATTATTCCTGGGATTTTACAAGTGATGGAATTATTGATAATGCTACACAAAATCCATCTACTATATATCCTGCCAGTGGAACTTATTCTGTAACACTACAAGTTACCAGTGCACAAGGTTGTGTAAATGCAATTACCAATACCGTTATGGTTAACCCTAACCCAACAGTGTTATTTACGGTTAATAATGCTTGTACAGGTAGTAATTTTGCTTTTGCTAACAACTCAACTGTGGCAAATGGAAACATTACACAAAGTAATTGGAGCTTTGGTGATGGAACAAACTCTACACAAACTGTACCTCAGCACATATACTCCCCGGCAGGCATCTACATAGTTACATTAACTGAAACAAGTAACTTAGGTTGTATTTCAAGTTTAAATCAAAATATTACAGCATATCCAAAACCAGTTGTGAATTTTTCTGCCAATGCGGTTTGTCAGTTGCAAGCAAACGCTTTTAACAACACATCTACTGTTGCAAGCGGAAGTATTTTAACCTGGGCTTGGGATTTTACCAGTGATGGAATTATTGATAACACTACACAAAACCCTAATTATACCTACTCACAAGGAGGAAATTTTAACTGTACATTACATGCTACAACCGATATGGGTTGTAAAGATTCTATTACAAAACCAGTTACCGTTTACCTAAACCCTACTGCAAATTTTACTTCTCCTTCGGTTTGTAATGGGGCTGCTATGCAATTTACCGATGTATCTACTTCGCAAAACGGCACTATTACCGGATGGGCTTGGGATTATACCAGCAACGGTACTTTTGATAGTAACACACAAACTGCGAGCACAACATATCCTTCATATGGAACATATTCTGTAACGCTGCAAGTAACAAGTTCATTAGGTTGTTTAAGCAGTGTAACGCATACTGTTATAGTAAATCCAAATCCTACGATTACGTTTTCGGTTAACAACGCTTGTGCGGGCAGTAATTTTACTTTTGTAAATAATTCTACCATTGCAGCAAATGGCAACATAGTGCAAAATAGCTGGAACTTTGGCGACGGAACTTCTTCTACTCAAGTAACACCTCAACATAGTTATGCAACAGCTAACACGTATAATATTACATTAACAGAAACAAGTAATTTTGGTTGTATTTCAAGTTTTAGCCAACCTGTTACAGCTTATCCTAAACCAATTGTAAGTTTTATTACTAACCCGGTTTGTCAAGCACAAGCAAGTACTTTTACTAACGCATCTACTATTGCAAGTGGTAACATTGCATCTTATGGTTGGGATTTTACAAGTAACGGTTCGATAGATAACACCAATCCAGACCCGACTTATACATATAGTCAAGGTGGAAGTTTTAACTGTACGCTTCATGCAACATCAGATAAAGGTTGTGTAGATTCTGTTACAAAAGCAGTTACCATTTATTATAATCCAACAGCAAATTTTAGTGCACCGTCTACTTGTAATGGCACAGCAGTACAATTTACAGATGCCTCTACTTCGCAAAATGGTGTTATAACAGTATGGGATTGGGATTTTACAAGCGACGGTTCAATTGATAATCTATCTCAAAATCCAACCAACACCTATGCCAATGCAGGGTTATTTTTAGTAACCCTGCAAATACAAACTAATTACGGCTGCGTAAATATTATTAAAAAATCGGTGCGCATAAATGCAACACCTATTGCAGATTTAGCTATAACGCACCAAAAAGGTTGTCCGGATAATATGTGTGTGGGCATGGTAAATAATTCAAGCATATCGGGAGGTGTTATTTCTCATTGGTTATGGAATTTTGGAGATAATACAACATCAACACAGAACTCTCCAACACATTGTTTTAAAACCGGTTTGTATAATGTAAGCTTAACTGCCACATCAGATAGCGGATGTAGTTCATCTTTCACTTTAAATAATGCTATTACCGTGTGGCCTAAACCAGTTGCCGCTTTTGATTATACACCGAAAGATGTAGATGTTTTAGACCCAACCGTAAGTATAGTAAACCAAGCACAAGGAGCTACAAGTTATTTGTACTTTATTTCAGACGGATATGTTGTTGCGGGACATCCAAGTTTTAGCCACACCTTCTCCAGCGAAACACCTCAAAACTATACAGCCCTGCAAGTAGTTACAAATAGCTACGGTTGCAGAGATTCGGTTGAACACACTATTATTATAAACCCCGGATTTACATTTTATATACCAAATGCTTTTACACCAAATAGTGATGGAACAAACGAAATGTTTAAAGGAATTGGTATCGGTATAAAAACTTACACCTTAATGATTTTTGACCGTTGGGGTGAATTAATCTTTCAATCAGATGATTTAGAAAAAGGCTGGGATGGCACTTTTAAAGGCAAAGGCGGTGAAGTTGTACAAGAAGGCGTATATGTTTGGAAAGTGCAATTAAAAGATGAAAGAAATAATGAGCACGATTTTAACGGAACCGTTTCTGTAATAAAATAATAAACAAAAAAGCCACTGCTCTTTAAAGAGTAGTGGCTTTTTCATAAAATGACTTTATCTTAAAATGGTAAAAAAACCTTTAAGTGTTTTAGTCTCATTATTGTTGTCGCAATCGGCATTATATGTAAGTATATAAAAATAAGTGCCGTCATCACAGGTAGGACTCCAAATACATCTAGTATCATTGCTTTCATAAATTTTTGTACCCCATCTATCATAAATATAAAGTTGCATAGTGGGAAACTGATATACACCAAAATCTATAAAATCGTTTTTGCCATCATTATTTGGTGTAACAATATTAGGTAAGGCATCAACATAAGTTACTTGTTTAACAGTAACATTAAAACTATCATTAGCTGTACAAGTTGTATTCATTGTATAAATAACCCAATAATGTCCTGCACTTATATTGTGCCGAGGAGAATTAAATCCATCACTCCATAAATAAGAAATAGCTCCCGGATAAGTTGCATTAATTGATACAGATGATTGATTACAAATGGCAGTATCTTTAAGTATATTAATTACAGGCGATGTATTGTAAGCCACAGTAACGGTATCTTTACTTTTACAACCTTGATTATTGGTAACAGTTACTACATATATACCCGATGTGTTTACAGTAATACTTTGTGTGTTTTGTCCGGTTGACCAATAATAATTTGTATACCCTGTACCCGCATCAAGCACATCGGGTGTTGTTGTATTACATTGGATAACATTAGGAATTACAGGTTTAATAATAGTACCTGTACTAACATGAAAAGTATCTATTACCGTACAATTAGAATTATAGCCATTTATATATACCGTAACATAATAGGTACCACTATTATAAATATAATTTGTTGTTGCATAGTATCCGCTACTTCCACTACTCCAAGTGTAATAATTATTGTAGTTATTTGGTACGCCCGCATTTAACTGATAAGGAAATAAATTTGAAGTACATAAAACAATATCCGTATCGTGATATGTGTTACCATAAGGATAAATCTGTATATCAATGCTGTCTGTTGATTTGCAACCATTAGCAGAAGTTACGGTTTCCCAATAAATGCCGGATGTGTTGACTGAAATACTTTGCGTATTAGCGCCTGTTGACCATTGATAAGAATTAAAATAGCCACCATTTAATGTTATGGGATAAGACAATGGTCCGCAAATTGCCTGATCGCTTCCTAAATTAACAGATGGAGACTGATTAAAAACAATCGTAAAACTATCTCTTACTACACATCCACCTGCAAAATGTATATCTACCCAATATAAACCTGAGTTATAAATGTATTGCACGGGTGAATTATATCCATTATTCCATAAATAACTTTGTGCACCTTGCACATAAGCATTTGCATAGTAATTATAATAATAATATGGGCTACAAATAATTGTGTCTTTTAAAACATGTACGTTAGCAGGATTAATAACTGAAACAGTAAAAGTGTCTGCCTGAGTGCAGCCGCCCGTACTGGTAACTTTAACCCAATATGTACCCGGATTACTTATAACAATAGAACTGGTTGTGGCGCCCGTTGACCACAGATAATGCGCATAATTACCAGCACTTACTGTGTATGGTGTAAAAGAATTACAAAAAGCAGCATCCGGAATATGTGGACGAGTAGTATCTAAAACAACATTAAATATATCTGTTATAATACAGCTTCCTCCATTTACATAAATATTAAGAGTAGTAGGCCCAGGATAATAATCGCTATATGTTGACCCTCCAGGAAAATTATTCCAATAATAAGTGTTATTATTTCCGGGAATGTTTTGTGCGGTTAATTGAATTGGTAAACTGTTAGCACTACACAATGAAGTATCAAATACATTAAACGCGTTTGAAGCAACAACTAATACTTTAACGCTATCAGATGCTTTACACCCTGCTGCAGAAGTTACCGTAACAGAATAGGTGCCTCCACTACTAACCGAAATTGTATTTGTAGTTGCGCCTGTTGACCAATGATAAGTAAAACCACTGCTTGCACCTGCATTATATATAATTGGCTGAGTTATAGTACCACATATAACTGTATCATTTCCTAAGTTTACACTTGGTACAGGTTTTACATTAATTATTTGCGTAACAGCACTTCCACAAGCACCTACCCCATTCGAACCATTAACTGTATATGTTGTATTGCTTGTTGGTGTAACCGTTATAGAGCTGGTGGTTTCTCCAGTACTCCAAACATAATTAGTTGCCCCATTAGCTGTTAAAACAACCGGAGACCCTACACATACCGGATTACTTGAAGCTGATACACTAATATTTGGAGGAGTGCCTGTACCTTGTGTTAATGTATAATACAATACAGGAGAAGAACAGCCTGTATTTGTAGTAGTAGTTAATGTATAATTACCTGCTACATTGGTTACTAAGTTTGGAGTACTTCCTGTAACCGGACCAGCCCAATTATATGATGCCATACCCGGAGGGCCATACAAAACAGCGCTACCTCCATTACATAAAGCATTTGAAGCAACAATTTGATTACTATACGAATTGCAACTGGCATCAATATAAGCATAACCAAAATGTGCACCTCCGCCACAATCACTTACAGTAAATTCAACTGAAACCGTATGATTTACAATCGATGATAAATCTAATGTTACTGTAGTCCATGGCTTATAATATACCGTTCCATCAACAGTAGAAGATGTCCAGCCGATTAAATTTCCTTGGTTGGCGCCTGCTGCAGAAGCTGTAAATTGAGTGCAAGGAACTATTTGCCCGGTGTTTAAATCTGTAACACTAACCTCAAAATAAGATGCAGCTGATATCGGATGCCCACCATCTTGTAACACGGCCGCAAACTGATAGGTAAAAGAAGTATTGGAAGCACTAACTACAAATGACTGTGTTGCTTGTTCCATTTTAAGGCCACACATAGAATGATTCATTAACAAAGAGTACGAGCCTCCTAATGGCGCAGGAGCTACAACAGGAAAACCACCAAAATGATCGACACCATTTGTACATGGCCCCGGACTACAATCAATAGTGTTACAACTACAAATTCCAACTGTATTAACTGTTGTAGTTGAAGCAGCATTTACTACCTGATATAAACCACCACTACCGCCAGGCGTTATACAAGTAGGGCAAGGTAAAAGACCCGACGCATTACCAACATTCATTGTCCAACCATTTGTGGTTCCATCTTCAAAACCCACATTATTACACCCCGACATAACTTGTGGAGGGGGCGCTATTGTTTTATTAACATAAGTACCGTTTGCAATAGCATCCTGCTGCTTTTTTAATTGCTGATGTAAAATATCATTAAGCTTTTTTAATTCCCATTCTTGCGTGCCATTTTTTCTTGATTCTTCAAGCATTTGAAAAATCTTCTCCTCGCTTAAATAACCGGAAGGATATGAAATAGAGCGTATCTGTGCTTTTAAATTTATTGTTACAACTATGTTTAATAATAAAAATGTTGTGACTAGTAAAAAGGATTTCTTATTCATGTAAGTGGTTTAATTTTTTTCAAATTTAACAAAATTTTACACTTCTTTATTCTAGTGATTGGGAAATAAAAAAGCCGCTACACAAAAATGCAGCGGCTCTAAATTATATTATACTTATTATTTTACGACTTGAGCTGCTTCTAAAGAAACATTAATGGTAACATCTTCACCAATTCCAAGAGAAGTACCAACACCAAAATCTTTACGATTAATTACCATTTTACCTTCAAAACCTGCTGTGTTAATTTTGTTACCATCTTGCTCTTCCATTTTAGAACCTAAATAGTTAAATGATAAGCTAGCATCTTTAATAACACCTTTCATGGTAAGTTTACCTTTTGCAATATATCTAAACTCAGCACCCATTGTAGTATCTTTTACAATTTCAGATGCTTCAAATGATGCTTTTTTAAATTTAGCAACATCAAAAAACTCAGGCTTATCTTTTAAATGACCATCGCGCATTTCGCTTTGTGTATTTAAAGAAGCCATATCTAACTGAACAAATATTTTTGGACCATTAGCATTTTGTAAGTTAACATAACCACTATCAATATTTACAGATCCTTTTGTGCTTGATATAACGTGTACTACGCTAAACTCAACCGAGCTATGAGAGCCATCTACTTCAAAGTTTCCGTTTAATTCGCTTACATCTTTAAAAGAAGCATTCATAATGCTATCGCATTGTGATTTGCTTGTGCAAGTAAATTCTTTACCGTTAATGTTACATTTTAAAATTTCTTCTTTAACCATTTTTCCACTTTCAACAACTGCTATATAAGGCGCAATTACTAAAGATACGATTGACATTAATTTGATTAAGATGTTCATTGACGGACCAGAAGTATCTTTAAAAGGATCTCCCACAGTATCTCCTGTTACAGAAGCTTTGTGTGGCTCAGATTTTTTATAGAACATTTCGCCATTAATCATTACACCTTTTTCGAATGATTTTTTAGCATTATCCCAAGCACCACCTGCGTTACTTTGGAAGATACCCATTAACACACCACTAACAGTTACACCTGCTAATAAACCGCCTAACATTTCAGCCGAACTTGCATCAGGAAACATTCCTTTAAATCCAAATCCAACAATAAGTGGAGTAAGTAAAGCAATTGCACCGGGCAGTATCATTTCGCGAATAGAAGCTTTAGTAGAAATAGCTACGCATTTTTCATATTCAGGTTTTGCTTTGTATTCCATAATACCCGGAATTTCGCGGAACTGACGGCGAACTTCTTGAACCATATCCATAGCTGCTTTACCAACTGCCTGGATACATAATGCAGAAAAAATAAACGGAATCATGCCACCAACAAATAAAGCCGCAAGAACAGGAGCCTTATAAATATTAATTGCATCGATGCCTGCAACACCAACAAAGGCTGCAAATAAAGCCAATGAAGTTAACGCTGCAGATGCTATTGCAAATCCTTTTCCGGTTGCTGCTGTAGTGTTACCTACTGCATCTAAATTATCTGTACGCTCACGAACTTCAGGAGGTAATTGGCTCATCTCTGCTATACCGCCTGCATTGTCGGCAATTGGTCCGAAAGCATCGATAGCTAACTGCATAGCCGTAGTTGCCATCATACCAGCAGCAGCTATAGCCACACCATATAATCCAGCACAAACATAAGAACCCATAATGCCTGCTGCCAAAGTTAAAATAGGAATAACAGTTGATTTCATACCAACCGATAAACCACCAATAATGTTAGTAGCATGTCCTGTAGCTGATTGTTGAATAATTGATAACACCGGTTTTTTACCCATAGCTGTGTAGTACTCAGTAACTATACTCATAATAGCTCCTACCACAGTGCCTACTAAAATAGCACCAAATACACCTGCTTTAGTAAATACTAGGCCTCTTAATTCAATATTGCCATCAGGTAACATCCAGTTTACAACAAAGTAAGAAGCTATAACAGTAAGAATCATTGAAGACCAGTTACCCATATTTAAGGCATTTTGTACGTTTGCTTTATCATCTTTAATACGAACAAAGAAAGTACCTACGATAGAGAAAATGATACCAAGACCACAAATTATCATTGGCAATAAAATTGGAGACATGCCACCGAAATTATCTTTAACTGTAATTTCTTGACCTAACACCATAGTTGCTAAAATAGTAGCCACGTAAGAACCAAATAAATCGGCCCCCATACCGGCTACGTCACCTACATTATCACCTACGTTATCGGCAATAGTTGCAGGGTTACGAACGTCATCTTCTGGGATACCAGCTTCAACTTTACCCACTAAGTCAGCCCCAACGTCAGCTGCTTTAGTATAGATACCACCACCTACACGTGCAAATAATGCAATAGACTCAGCGCCTAAAGAGAAACCTGTTAAAACCTCGATAGCTGTTTTTACAGTATCAGCACCTAAGCCAGCAAATATTGATAAGAAAGCTATAAATAAACCACCTAAACCAAGCACCGCTAAACCAGCAACACCTAAGCCCATTACAGTACCACCTGTAAAAGATACTTTTAAAGCTTGTTTTAGGCTAGTACGTGCTGCTTGTGTAGTACGAACGTTAGCTTTAGTAGCCACTTTCATACCAATATAACCAGCGGTAGCCGAAAATACAGCACCTATAATAAAGGCGATTGAAATTATCCAGCTTGAGTGAATTTCTTTACCGTTAACTTCGTGGATTGTGCCTGAATATGCTAACAATGCTGCTGCAAATACTACAAAAACACCCAACACTTTCCATTCTGCTTTTAAAAATGCCATAGCACCATCGGCTATATAACCGGCAAGTTCTTGCATGTTTTTGTCGCCAGCATCTTGCTTACTAACCCAAGCAGATTTGATGGCCATTACTAATAATCCTACTATACCAAGGGCAGGGACCAAATAAATTATCGATTCGTTCATATTTTTTAATTAAATATTGAGGGGGGCAAAACTATAAATTATCTGTTAAATATCAAACCCTATTTAATTAATTGATAATAAGGCCAGTTGACCTTTATTTTAGGCATTTTCAGCCTATTTTTAACAACAAAACCTGATAAAATTGGTTTTTGAGGCTGCATAAGTGGCTTTTTAACAAAAACGTGGGTTTACACTAACAAGGGTGGAGTATATTATTGGTAGGTTTCCATTTATATAAAGTGTTGTAGCAACATATATACATAGGGCTTTTGCTACTACTACAACACTATACATGTTTACTTTAATATATATTCATTTATATAAAGTGGTGTTGCAATATATATAGATAGGGCTTTTGCTACAACAACAACGATATATATTATTTTTTGTACTTACTTATTACTGCTTGCATAGTGGTGTTGTAGTAGCAAAGTGCATAGCAAATTAAGTTGCTACACCACTATTTATAGTTATTTATATTAATGTATATAACTTGTACTTTGAGCCAAAAGTGTTGTAGTAGTAACAAAGTGTATAGCAAATTGGGTTGTTACAACACTTTTTTGGAAAAAAACACGATATGCTTATTTAAAACAAGCCCAAATCTTTAGTGGCAATAAAACCTTCGTTGCCGTTAGCCAATTGTATGGCGGTATAATCGCCATTAACACTTAACACATTTACTTTTGTGCCTTCATGCAGATTAAACTTGGTTTTTGCGGTTGCATTTGGTTCTGGTAAAACTGCCACCTCTTGCGATATAATAATTGCCTGTGTGTTTTTATGTAATTCGCGTAAAGCAGCATAACCTATAACCATAGAAAACACAAAGCCAATAACAAAGAAACTGCCAGTCCAAAAACCAACCCGTTTTAGCACCACATTGCTTGTTATTGAAAACAGGATAAAAAACTTGGCAGCTAACAACAAACAGATTATGGTAACATAAGCCCAACCTGTTGTACTAAATAAACTATACAAACCTGTTTTAATGGTGTTGGCAAAAAAGTTTTCTTTAGAATCTATTTTGTCTATAACCTTACTGTTGGCGATACGCAGGTTGTTTGTAATATCACCATCGGTTGGGTTTAGTTTTTTAGCCAATTCATAATTATAGATAGCCTTTCCTAATTGATTATCTTTAAAATAAGCATTAGCTAAATTGTAATGCAGAGCCGAAGACGTGATGCCTTCTTTTAAAATAATTTCGTAATAATTAATTGTTTTTTTATACTCCTTTTTATTGTAGGCAGCTACGGCACTATCTTGTACATTAATGTTGCTAAATAGGGATGTACTACTTAGTAAACACAAAAACAGTACAACAGTTTTAATTTTTACTTTTATATTTTTACCCCGTTGTGCCAACTCGTTTTCAATTTTGGTAATTAAATCTATTGTATTGTTGTAAACCAAACCTAAATCTTTTTCGGCAGCGGCAGGCGCATAACGCGCATATTCGCAATCGTTTAGTGTAGTTATTAACGTGCTGATGGTTTCGGTACTGACAAATTTTTTCATCAGGTTTTCAGTAATCGTATCTTTAGATAAATCGGCAACAGGTATATTTAATTTATGGCTTAAATAATTATTAAGTGCTGTGTGTACTTCGTTATAAAAATCATCTTGCTTGTTTTCATTTTTTAGTTTCTCAGCTAAAGCTAATTGCTTACGAGCAATTTTTATAGCACGTTTTTGTTTTACACCCACTACATCGCTTTGCGATTTTAAATAATTATTACGTGCAACCAAAAATCCAACAAACAAAAACGTAATTAAACCTAACAAGCTAAAATGTTTCCACGAAGAGAAAAATTCTTCATCAGCCGCATGTAATTTTAAATCGCCTGCTTTTATGTAACGTATATCATTCTCTTGAGTTTGAATTTCGTGTTTAGGATTATATACTTGGGCATTACCAACCGAGTTCGGGTCAGCCGCATCTACCGTAATTTTTATTTCAGGCGAAGGAAGTGTGATATATTGTTTTTTCTCTACATCAAAATAGCTGAAGTTGATGTCTTTTAATATAAACTCACCTTGTTTGCGTGGGATAACTAAATACTCATAGGTTTTTGTACCACTAACACCGCCTGTTGTAGAAACAGTTTCGTTTACCTTAGGCTCGTAAGTCTCAAAACCATCGGGGAAATTAATTTTTGGTGTAGATACTAAACTGATATTTCCTTTACCACTAATGGTTAGCTTAAGATTTAAACTCTCGTTAGCTTTTACTTTATTGTGGTTTAATTTTGCGTTAAACGAAAAATTGCCGACCGCTCCGGTAAAATTATCAGGCTTCCCGGCTTCAGGCAAAGGTTGCACATCAATAGTTACAGGTTTGCTTTTTAACTTAACAACCACATCTTGCCCTCCACCACCAAAAAACTGATCGAAAATAGATTGTTGTTTTTTTGCTCTAATACGCACTACCCAATCTAGTTCAATTGGATCGATAGTTAATTTACCCGTACGTTGCGGAAATAAATAGGTTTGACTAAACTCAACTACACCATAAGAAACGCCATCTAAATTTTCTGTATTGATAGGAAGATTGCCTTTACGCTCTTCTGCCTTAGACCAAAATCCATCAAAGCTTGGCAGTTTGCCATTTTGCATACCGCGATGTGTAACATTTGTGCGTGCGTAAATTTTTTGTGTAACAATTATTTGTTCGCCCAAATAGCATTGCTTTTTGCTAACGTAAGTTCTAACAAATAAATCTTCGGCACTTACACCTTGTGATTGTTGTGTTTGCTCTTCTTCATTACCAAAAGCTCCTCCAAATGGGTTTTGTTGTTGTTGCTGACGTTGTTGCTGTTGTTGGGGATTGCCTTTAGCTACCTCAATAGTAATAGGATTTGATTCAGATTTTGCACCATTAATAACACATGAAGCTGAACCTATGGTAAATTTACCTTCTTTACGAGCCGCAATCATATAAGAGTAGCTTACGGTTTGACTCATATTACCATTTGCAATTTGCATGCTGGTAGATTGATTTGGACCACTATAAACATCGAAATCAGAAAAAGAAGGTGGTTTGAAACCAGACATGCTACCATTAACCGTAAATGAAATTTGAAACACTTCACCTGTTACCACTTTATTTTTACTAACCTGTGCAGTAAGTTTTTGAGCAATTGCTTTTTGAGGAATAATGAAAAAAGAAAAAACCGAGATGATAAACATCATCAACAGATTATGTGAAGTAAGTTTTAGCGCTATGTTGTTTTGTTGTTTCATTGTTGCATTAACCAATTGTGAAATTGATTACCAATCTTTATCCGTGTTTTGTCGTTGAGCGTTTTCGTCTTTATTCTTTTTCTTAAGCTGTAATTTTTGTTCGCTGTTTTTAAGTGCATCTAACATACGCTGCGCTTCCTCTTTACTCATTTGTGGTTGCTGCGGTTCTTGCTTTTTATCTTTATCATTCTTTTTATTATCTACGTTCTTCTTTTGGTCTTGCTTATCTTTCTTATCCTTTTTGTCTTTATCATCCTTGTTTTTTTGTTGTTGCTTCTGCTGCTCTTGTAATTTTTTTATAGTGTATGCTAAGTTGTAACGGGTGTCTTCATCCTTTGGGTTTAGCTTTAAAGCATTTTTGTAAGCCGTTATCGCTTCATTATAACTTTTAGTTTTTAAATACGAGTTACCCAAATTATGAAAGGCTTTCGACAATGTATCTTTATTGCTGTTGTTTTTTATATATGTATCGTACTGGCCAATGGCTTCGGTATACTTGCCTTGCTTATAATAAGCATCGCCCAAATTAAAATTAGATTTGTAGTAGTTGTTTTTCTCCTTCAAGGCTTCGTTATAATATTGTTCTGCTTCTTCATACTTGCCGCCAAAATAACTTTTGTTACCCTCACGTAAAGTACGTTTTTCTTTCTGCGCAAAAAATGTGCCAGCACTTAAACAAAACAATATGCAGAAAAAATGTTTCATCATTTTTTAAATAAATTTAGTTTTCTCCACCAGTTATTAATGCGTTCACTTATTATAAATTCAATTAGTAAAAACAATAAACTTGCAGCAATAAACCATTGAAACTGATCTTCATAATCGGTATACATTTTAGCTTCAAATTGCTTTTTTTCTAATTCACCCACTTTATCAAGCACGGCATCTAAACCCACATCGGCATTGTTTGCTTTTACATATACTCCATTTGCTGCACCTGCTATGCTTTGCAATAATTTTTCGTTTAATTTGGTTACAACCGTGTTTCCTTCTTTATCTTTTCTGTAACCCGCCGGAATGCCATTATTATAAATAGGAATTGGCACTCCTGCATCAGATCCTATACCGATTGTATTAATTGAAATTCCTGCTTTGCTTGCTTCTTCGGCAGCTTTAATGGCATCTTCTTCGTGGTCTTCACCATCTGTAATAACGATGATAGCTTTATTTTTTCCTTCATCTTTACCAAAAGACTCTGTTGCTTTTTGAATAGCGGCACTAATATCAGTTCCTTGGCGTTCAATAATGTTAGGCGTTATGGCATTTAAAAATAATTTAGCCGAACCGTAATCAATTGTAATGGGTAACTGCGTATAAGCCTCGCCTGCAAAAACAACAATGCCTAACCTATCACCCTGCAGTTTATCAATCATTTGCTCGATGGCCTGCTTGGCACGTTCTAAACGATTGGGTTTTAAATCTTCGGCCAACATGGAGTTAGATACATCCAGGCAAATCATAATATCAGCCCCCTCGCGTTTTACATCCTGCATTTTACTGCCTGTTTGCAAATTGCAAATGCCCAATATTAAAAAGATAAGGGCAATCGTATAAAGAATAAATTTCACCATTTGTTTACCACGAGAAACATCGGGTATCATGGCTAAAATAAGCGGATAGTCGCCCAGTTTTTTTAGCATTTTTTTGCGTGATATAACTGTAAAAATAAAAACAGCAATTACCACAGGCACAATTGCCAGTGCCCACAAATATTCGGTATGTTGAAACTTAAACATTTATGGTAAAGCGCGGATTACAGTTTTTTTAATTACAAATTCTAACAATAACATTAAAGCTGCTGCAATAGCAAAGGGTAAAAAATGTTCCGATTTATTTGAAAAACTTTTTTCGCTAATGATGGATTTTTCCATCTTATCAATCTCTTTATATACACTTTTCAAACTAGCGTTATCGGTAGCTCTAAAATATTTTCCACCTGTTTCTTCGGCAATTTTTGACATGGTTGGTTCATCTATATCTACATCCACATAATCATATTCCATTTGTCCGTTAGGAAACATGGCTACCGGAGTTAAGGCTTTACCTTTAGTGCCTACGCCAATAGTATAAACACGCACACCAAAAGTTTTAGCAATATCGGCAGCAGTAAGGGGGGCAATTTCGCCCACATTATTTACACCATCAGATAATAAAATAACCACTTTACTTTTTGCTTTACTGTCTTTTACACGAGCTACGGCATCAGCCAAGCCTAAACCAATAGCGGTACCCTGCCCCATATCGCCTGCATTAATATCGGTAAATAAATTTTTAATTACTGTGTGGTCGGTAGTAAGTGGGCATTGGGTAAAAGCCTCAGCACCAAAAATTACAAGTCCAACTCTATCATTAGGACGAGAATCAATAAACTCCTTTGCTACTTCTTTAGCGGCATCAATCCTATTTGGTTTAAAATCTTTTGCAAGCATGGAGTAAGAAACATCTATACTCAACACGATATCAATGCCTTCGGTTTTTATATCTTTCCAACTGCTGCGTGATTGCGGACGAGCCAACACAACAATTAAAAGTGCCACTGCAAACAACCTAAACGCAAAAACTACATGACGTAGTATTGCTTTATAAGACATTTTAATGTTACCTAAATTTTGAAACGAAGAATAATTAAACTCAGCCTCTTGCTTTCTTAATTTAAACAAGTACCAAGCAATCATTACCGGTAAAATCAGAAACAACCAAAAGAATTGCTTATCGGCAAAGGTTATATCTTTTATATAATGATTTACTAATTCCACTTTCTAACTATTAGCTACTACAGGTTCTTCTTGGTTGTTATTTTCTTCTTCATCACGTTTGGTACCGTTGACAAAATCGAACGCACTTTGTAGAGACATTTCATTTTCGACATCAATAGGAATTACTTTGGCAAACTTTACATAATCGGCCAAGGTTAAAACCTGCTTTAATTTATCTTTACTTACACCATCAATTACTTGTGAGTTCATCACTTTAAATATTTCATCAGAGGTTAACTCCAGAGCAGCAACTCCATAACGACCTTCTATATATACACGCAGAGCATCAGATATCATTGTATGATATTCTTTAAACTTACCGTCTTGCCATAGTTTTTTGTTTCTGATTTCCTCTAAAACATGAAGCGCAGTAATGTGTGCCGGTATTTTCGGTTTAGGTGGCTCAGCCAAAATGGGTTCTTTTTTAAGCACTCTTATTAAAACAAAAATTATAATGATTAAAATTATAAGTGCTACTGCTGAGCCATAGATATAAGGCAGATACTCGTGCCAATCGAAAGCTTCATCAAACGGGGCTTTAATATCTTTAATGCTTGTTTGTGCTGTATCTACAGGTAATGTGTAAACAGCTAATAATAATGCATCTGTTTTTATGGGTTTAACAGTATCTTTATTTACAATAAATATAAAAGGTGATATAGCCCAAAAGCCAGAATCGGCCGAGGTTACGGTAATTGTTTGGTGTTGTTGAATTTCTTCGGGTTTATTTTTATCGGGAATGGTAGTATCTATTTTAGAAACATTTACTACATCAATTTCTTTACGCAATGTATCGCCAATAATAGGCCACTGTATGTTTAAATTTTTCTGCTTTACATTATATTTTACATATAACTCTATTTTGGTTTGCTCACCAATGCGAATTTGATTAGTATCCATATTGGCAAAGGCTTCTACCTGAGCAAATGAGTTTGAAGTAAAAAGTAAAAAGCAGAAAATAAAAAATGCAAAAACACGAAAACTTAAACTCTTACGAGATTTATACTGAATGATATTTAAGTTTTGATTTACCATTAGGCTCGTTTTTTAAATAAAGTCATTAGTGGTTTTATATATCCTTCGTGGGTACTAATTTTAGTATAGTCTACCCCGGCACGTGAGAAAACTTCTTTTAGTTTAGCATCAGTTTTTAATTGCTGTAATTTTAATTCGTGTTGAAATTTATCGCTGCTAGTATCTACCCAAATGTTTTTTCCGGTTTCGTTATCTTTTAATTTTATTAAACCAATTTTTGGTATTTGAGCCTCTACCCTATCATACACTCGTAAGGCCACTATATCGTGTTTTTTATTGGCAATTTTTATAGCATCATCAAACCCATTATCTATAAAATCAGAAATTACAAAAGCAATGCTGCGTTTTTTTATCACGTTGGTAAGATATTTTAAACCTAACGAAACGTTAGTGCCTTTATTTTGCGGTTCGAAATTTACCAACTCACGTATAAGTCTTAAAATATGTGTTTTACCTTTTTTAGGCGGAATGATTTTTTCAATTTTATCGCTAAAAAATATCAAGCCAATTTTATCGTTATTGGTAGCCGCCGAAAAAGCAATAACAGCACACAGTTCAGTAATTAAATCTTTTTTGGTTTGCGCATGTGTTCCAAAATTACCGGATGCACTTACATCAACTACCAACATTACATTAAGTTCACGTTCTTCTTCAAAAACTTTTACGTACGGTGTGTTTAAGCGTGCGGTAACATTCCAATCTATCGTTCTAACATCATCACCTGGTGTATATTCTCTAACCTCACTAAAAGCCATGCCACGCCCTTTAAAGGCACTATGATACTCGCCCGAAAATATCTGTGATGATAATCCGCGGGTTTTAATTTCTATTTTACGAACTTTTTTTAAAAGCTCTGTAGTTTCCATGTTGAATTAAAAAGTTAGAAATAAAAATTTTAAAGCTTTACTAAACTCTAAGGAACCTCAACTGTGTTAAGTATTTCGTTAACGATATGTTCGCTGGTAATGTTTTCAGCTTCTGCTTCGTAAGTTAAACCAATACGGTGACGCATAACATCTAAACAAATAGCACGCACATCTTCAGGAATTACATAACCTCTGCGCTTAATAAACGCGTAAGCTTTTGCAGCCAACGCTAAATTTATACTGGCACGTGGCGAGCCACCAAAACTAATAAGCGGCGCAAATTTTTCTAATTTATAGTCTTTAGGAAAACGAGTTGCAAAAACTATATCAACTATGTAACGCTCAATTTTTTCATCCATATAAACATCACGAGCTACGCCGCGCGCTTTAATAATGTCTTCAGGTTTTAAAATTACATTAGGTGCTGCCATACCAGCAGCCGATATGTTGCTGGCAATGATTTTTTTCTCGTCTTCTTTTGTTGGATATGAAATTACCACCTTTAACATAAAACGATCTACCTGCGCCTCTGGCAAAGGATAAGTCCCCTCCTGCTCTACCGGATTTTGAGTAGCCAACACTAAAAATGGATTGGGTAATTTAAAGGTTTGGTCGCCAATGGTTACTTGCTTTTCCTGCATGGCCTCTAACAAAGCACTTTGCACTTTTGCGGGGGCACGATTTATCTCATCGGCCAAAACAAAGTTGGCAAACAAAGGTCCTTTACGTACCGTAAATTCTTCTTTCTTTTGGTTGTAAATCATTGTACCTACTAAATCGGCAGGTAACAAATCAGGTGTAAACTGTATGCGACTAAACTGTGCATCTACACATTTTGCCAATGTGTTAATGGCTAATGTTTTTGCTAAGCCGGGTACACCTTCTAACAGAATATGCCCGTTGCTTAATAAGCCAATCATTAGGCGTTCAACCATGTGTTTTTGGCCTACAATTACTTTGTCCATTTCGGCAGTAAGCAGGTCAACAAAAGCACTTTCGCGCTGTATTCGTTCGTTTAATTCTCTAATGTCTGTCATAAATGTTTAAAAATTGCTCGTTAAAATTACTCTGATTTTTGCTTTTTGAATTTATGTTTAATTTTTTTTAACATTTTGGTATAAAATGAAAAAGGTCTCAAAATTTACAAATTGAAACCTTTTACTTTTAAATACTGTTTTTTTATTTGCCTTTAGCCGGAGGCGTTGCTGGGGCTTGTTGAGGCTGAGCAGGTTGTGTTGCTGGGGCTTGTTGTTGCATTGGCGCAGCAGCAGGAGCCATAGTTTCAGCTTTTTTACGTGTTACAGACTCAGTACCGGCAGGATTAGCATCAGCTACCTGACGTTTTGGGGTACCTAATAAGCAAAGTACAAATAAAGCGATGGCAAAACCCCAAGTCGTTTTTTCTAACACATCAGCCGTACGGCGTACACCCATTATTTGGTTATTAGATGCAAATGAGCTAGAAAGCCCGCCACCTTTAGAATTTTGAATTAGTACAATTAGTGCAAGTAAGATGCAAACTACGATGATAAGTACTGAAATTAGACCGCTCATATTCCTATTTTATTTTATGTTGTTTTTAATTTCTTTAATAAGGGAGGCAAAGTAAGCACTTTTTTCGGGAAATTTCAAACTTAAAATTTCATAAGCCCGGATGGCTTTTCCGTGATTGCCTTGTAGTACGTATATTTTAGCCAGGGTTTCGGTTACCAAATTTTCATCCTCTAGCACGCTGCTACGGGTTTTTTGAGTTGCTGCATAAAAAGTTTTATCGGCCTGAGGCTTAGAAATACGTAATTCTTCTGATAAAAGTTTATCTAAAAATTCCTGTTTTTCGGTTTTATGCTTCGGACTTTGAGGCTTGCTAACTAGCTCTTTTTTAACACTTTCCGTTTTCAGCTGGTCGCTAACTGATAATTGTTTGCTAATAGCAGGTAATTGCTTTAACCACTGGGTAAACGATTGAGGCTCTTCTATTTTTATTTCAGGCTCTTTTTCGTTTATTTTTAAAATTTCGGTTTCAATATAAGCCTCAACAATAGGGTTTAAAATAATTTCGTTTAGTGTTTCGGTTTGTTCATTTTCAATTGGTTTCTCGGGCTCTACGGCATTAACTATTGACTCTTCTTTACTAACAATAGTATAAACGTAGTTTATAGGTGATGAAACCGTTTTTTCAACTTTTTCTTCTGGCACAATTTCAGGAGCTCTTTCTTGTTTTATCTCTTCTTTTTCAACTGTTGGCTCGATTTTAGCTTCTACAACAGGCTGAGTTTGTTGAGCAGGTTGGTTTATCAACCTATATAAAACAGCTCGGTTTCCGGCAATAACAGCCGTTCTTTTCAACGCATTATGATAATTTATGTGCTTGCTATTTTGTAATGCTTTGGCATATAGTAAATGAGCACTTTGAAAAAAGGGGTAATCGCTCAATATTTTTTCGATAGAAGAAATATGAGTTTCAGCCAAGCGGCTTGGATTATCTATCAGCTCTATAAACTGCTCTATTTTCATAAATTAGGACTCCAAAAATAGCAATTTAAACCCAATGTGTAAAAACATTAAAAGCTAACTCTTTTTAAACATCTCTTAAACATTTGGGGCTAATTGTATCAACAAGTCATTTTAACTTGCGTATCGGGTAAATGCTATCTTTGTGCTAGGTTATGTTTCTAAAAAATAAATCTACCATTATATTGCTTGTAACTATTTTATGTGTTGCAGGTTTTATATTTGTTTTCACCAAAATAGTGCTATACATGTTGTA
>Ga0210401_10002298_pt1 | contig 21288 bp, 21 predicted proteins | sample IncBWH32MmetaG_FD_150866 | JGI IMG/M metagenome (GOLD analysis project Ga0210401, IMG submission 150866) | Forest soil microbial communities from Barre Woods Harvard Forest LTER site, Petersham, Massachusetts, United States - Inc-BW-H-32-M | ecosystem: Environmental > Terrestrial > Soil >... | reverse complement strand
GCTGCGTTCCCAGCTGGCCCCGCCGCAACTGCCGCCCTTCGGGCTCATCGACTCGAACAAGACGCAGACGGCCACCCGCGACATCGCGAACGCGCACAAGGCGGGCATCAATTTCTTCGCCATCGACTGGTGGCCCTACGACCCCGCCTTCTCCGGCCGCAACTACCTCACCGCCGACGCCGCCATGAAGGAGTTCCTCGCCGCGCCGGACCTGCACGAGATGAAGTTCGCGATGTTCTACGAGACGTGGAACCTCGGCTTCGACGCCGGGCGCGAGCAGACGCCCGTCTCGGCGCAGGAGGAGCTGCACTTCGACTCGGACATGCTGGCGCTGGCGAAGAACTACTTCTCGAACCCGTCGTACCTGCATATCGAGGGGCGGCCCGTCGTCTACCTCTATCTCACCCGGACGCTCACGGGCGACGTCGCCGGGATGATGCAGGGGGCACGCACCTATCTGAAGGCGAACGGGTATGCCGACCCCTTCTTCATCGGCGACGAGGTGTACTGGCGGGTGACGCCCCAGATCCAGGCGCCGAACGAGCCGGTGTTCACCGGGCTGCCGCAGCTGGGCCGGATCGACCAGTTCGACGCCGTGACCGCGTACACCTTGTACTACGGCGACCCGCAGCAGGCGAACGGGCCGGCGAGCGACTCGACGGGGTATCCAGGGACGACGAACATCGCGGCGGACCAGCGCTTCCTCCTCACGCTCTACCGCGACGCGACGAACAACAAGGTGCCGGTCCTCCCCGTGGTGCAGCCCGGCTTCAACGACCGCGGTTTCCGGCTGGAGACGAACCATCCGGCCCAGCCGCGGCAGTGGCTCGCCGGTGACGGGCCGTCCTCCACGCTCGACCAGATGCTCCGCTGCGTGGCCATCCCCGAGCTCGATCCCACCCTGCCGATCGTCATGGTCACGTCGTGGGACGACTGGAACGAGGACACCGGCATCGAGCCGATCCCGGGCACGCCGACGACCCGGGACGACAGCCCGAGCGGGACGGCGTACACCCAGGGCTACGAGTACGGCGGCGAGGGCACCAGCGAGGTGCGCACGCTCGCATCAGACGTGCGGCTGCTCGACCGGGCGTACGCCCGGGGGGAAATCGGCGGGGCGGCGCCGGCGCCGGCGCTCGGGTGCCAGGAGAAGTGAACGTCGGCGGCGTCCCGAGTGCCGGCCGGGAGCGGTGCGTCGACGGTGTCCATCTCGTCGATTGACTCCCGACGGCGGGTGCGCCATAACGGCCATAAGGGGGTAGCACCGCTCGATGGGAAGAGATGGGGTCGCCGACCAGGGTAGGAGGCCACCCATGAAACATCTGATCATCAGCAGGCTGGCACCGGGGATCGAGAACTCCCGCAAAGCGCTCGAGGTGTTCCAGAAGGCGGGCTTGCCTTCGGGGACCGAGTCCACCTGGGCGGCCGGGGACGGCAAGACCTTCATCAGCCTCGTCGAGACCGACGAAGTCGACATGGTGACGTCCGCGACCTACGCCCCGTTCTTCGAAGAGACCACCACGATCCCGGTGGTCCCGCTCGATGACGCGTGGATGAGGGCGATCGAGAGCGCGCAGAACAACTGGGGCTAGCGGGGCGCGAGAAACTCGCCTCGAAGCGCTTCGACGTCAGCGAGCAGCACCCGGCGCTCCCGCCACGATCACGCGCGGTGGCCCGACAGGCCTCAGCCCATCGTCTTCTGGCCATCCAGCGTCTCGCGCAGGATGTCGGCGTGGCCCGCGTGCTGCGCGGTCTCGCACGCGATGTGCAGGAAGACCCGCCGGGCTGACCGACGCGCGTTCGGCGGGAACCACGGCGCCTCGGGCAGCGGGTGGGAGAGATCGAGAGAGGGAATCGTGGCGACCAGCTCGTCGGTCCCGGCCGCGACCTCTTCGTAGTGGGCCAACAATCCGGCCAGCGTCTCTCCCTCGAGCATGCGAAAGGTGGCGACGTGGGCGGCGACGGCCTCCTCGGTGAAGCCAGCCATGGCGCCGGGCCCCTCGAGGATGAACCCCACCCAACTCTCCTCCACCTTGGTGACGTGCTTCACGATGCCGCCCAGGCACAGCTCGCTGACGGTGGTGCGCTTCGCGGCCGCCTGGTCGTCCAGGCCTTCGACCGTGCGCCGGAGGAACCTCCGGTTTCCCTGCAACGTCTCGATGAGGTCGGCCCTCTCCTGGTCCGGGTCGCTCGGGGTGTGTGTCATCTTCGGCCTCCTTGGCTGCGTGTTCCGATTCCGATGGGGCCATCATGCGCCGTAAAAGTGGTCACGTCTTGGCCACTTTTACGGAATTTTCGTGGCCACGATCGCGTCGGTCTCCGAGGGACGCGCCCCGAGACCGATCCGCCGGCCGGCCCACCCGGTGCGCGCCAGGGCCGAATCGAAGTAATGCGTGTCGAACCCGAGCTCGAGCCAGCCGTACGTGCGGCTCGACCACACGGAGAGGCCATCGAGGCGCGGCCCCCACGGATACCCGAGCCGTTGCACGGGCTCGGCCGCGAACACCACGACGCCGTCCGGCCGGACGATGCCGTGCAGGCGCTCGAGCAGCGCGAGGTGGTCGGCGCAGTGGTGGAAGCTCTCGTAGAACACGGCCGCGTCGAACTTCCTGTCCGCGGTGAAGCCCAGCATGTCGCCCTCGTGCACGGTGAGTTCCCCGGGGCCGTTGGCGCACCGGTCGCGGATCAGCGCGCAGAACTTGGGGTCGAGCTCGACAACGGTGACATCGAGCCCGGTCGCCACCAGGTCGGCGGTCAGGTTCCCCCACCCGGCCCCGAACTCGACCACCCGGGGACGCGCCGGCCCGGGGGCGGCCGGCAACGCCTTGGACAGGGTGTCGAGAACGTGGCCACGCGCCACGAGGTCGCGCCCGACGAGCTTCAGCGACCCGCTCTCGTAGGGGAACGGCCTGGCGAGCGCGCGCTCGAGGTCGAACGGCGAGGCCTCGTGATCGGTGTCGTAAGCGTCCCGGCCCGAGATGCGGCTGTACAAGTCCCATGTCCAGGAGCGATACGCGTCCGAGAAGGGGTCGGGCGGCGCGGGCGACGGTAACGCCACGACGAACCCTCCCAGCAGCGCCTGGGCCCGCTCGGGCGACGTCCCCATCAACGCCGTCGCGCCGGCCAGCTCGGCGTCGAGCGCGTCGAACCCGATCTCCCGCGGACCGGGCCGGCCGGCCAGGGTGCGCACCTGCCGGCCGAGACCCGGTGGGAGGGCGTCGACGCCGCGCCCGGCCAGGGCGCGCAGGGAGGGCTTCAACTGGGCGGGACCGCGGTCGCCTCGAACATGGACGCCGTCGCCCCCGTCATGCGGCCGAAGTTGCGTTCGGCGAACGCGGCCTCGTGGGGTTGCGCGAGATGGGCGTCGAGCAGCGCCTTGGACTCCCAGCACTCGTAGAAGGAGAAGGTGTTCGGGTGTTCGAGGTCCTCCGCCCACCAGTACTCGATGCAGCCGGCGTCGCGCCGGCTGGCCGCGGTCACCTCGGCCAGGCTCGCCAGCACGTCGGCGCGGTCGGAGGCGTCGAAGCTCATGGAGCCGGCGACGATGATCATCGCCGGAGAGTACAGCGGCTCAGCCCCGAGGCTCGGGGGTGCCCAGCGCGTCGAGCTCGTCCACGACCAATGTCCCGCCCTTCATGATGGCGAGGAGGCGGGCCGCATCCTGGAGCACGCCGATGTCGGAAAGCGGGTCGCCGTCGACGACGAGCAGGTCCGCCAGGTAGCCCTCGCACACCGACCCGAGCTCGTGGGCCCGGCCCATGACCTCCGCGCCGTGGCGCGTCGCCCAGCGCAGCACGTCGAGAGGCGCGATCCCCGCCTCTTTCACGTAGAACTCGAGCTCGTCGGCGTAGCGGCCGTGCGGCAGGCCGATGGCGCCGTAGTCGTCGCCACAGAGAAGCTTGACCCCGGCCTCGTTGGCCACGGGCAGGATGGCGAGCGCGTGCTCGATGTCCTGGGCCATGGCAGCGGTGAAGCCGAGGCCACCGCCACCCATCATCTCGGCGAAGCGGGCCGGGAAGAGCTGACTCGGCACGAGGAACGTGCCCTGGTCGACCATGCGCCCGATGGCCGCCTCGTCGAGCCCGTCGCCGTGGTCGACGACGTCGATTCGGGCGTCGAGCGCCATGTGCAGCGCGTTGCGGTTGGCAATGTGCCCGCGCACGAGGACGCCGCGCTCGTGCGCGGCCTCGATGCCGGCGCTCAGCTCGGCGCGCGACATCTCGGTCTGCTCGGCCGGGGCGACAGTGCCGTGGCCGCCGGTGACGAACATCTTGATGATCTCGGCGCCCTGCTTGATCTCCTCGCGTACGGCTCGGCGGAACTCGTCGGGCCCGTCGGAGCGGTTGACGGCGCCACGGGCGCCCACGTCCCAGTACCAGGGGAAGCTCTTGTCGCCGGCGTGGCCCGTCGTGCTGACGTCGCGGCTGCCCGCCATCAGGCGCGGCCCGGGGAAGAGCCCCTCTGCGATCGCGGTCTTCATCGACGCGTCGATGGCGAACGGCGCGCCCGCGCTCACCGCACCCGTGAAGCCGCAGCGCAGCAGCAGCTCGAGGTGGTGCGCCGCCCGCACCGCCTGGAGGGCCGGCGGCTCCTCGAGCCCGAACGGCGCCATCTTCGAGCCGAGCTCGTGGTAGGTGGCGTGGAAGTGGCTGCTGACGAGGCCGGGCATGACGGTGCGGCCTCCGAGGTCGACCACGCGGTCCTCGGGGCGGGCGTCGAGGGCAGCGTCGGCGACACCGTCGGAACAGACGATGCTGATCCGACGGTCCTCGACGACGACCGTCGAGTGCGGGCGGGCGCCGTCTGCGTCGAGCACGGTCCCACCGCCGAGGATCAGCCGCGCCACGACCCGCGCCCTACTTCCAGCCCTGCATGACGTGCTCGAACCACCACTGCGGCGCCGCGGCGACCAATGCAGCCATGTCCCAATAGTCGGTCCATCGAACGATTCGCCCGTCCACCAGCACGTGGACCGAAACCACCGGCAGGGCCATCTTCTCGCCGGTCGGCCACTCCCAATGCTCGACGTGCTCGGTCATGACCGCGTCGTCACCGGCCACGAGGCACCGCCGCTCGTCGCGCAGGCTGGTGAGCTTGGCCCACGCCAGCGTCAGGCGCCGCACGATCTCGTCGGGGCCCCGGGCCACGTCGTCTTCGGGGGTCCCGACGTCGGTGTACGTGCCGTCGGGTGCGAACCGACCTGCGGCCGCCTCCAGGTCCGGCCGGTACAGGTCGTCCCAGAATCCCTCGATCACCTTGCGGTTCTCGTCCGCTGCGCTCATTGGTCTCCCCACGCGATCACGGCGCCACGTCGCGGTCGGCACAGCGAACATAGTGCGCCCGGCGTGAGCGATCCCATATGGTGAGCCTCCCAGCGCACCAGGGGGTGAGCCGTGTCCTATCGCGTCGTACAGTGGGCGACCGGCAACGTCGGCCGGGCCGCCATCGAAGGCGTCCTCGGCCATCCGGATCTCGAAGTCGTGGGCTGCTGGGTGCACTCGCCCGACAAGGAAGGGACCGACATCGGCACCCTCGCCGGCCGGGCGCCCATCGGGATCGCGGCCACCCGGGACGTCGACGCCCTCCTGGCCCTCGACGCCGACTGCGTCGTCTACAGCCCCATCTTCGCCGACGTCGACGTCGTGACTCGTCTCCTCGAATCGGGCAAGAACGTCGTGACGCCGCTCGGCTGGTTCTACCCGCCGTCCGAGGAGCGCGCGCGGCTCGATGCGATCTGCCGCGCCGCCGGAGTCACCCTGCACGGGACCGGCATCCACCCGGGCGGCATCACCGAGCGCTTCCCGCTCATGGTGTCCGCGCTGTCGGGCTCCATCACCCGCGTCAGGGCCGAAGAGTTCTCCGACATCCGCACGTACGGCGCACCGGACGTCGTCCGCGACTGGATGCTGTTCGGCAAGACCCCCGAGGAGGCGCGACAGAGCATCATGGCCGAGGCGCTGGGCGCCGGCTTCGGCCAGTCTGTGCGCATGGTGGCCGACGAGCTGGGGTTCGCCATCGAACCCGACCTGCGCACCACGCACGAGATGGCGGTCGCCACGGCACCGATCGAGTCGCCCATCGGGCCGATCGCGCCCGGCCTGGTCGCGGGGCAGCGCTTTCGCTGGGAGGGGCTGGTCGACGGTGAGCCGGTCGTGACGGCGGCCGTCAACTGGTTCATGGGTGAGGACCACCTGGACCCGCCATGGCGCTTCGGCGCCGACGGTGAGCACTTCGAGGTGGAGATCACGGGCGACCCCGACTGCCTCGTGACCTTCCGCAAACTGCACCCCGAGACGGTGGAAGAGGGCCTCGCGCGCAACCCTGGCATCGTGGCCACGGCGATGCATTGCGTCAACGCGGTGCCCTACGTCTGCCGGGCCGAGCCCGGGCTGCGCACCTACCTCGAGATGCCCCTCGTCGCGGGCCGTGCCCTCAGACCCACTTGATCATCGACCCCGAGCAGCCGGCGGCGCCCACCGGTCACCCGCGCTCAGTCCGCCGAGCTGACGGCGTCGAGCAGCCCCCGCGGCTGCGCTGACGCCTCGAGCGGGCGCCGCCGCAGCGACTTGTCGGCGATGGCGGCCGGCACCCAGCCCACGTCGGTCTCGTTCACGTCTACTCCGGGCGGCACGATCTCGTCGATCCGGTCGAGCACGTCCCCGCCGAGACGCAACTCCAGCGCGGGCAGTTGCGACTCCAGGTGCTCCATCGTCCGCGGCCCGATGATGGGGCACGTCACGCCCGGGTGCGCGAGCACGAACCCGAGCGACAGCTCGATCAGCGACAGTCCCGCCTCCGCGGCCAGCGCGCCGAGCCGGTCGACCGCATCGAGCTTGGCCCGGTTGGCGGCGAGCTCCATGTCGTAGCGGTCGGGCATGACCGTGGCCCGACGGCTCGTGTTCTCCCGGCCCGTCCCGAAGGCGCCCGAGAGCCAGCCGCCCCCCAGCGGGCTCCACGACAGCACGCCCATGCCGTAGCGCTGGCACGTGGGCAGCACGTCCTTCTCGATGCTGCGCACCAAGATCGAATACGGCGGCTGCTCGGTGACGAAACGCTCGCGGGCCCGGCGTTCGGCCACCCATTGCGCCTCCACCACCTCGTGCGCCGGGAACGTCGAGCTGCCGAAGTAGCGGATCTTCCCGGCCCGGACGAGATCGGTCAGCGCGCCGAGCGTCTCGTCGATGTCGGTCTCGGGCGACGGCCGGTGGATCTGGTAGAGGTCGATGTAGTCGACGCCGAGCCGGCGCAGGCTCCGGTCGCACTCGTCCATGATCCAGCGGCGCGAGTTACCCTGCGCGTTGGGGTCCCGGCCCATCTGCCCGTGCACCTTGGTCGCCAGAACCACGCGGTGGCGCTTGGTCTGGGCGAGGGCCTTGCCGACGATCTCCTCGGACTCGCCGAACGAGTAGATGTCGGCGGTGTCGACGAAGTTGATGCCCGCATCGAGCGCGGCATGGATGATGCGGATGCTGTCGTCGTGATCGGTGTTGCCGAACGATCCGAACATCATCGCCCCGAGACACAGGGGGCTGACCTTGATGCCGGTTCGGCCGAGGGTGCGGTATTCCATGCCGGCGAGGCTAGCCAGGGGCCTGGCGGCCCGCCCCGCGCCCCCGCCTCAGCCTCTGAATCGGGCGCCGGCGTCGGCTGCCGCCCACAGCAGCTCCCGATCTCCCGAGCGCTCGAAGCTGCGCAGCGCCGCCTCGGTGAGCTTGATGGCGTGCTCGTCGCGCGAGGCGAGCGCCCGGTCGACCAGCGCGTCGGCGGACAGCGTGTCCCGCTCGGGCAGCTCGCTCTTGCGATCGGTGTCGTAGGCGACGTGGAGCGCCGCAACGGCCTGCCACACGTAGCCGAGCGCGGCGTCCCTATCTTCGACCGCGAGCCAGGGCAGGATCAGCTCGCAGGCCATGGGTGACGTCACCGAGTGCAGGAGACCGATGGCGCCGCCGTCGTCCGCGTTGCGCAGGTAGGCCAGCGAGCCGCCCCAGGCCAGCGCGTCGAGCAACTCGACAGCGCCGCCGCTCCAACCGAGCGAGGCGACGGCCTGCTCGAACTCGTCGGCGATGTCGCCGACCTGCGCCACCATGTCGCTGATGAGCAGCTGCCGCGGCGCGTCCTCGTGCAGATACGGCAGGTCGGCCAACGCTTCGGGCACGTCCTCCTTGCCGATCAGCAGCGGTGGGCCCGGGAGCTCCTGGTAGGTCGAGGCCCAGAACGCCAGGCCGTTCGCCAGCTCGAGCCGGCGCGGCGGCGTGTCGGCCACCGCCAGGGCCCGGACGGCGTGTGCGGTACGGATGAGCCCGTGGGTGGCGGCGCCGACTGCGCCCGGCAGGAGACGCGGGGCCCATTCGCCGACGACGGCGACCGGCGGGCGGTCGGCGACCTCGCGCTCGAACAAGGTGAGCCATTCGGCGAAACGCTCGTCCTGGCCGAGGGCCTGCGGCCAGTCCTCCTCCGACAGCGGCCGGTCGGCCGGTGGGGGCGCCGGCTCGAGCCGCGTGCGGTAGTGCTCGACCCAGTCCGCGATCGCATCCTCGCGGCCCAGGTGAGCGAGCGCCTCGGCCGCCATCGGCCCGTGGTTGGCCAGACCGAGCGACCCGTAGCAGGGTGCGGTAGCCGCGAAGACTGTCAACGCGTCGTCGAGGGGGGCCGACTCCACGACCCCAGTATGGCCAGACCCGGGCTCCGGTGCCCAGGGCGACGACCGCTACGATCCGGCCTTCACCAACAGGAGGTGTGATGGCCACGACGCCACCGCTGCACGGGTTGCGGATCATCGAGTGCTCGGCCCTGGGGCCGGCGGCCATCACGACCTCCCTGGTCGATCTCGGGGCGGACGTGATCAAGGTGGAGCCCCCTGCCGGCGACTACATCCGGGAGATGACCTGGCCGATCGTCGAAGGTGTCTCGCTCATGCACCTGCACCTCAACCGCGGCAAGCGCTCGATCGTGCTCGACCTCCGGACGGACGCGGGAACCGACATCATGAAGGAGCTGGCAGCCGGGGCGGACGTGGTGATCGAGGCGATGCGGCCCGGATCCCTGGCCCGCCGCGGTGTCGGCTATGACGACTTGAAGGCGCTCAATCCCAAGATCGTGTTCTGCACCATCTCCGGCTACGGGATGACCGGCCCCTACCGCGACTACCCCAGCCACGGCATCGCCTACGACACGTGGGCCGGCATCGTGAACGTGGCCACCGACGACGAGGGATTCGCCTATATCCCCGAACACGTGTCGATCGGCATCAACGCTGCGCCGATCGTCGGCGCCCTGGGGATCCTGGCCGCGGTGATCAGGGCCCGTGACACCGGGGAAGGCTCCTACATCGACCTCGCCCAATCCGACGCGGCCGCCGCCTTCGACTGGTACCGCTCCGAGACGTGGCGGGCCTACGAGCGCCCCCAGTCCGAGGTGACCGGGAACAAGTCCGACGACTACGAGCGGCGCGCCCCGGGCACCGCCGGCATGGTCGAAGGCGTGCGCTACCAGGTCTACGAGGCAGCCGACGGCGCCCACGTGCTCTTCATGGCTTCGGAGCAGGCGTTCTGGAAGAACTTCTGCGAGGGCGTGGGCCGGATGGACCTCTTCGAGCGCTGGCCCGGGTCGAAGTACGCCGATCACGCGCGGGGCAACCGCGAACTCCGCAGCGAGCTGCGCGACATCTTCCGGACCAAGACGGCACGCGAGTGGCTCGACTTCGGTGGTGCCGTGAACACGCCGATCGCGCCGGTCAACTCACCCAAGACGCTGCTCGACGACCCGCAGTTCGCCGACCGCCTGCCGCTCCTGCCGCAGTCGGAGGTGGGCGCCGACCAGCTGTTCACACCCCTGCACTTCGTCGGCGAGGAGTTGCCGCATCCGGCCAAGGCGCCGACGGTCGGTCAGCACACCGAAGACGTTTTGCGCAGCGTGCTCGGTTACGACGACAATCGCATCGCCGCGGCCCGAAACGGGGGGGCGTTCGGAAGCGACGCGTAGGCGGCGCGTCTTGGCGAGAGGATGAAAGTAATGGAAAGGGTCCGTGTCGGCGTCGTGGGCGCCGGCAACATCGCGGCCATGAACGTCCGGGGCTACGTGGAAGATCCCCGCTGCGACGTCGTCGCGGTGTGCGACACCGACGAAGAGGTGGGAAAGCGGGCGGCCAAGGAGTGGGGTGCGGAGCGCTTTTACGCCCAGTTGGCTGACCTGCTCGCCGACGACACCGTCGATGCGGTCGAGATCCTCACCCCCACCCACCTGCACCACGACCACGTGATCGCCGCCCTCGAGGCGGGCAAGCACGTATCAGTACAGAAGCCGGTGGCCAACTCGGTCGAGGACGCCCTGGAGATGCAGGCCGTGGCCGAGCGCACCGGGCGCGTCCTGCGCGTCAGCGAGTGCTTCGTGCACTACCCTCCCCTCGAGCTCGCCAAGAAACTGGTCGCCGACGGCGCCATCGGCAAGCCGACCTCGCTGCGCATCCGCACGCTTGTGGGACAGACCGACTCGGCCTTCCAGGCCGCCCTCCGTCCCGAGGGGTACGGCTGGCGCCTCGACAAGCGCAGTCCCGGCGGGCACCTCTTCGACGACATGGTGCACAAGTACGCAATGGCGCTCTGGTTGCTCGACCTCGACATCACCTCGGTCCAGGCCGTCGTGCGGCGCCGCGACTTCTTCTTCGAACCCTGTGCGGTGATCTTCGAATACGAGGACCCCGAGGTGCTCGGGATGATGGAGGTGCAGTACGCCCCGAACTTCTACATGCGCTCGCAGTACTACGGAGCGGACGAGTTCTTCGAGATCACGGGTGACGAGGGGCAGCTGTGGGTGACCCGCGCCACGGGCGAGATGCTGGACCTGGCACCGGTCATGTTGTTCACCGGCACGTCGCACGAACTCAAGACGACCGAGTTCACCGACGTCGACGCCGACTGGGGCGCTGGCTTCGTTCGCTCGTCACAACACTTCGTCGATGCCCTCGTGCACGGGACGCCGGCTTCCATGACCGCCAGCGAGGCGACGGACGTGCTGCGGCTCTGCTTCGCCGTCTACGAGGCGGCCCGGACACGTGCCCCGGTCGACCCGCGCCTCGTGACCGGGTCGGTCAGCCCGCCCGGTTGGGGCGAGTGGTAGCCCGCACGCGAGCACCTACCCCAGGGCGCTTTTCCCACCTCGATGCGCTCGAGCCGCGACCGCACCGTGCCGCCGTAAGGTGATCCCCGATCGCGACGACCCGGGAGGACATGCCGTGACCGACCACAGCGACACCGTGCACGTCGTCGACAACCCTGCCGAGAACCGGTTCGTGGTGCGGATCGACGACCTGGAGGCCGAGCTCCTGTACCGAGTGAGCGGCGACCACTTGATCCTGGTCCACACCGAAGTACCCGAGGCGTTGGGCGGCCGCGGCATCGCCGGCCAGCTCGTGCGGGCCGCTCTGCGCCGGGCGGAGTCCGACCATCTGACCATCGTCCCCTGGTGCCCGTTCGCGCGCCGCTGGTTGAAGGAGCACCCGGACGAGGCCGGGGGGGTCCACGTCGACTTCAAGACGCCGCCGCCCCCGGAGGAGTAGATCGCCTCACCTGTAGTCCGGCCTGACTGAGACAGGTCGGAATGACCCGCAGCGAGGGATCGGCGGCGAGCAGAGCGCGTTCCATCGTGTGGCGGCGCGCCGGGTCCGGCCCTGAGAGAAGGCTCAGGCTGCCTCCCTCGCCGCCTGCGCCGTTGACCTTCCATCCGAACGCGCCATGGGCCGCAGCGATGTCGATGACGACTTGGGCCTGCGCGCTGACGAGGTCCGCGTGCAGACGGCGTTGCGCGTCAGTGTTCCGGGTCATGGCGCGACCCACGGCCTCGAGGTCGCCGGCGAGCGCGGCATCGCGGGCCATGACCGCGCACGCACGGAGCTCCTCGAGGGCCGCAGAGTCCTCTCCCTCGCCGACCAGGCGCTCGATCACGCGGTCGTGGATCTCCGATGAACGGTGCGGCCGGCCCAAATGGAGAAGGATCAGCTGCTGCCCGAGCTCCTGCAGTGCGGGTTCGGGCACGGAGAGCCCGGTCCGGGAGGCTTGCGGATACGGGCCGACCTCGATGAAGCTGACACCGCCGAACGCAGCGCACAGCTGGTCCTGGACACCCGATTGCAAGCCGAGCCGCTCGACCTCCACGCGATGTGCGGCTTGCGCCACCTCGAGTGGGGGCCGCGGACGAGCGAGCGCGTCGAGCGCGCCGATGAGCGCGACCGCCACTGCTGCGGATGTCCCCGTCGAGCTCCCGGCCGGCACGTCCGAGGCGACGCGGATCTCCACCGCGATGCCGTCGGGCACCCCGACGTCGTCGATCACCGCTTCGAGCAGCGGGTGACGACCGGGTGCATGTCCGGGCTCGAAGCCATAGGTGTCGCGGAAGTTGGCCACCTCGAGGACGATGCGGTGCCGGATCGACCCCGCCTCCAAGATCCGCACGCGGACCTCGACGCCCGGAGAGACCGCGATGTTGAAGACCATGCCACGGCGGGAGAACCACGTGTCGGTCCACCCGCCCAGGTCGCAGACGCGGATCGGCGCGACCGCCGTCACCTCCCCGAGGATCGGCGTCCGCTCCGAGCGCCGAGAGCCCTCCGCTTCCGCCGCCCCCACGTGACGTCGATCAGGAAGACGCGAAGAAGTCGATCAGGTGCCGGGCGACTTCCTCGACGTGCGTGATGATGCCGAGGTGCCCCGAGCCGGCGACCTCGCGGTACGTGCAGCCGGGAATGGCCTCGGCCGCCTCCCGGGCGTAGCGGGGTGGCGAGTCGACGTCGTGCTCGAACGCGAGCACGAGGCACGGGACGCGCACCTCGGGCCAGCGGGTGGTGCGAGACGGGTCGGTGGACCAGGCCAGCGCGGCCTCGTACTGGCCCAGCCGCCCGGGGTTCGGCCACACCGGCACGTCACTGATGAACGACAGCCAGGTGCTGACGACCTCGGAGTCCTGGAGGTCAGACGTCGGCAGGTACCGCAACGTCTCTGTCGCATAGAAGAGTGGCGGCAGGTCGTAGTCCAGAGCGGCCAGGTCGCGCTCGACGGTGGTGATGGCAACTTCCCAGGCGGTCGGCGCGTTAGCGCTGCCCATGAGGGCCGCGGCGCGCACCCGGTCCGGCTGGTCGAGCACGAGGGTCTCAGCAATCCAGCCACCCATGGAGTGGCCGGCGATGCGGACCGGGCCGTCCCACCCGAGGTGGTCGAGCAGCCCGGTGGCGTCGGCCGCCATCATGTCCACGCTGTAGGGCGCGGGCGGCGAGGACGAGGGTGCGACGCCCCGATTGTCGAAGGTGGCGACGCGGTACCCGGCCGCGACGAGCGCCGGCACCAGGCCCAGGTGCCATGCGATCGCCGGCTGACCGCAGCCGGCAAGCAACAGGAGGGGGTCGCCCTCTCCCGTCACCTCGTAGTTCAAGGTCGCGCCGTTGACGCTCACTTCAGGAATGGAGGACCTCCGACAACAGTTTCGGTGCGACGTTGCGCCCGGTGAGGATGACGACAGTCTGGCCTCCGCCCGGATCGGGGGTCACGACCCCGCTCCGCAAGGCGGCGACGCCGACCGCGCCGGCGCCCTCGATGACGAAGCCCATCTTGTGGGCGGCGAAGGCCATGGCCGACCGGATGTCCGCCTCGCTCACCGTGAGCACCTGCACGCCGTGCGCCAGGGCGATGCCGACGGTGACCGCGCCCGGCTCGAGGTTGCCGGCGAGGCCGTCCGCGACCGTGGGCTCCACGTTGATCGGCACGATGGCGCCCGCTGCGAGCGCGGTGCTCATCGAAGGTGACGCCTCCGACTCGACCCCGACGATGCGCACGTCGCGGCCCTCGAGGCCGAGGATCACGCCCGAGAGCAAGCCGCCGCCCCCGCACGGCACGACGACGGTGCCCAGATCGGGTACCTGCTCCGCCAGCTCGCGCGCCAACGTCGCCTGACCCGCGATGACGTCGGGGTCGTTGTAGGGCGACACGTAGCGGCTGCCCTCGCGCGCGGCGAGGTCCAGGGCGTGGGTCTCGGCTTCCCGGTACCCCTCCCCGTAGAGGACGAGCCGGACGTCGAATTGCTGGAGGGCTGAGACCTTCGCCGCCGAGGCGCCCGTCGGCACCACGACCGTCACCTGCGCGCCCAGGTTGGACGCTGCGTACGCAAGACCGAGCCCGTGGTTGCCGGCTGAGGAGGCGACGACGTCGCGTCCTGGTTCGTCTTCGTGCGTCGCCGCCACCGCCGCGAGTCCGCCGCGGACCTTGAACGAGCCCGTCGGTTGGACCGTCTCGACCTTCACCAAGACGGACGGCCCGAGCTGCGGGGCGGCCACCACCGGCGTCATCGGCAGGTGGCGGCTTACCGCCTTCCATGCCGCCTCCAGATGACTGGGGCCCGGGACCTCGACGTCACGCACGGAGCCAGTCTGTCCCACGCGCGACTGGCATGCTGAACACGTGCAGCCCGGAACGATGCAGGCGGGAGTGGCCACCGTGCACGTGCACCGCGACGCGGGGGTGCTCGCACGCGCCGCCGCGGACGAAGCCGCCGCCGTTTTGCGCGCGGCGGTCGCGGCGCGAGGCGTGGCCCATGCGATGTTCGCCACGGGCAATTCACAACTGGCATTCGTCCACGCACTGGTCCGGGAGACCGCCGACGTGCCGTGGTCCGACACTGTCGTCTTCCACATGGACGAGTACGTCGGCGTCGGGCCCGACCATCCAGCCGGCTTCCAGCACTGGATCCGCTCGCGTATCACGGAGCCGGCGCATCCGAAGGAGGCGTTCTACGTCGAGGGACTCGGCGACGCGGCGTCCGAGTGCGAGCGCTATGCGGCGCTGCTCCGCCGGTACCCCCTCGACTTGTGCTGCCTCGGCATCGGCGAGAACGGACACTTGGCCTTCAACGACCCACCCGTGGCGGACTTCTCCGACCCGGTGGACGTAAAAGTGGTGGAGCTGGACCCCGGCTGTCGGGCCCAGCAGGTCAACGAGGGCCACTTCCCGGACCTCGAGGCGGTGCCGGCCGAAGCGATCACGGTGACCATCCCCGCGTTGTTGCGGGCTGGACGGGTCCTCGCCGTGGTCCCCGAGGGCCGCAAGGCCCAGCCCGTCCACGACGCGCTAACCGGCCCGATCGCCACCGACTGTCCCGCCTCCGCCTTGCGGACCGTCTCCAGCGCCTCGATCCATCTCGACCCGGCCTCGGCGAGGTTGCTCCCGGGCTGATCCATCCGCCGATCACGGCAACCACATCGAACCCCGCGGGCAACGGCAGGGCAATGCCGACGCCGTAGCTTTCGAAGCGGGGATCAGGGGGACCGCCGGGCCGGTGGCCGGGCCGCTCGACGGGGGGGAATTTGACGATCGCTATCGCCACGGGGCTTCTGGGCCCGGTCGTCGTCCCCGCCGACACCGACGTCGCGACCGGCCGTAGCGGCGGAAAGCGCAAGCGGAGGCGGTTGCGCCGCGTACTGCTCATTGTCGGCGGCGCGCTGTTCGCCCTCATCGCGTTGGTCGCCGCTTGGATCGGCATCAGCATCTACAAGATCGACCACGCCGTGCACCACGTCGTCGTGCCCGCCTCACTGCTAGCCAAGGGCAAGAACGACCTGCTCGCGATCGTCAGCGGCCCGAATCACTTCGAGCAGGTCTTCGTCTTCCACGACACCGGATCCCACACCAACGTGCTCAAGATCCCCAGCTCGCTCGCCCTGCCCCTCTCGGGAGGTCACACGGCCGCGATCGAGTCCCTGAGCGTGCACAAGCCCGACGCCATCATCGCGGGGCTGGATCAGCTCGGTATCCCGGTGACGCATTACGTCGGGGTGGACCTGCACATGGTCGACCCGAGCTCGAACCTCGGGAAGCTGGCTACCGGCAAGCTGTCCGTCACGTCCCTGATCTCGGACCCGACGGGCACCACCACCCTGCTCGAGCAGGTCGCATCGCACATCTACCTCGGACCCGGCACCCCGGTGTCGGCCGTGCTCTCACTGATGAACGTCCCCACCGCGCATCCCGTTTCGGTCCCGACCTCCACCGACCTGCACGGCACGGTCGTCCTGGCTTCGGCGTTTCCCACGGTTCTGCGCAGTTTCCTCTAGTGCCGGGAAGCGCCCCGTCCGGCCACGGCGTCTTGGCGCGCTGGCGAGCCCGGCTCCACGCGCGGGGCCACGATCTCGCCTCCGACGAGCGGGAGGAAATGACGCCGGCCGATCGAGGTGACGACCTCAGCAGCCCTCCCCCGCCCTCGCTCGACGAAGTGCTGCGTGATGCCGCGCAGCAACGCGACCCGGGCGATGGCCAGGAGGGCGGCAACGTCGGCCCGACTCCGACCTGACTGTTCAGCCCGCGCCGGTCAGCGGTTCGTGCGCCAGCCAGCGGTCGAGGAAGGGCAGCGCTTCGGTGCCGTGCCACTGGTGGCCGCCTTCGAACACGTCGTGCACCAGTCGGTCCGACGCGTCCCCGGCTTCGTAGACGAGTCGGGTGCGCCGCACGGACTCGGTCGCCGTGGTGACCGGGAACAGGAGGTCCTCGGTGCCCGTCTCGATCAGGAGCGGGCGCGGCGCGACGAGGGCGCCCAGGTCCTCGTGCTCCAGCCGGCCCAGCATGCCGAACAGGATCTGCGAGCCGCACATGTTCCACGGCATCTTGTGGCTCTCGGCCCATGACGAGAAATAACCGCTGACGACGGCCGCGGCGACCCGTTGGTCGAGGGCCGCGGTGAAAAGCGTCACGGTGCCCCCGTAGCTGATGCCGACCATGCCCACGCGGTCTGGATCGACGAGCGGGTGGTCCTGCAGCACGTCGATTGAGCGCATGAGGTCCCAGACGTTCTGCGTCAAGGGGTTCCACCCCGCCATCGCCGCGTGCACCAGGTTGGTGTCGCAGGCGTAGTGGTCCTCGGGGTTCCAGTCGAGACGCTCGCCGAAGCACCGCAGGTCGGGCGCCAGCACGACATAGCCGCGGCGCGCCAGTTGGACCGCGTAGTCGGCGTTGGGCATGTCGGTGTGCTCCAGGCCGACGACTTGCGACTTGCCGGGACCGTGCCCGTGACAGGCGAGGACCGCGGCGCCGGGCGGGGAGCCGGTGCGGGCGTCTGGAACGAGAAGGTACGCCGGCACCGACATGGTGTCCTCGGTATCGAAGACGATCTTGTCGCGGCGATAGCCGTCGCAAGCGGTCGACTCGAGCGTCTCGACGTTGAGGGGCACCCGGGACGGGTTCGAGCCCATCAGCTCGCGTAGGCGGGCGCGGCAGCGCTCGACCCAGGCGGGGATCGCTGCAGGGTCCGGGTCGGCCTCGGGTAAGGGGTCCTCGTGCTCGGTGGCGGCCAAGCGGGCCATCCATTGGTACCAGGGCGAGTAGTTGCGTACGGGCGGGGCGAACAGGGGCCCCCCTTCGTCAACGCTCATCTTCGGCCCCTTCCCTCATCGGCCCGCCGTGGTTGCGGGCCAATGTAGGGGACCACGAACTGAGGCAGAATTGGGGGGTGACCCTCGCCACCTCCCTCAGCGTCCATCCGATCTCACCGAAGATCGGTGCCGAGATCTCTGGTGTGGACCTGTCGGTCGCCCTGGCTCCCGAGGTCGTCGCGGCGATCCGCGACGCCTGGAACACCCACCACGTCATCTTTTTCCGGGACCAGTCCCTGACGGCGGACCAGCAGGCCGAATTCGCTCGCCTGTTCGGCATCGTGACCGAGGCCCACCCCGTGCTGCCCTCGATCGAGGAGAGCCGAGAGGTGCTGGCCATCGACGGTAAGGTCGACAGGGCCAATTGGTGGCACACCGACGTCACCTTCCTGCAGACCCCGGCCATGGGTTCGATCCTCTACATGCTCGAGGCTCCCGCTGTTGGCGGCGACACGATGTGGGCGAGCCTGCAAGACGCCTACGACGGCCTGGCCGACCCGGTGCGCGCCATGTGCGACCAATTGATCGCCATCCACCACGACCCGTGGTTCGCGGCCGATGTAGCCGAAAGGGGCGGGTACGAGTGGGACGGCGTGTGGCAGGAGAAACTGCTCCCCGCGCTGCACCCCGTTGTACGCACCCACCCCGAGAACGGGCGCAACGGCCTCTTCGTCAACCGGCAATTCACCCGGCAGATCTTCGGCCTGTCCGACAACGAGAGCAATGCCATCCTCGAGATGCTCTACAACCACTGCATCAAGCCCGAATACACGTGCCGCTTCCGTTGGCGGGCAGGTTCGGTGGCGATGTGGGACAACCGGGCCACCCTGCACTACGCGCTCGACGACTACGGCGACGCTCCTCGCTATGCGCACCGCGTGACCTTGCGGGGCGACAAGCCCTTCGGGCCGGCGATGCCGTTGCCCGCAACCTGACTGCACTCCTCGCGGTCGCCGGTTTTTGGGCTGACGTCGGCATCGCGACAGCCGCGTTCGTCGGCACCAACGTCGACAACACGGTCGTGACCGCCACGTTGGTGGCCGGTGCACCGCTGGACCGGGCGCACCGGATCGCCGCCGGTCAGGTCGTGGGTTTCGTCGCCATCGTGTGCATCGCTGCCGCGGCCGCAGCTCTGCTCTTCGAGTTCTCGACGGCGGCGGTCGGGCTCCTCGGCTTCGTCCCGTTGGCCATCGGCGTGCGCGGCCTGGTCGGCCTGCTCGACCGCCCCGGTCGTGCCGAAGAGCCAACGGGAACACGAGCACGACGCCGGCGGGTCACCGACCGCGCCGTGGGACGCAGCCTGACGTCGGCGGCGCTGGTCACCCTCGCAGCCGGCGGCGACAACCTGGCTGCCTACATCCCCCTCTTCCGCCAGGGCGGCGCGAGCAAGCTCTCGGCCATCGCCCTGGTGTTCGTGGCCGGAGAGATCGGGGTGACCGCGGCGGTCCTGGCCGCCGGCCGGCACCCGCGGGGGCGTGCGGTCATGGCACGACTCGGCGCCGTGGCCGTGCCACTCCTCCTGTGCGCCGTCGGCGTCCTGGTGCTTTGGACGGCGGGCACCCTCTCCTGGTTGTGACCGACCGTGGCGCGGACGGCGCGGTGGTCTCCTCGTCGGAGGAATGATTGACTGCCCGAAGAGCGTGAAGGGAGGCCCGATGGAGAACCTGCAGGGCAAGGTGGCGGTGGTGACCGGAGCCGCCAGCGGCATCGGCAAGGCGGTGGCGACACGAGCGGTAGGCGAGGGGATGAAGGTCGTGTTGGCCGACATCGAGGAAAACGCCCTGAAGGAGGCGACGGACGAGCTCGGGTCCAATGGGGCCGACGTCATCGGGGCGGTGACCGACGTGTCCGACCTTGCGTCGGTGATCGAACTACGCGATCGCGCCTTGAGAGAGTTCGGTGCCGTGCACCTGGTGCACAACAACGCCGGCGTCGGGACGGGTGGGCCCATCTGGGAGGTGCCCGAGGAGGATTGGCGTTGGATCCTCGGCGTGAACCTCTGGGGAGTCGTGCACGGCATCGCGGCATTTGTGCCACTGCTCATTGAGCAGGGTGAGGGCCATGTTGTGAACACGGCATCAATTGCAGGCCTCACCACCGCTCCCTTCCTCGGCCCTTATAACGCGACGAAGCAGGCCGTCGTCGCCATCTCCGAGACTCTGTACAAGGACCTTCAAGGTTCGGGCGTCTCGGGCGTGGGCGTCTCGGTGCTCTGTCCCGGGTTCGTGGTGACTCGCATTGGCGAGTCCGACCGCAACCGCCCGTCGTGGGCGCCCGGGCGCGAGGTCGAAGGGGCCGAGGAGATGCGCGGTCTGATTCAGGACCTCGTGAACACTGGGATCCCGCCCGAGCGGGTGGCGGAGCGCGTGTTGGACGCGGTCCGCACCAACACCTTCTACATCCTCACCCACCCAGAGCTTCGTGGTGCCCTGGAAGCGAGGTTCGACGACATATTGGAGGGTCGTCCGCCGTCGCCGACGATCATTGCCTGAGGCAACGTCGAAGAGCCCGAGGGCGCTCGCCCTGGTCGGCTGATCAGCCCGCCGGGAGCGGCTTGAACCCCTGCACCGTCACCCAGCACGTGCCTTGTGGCTTGTGGTTCGTCTTGAGCTTGCACTGCGACGACGGCGGGACGTTGTTGTGCACCTTGACCACCTGGTAGGTGCTCGGGCCGTAGAACTTGTCCGGCCCGAAGGTCCAGTCCGGCGACAGCGTCCCGGGGAAGTTCGTGATCTTCGACATCGCCGTCACGAAGGTGCGTCGGTTCAGGTCGGGTCCCGCGTTCTTGGCTGCCTGGGCGAACAGCCGGATGGCCCCGCACCAGGCCTGGATCGGCCCCTGCTCCTCGATGTAGAAGCTCGTGGTCCCCGCGATGGGCTTGGGGTGGAAGCCGTGCCACGTCTGGTAGCAGGAGCGCACGCCCGGGTCGTAGCCACCCTGGCTTTCGGGTCGCGCGTCGTCGAAGCCCCCGAGCGTCTCGGTCGTGACGCCCTCCTGCCCGTCCAGCGCCGCTTCGTACGGGACGGGGATCAGGCCCAGCGCCGTCTCGATGGTCGACTGGTAGTCGCTCAGGAGGAGTTGCGGGTAGTACTGCTGCGACGACTCCGCGCCGATGAACGGGAAGAACGCCGGTTCGTAGATGAGCGGGAAGACCGACTGCACCCCCGCGGCCTTGAACTTCTCCACCGCCAGCTGTGCGTCCGAGCTCGTCGACGCCGTCTCGTTCAACCCTGCCGCTACCGTTTCGACCATCGGCGTGATGCCCGCCTTCTTCAGGTCGGGCAGCAGATAGTCGTTCATCGCCGCCTGGTCGGGTGCCTGGTCGGACACCACGACGCCGACCTTCTTGCCGTGGCCGAGGCGCCCGGAACTGAGGCCCCATTGCACGGTCGCGGCCAGGACGGGCGCCATGTCGGCCCCCGTCCACCACAGATAGGGCGAGCCCAGGTTGGTCCAGTTGGTGGTGGTGGACCAGGCGCTGATGACTGGCGTCTGTCCCTGCTGGGTCACACAGAGTTGGTCGTCACCGATCCAGGTTCCGATGCCGTCGACGACCGCGAACACCGCCGGGCTGCCCTGGGTCCACTGCCGGCACAGGGCCTGGTCACCGGCCGTGTTGCTCGGGTCGAACGACACGATCATCGGGTTGATCTTGCGGCCGTTGATCCCACCGGCGTTGTTGATCTGGTTCACGTAGAGGTTGATGGCGGGGATCTGCTCGTTGTATTCCTTGTCCGTCGCGAACCCGAACTTGCCCGCCTGGCTGTTGACCGCGACCACCGGGAACACGACGTTGATCTCGGTCTTCGACACGCCGCGGTTGCTGGTGCTGGCCTGGCTCACCGGCGTGAAGCCCTGCGTGCCCGCCCCGGTCGGACGCTCGACCG
>Ga0210401_10002296_pt1 | contig 21301 bp, 20 predicted proteins | sample IncBWH32MmetaG_FD_150866 | JGI IMG/M metagenome (GOLD analysis project Ga0210401, IMG submission 150866) | Forest soil microbial communities from Barre Woods Harvard Forest LTER site, Petersham, Massachusetts, United States - Inc-BW-H-32-M | ecosystem: Environmental > Terrestrial > Soil >... | reverse complement strand
ACGACGGTTCGGTCTTGCTCGAGGTAGACGAGCTGAGCCAAATCGAACTGCCTCTGGGAGCCACATCGGGATATCTGCTTTTGGCTGGTCAACGAACCGCACTACCGATCGGCTCCGCGCTGCAGAACGGAACATTCTACTGGCAACTCGGACCGGGCTTCTTGGGCGACTACCCGATGGTGTTTGAGCGGCCGGATAGAACCGAGTTGCGCGTGAGGGTCAAGGTTCGGCCTAAGGTCTTCACCAATCACCAGTCTATGCAGTGATCCATCCCCGGCTCACGCCGACGGCTTAGTTCTGAATCGGCACCACAGTTGCAGGGCCGCCGTCGCCAGGCTTGCGGTCGATGCCAAGCTTTTTCATCTTGTAGAGCAGGGCCTTATAGTCAACACGCAGAACGGCTGCCGCCTCTTTTCGGTTCCACCTAGTACGATTCAGAGCGTTGAGAATCGCATCGATTTCCGCCTGCCGCCGCGCCTCCGTCACGTTCTCAAGCGTTGGAGCAGCGGTCGCTGTGACCACTGCGTGGGGCTGGGAGCGCTGCGAAGCAGGATCCATCGGCTGAGATGCACGCTGCGTCTTGAGACGAAGATCCTGGGCCACTGCTTCTGGGTCTCGAAGCGCTAAGTATTTACGTGCGGCGTTCTCAAGCTCACGAACATTCCCGGGCCAATGATACGCGAGAAAAGCATCGCTCAGGGACGAAGTGATTTCAAGTGCCGTAGCCCCGGGGGTCGCATGCTTCTTCAAAAAATATTCTGCTAGCGGCAAGATTTCGTCCGGTCGATCCCGTAAGGCTGGCACGTGAAGGTTGATCACGTTGAGCCGATAATACAGGTCCTCGCGAAAGCGTCCTTCGCGCATGGCCTTTTCCAGATCGGAATGTGTTGCAGCCATTACGCGCACGTTCACGCGAATCGTCTCGCTGCCGCCCAAACGATGAAATTCCTGATCTTGCAGCACTTGGAGAAGTTTCGCCTGTAACCGGTAATCCATGTCTCCAATTTCATCGAGAAAGATAGTTCCCTCGTCGGCCATGTCAAATTTCCCCGGCTTGCTCTTAAAGGCGCCCGTAAAAGCACCGCGCTCGTAGCCGAATAGCTCGCTTTCTACCAGTTCCGAAGGTAGGGCAGCACAATTGACCTTCAAGAACGGGCGAGCAGCGCGCGGAGACGCAGCGTGGAGCATGCGAGCGAGAACCTCCTTGCCGGCGCCTGTCTCTCCTTGCAGCAGGACCGGAGCCTCCGAGAAACCAACTTGGTTGAGAACTGTCTCCATGGTCTTCATCCATGAGCTGCCATCGCTCGATCGCTTTTGTGGAATCTGTGCAAGTGCCTTCTTGCGTGAAACGTCGGCAGCCTCGCGCGTTGCAAGCGTGGACTCAATCATTCCAAAAAGTTGTTCATCAGTCACAGGCTTTGTCAAGTAGTCATCGGCCCCACACTTCATCGTTTGGATGATTGTGCTAGCAGCAGAAATCCCGGAAAGCATGACAACAGGGATATTCTTGTCCAGCTGACGGATCTCTCGTAGCGTTTCAATCCCATCCTTCCAAGGCATCATGATGTCGAGCAATACGAGCGACACCCTGTTATCCTTCTGTTTGAGGAAGCTCAAGACTTCGTTGCCATTCTCAGCTTGTTCTACTTCGTAGCCCCTGCACCGAAGTGAAATAGCAAGATAGTCACGAATGTCGGGCTCGTCTTCCGCAATGAGAACTCTGTCTAATCGTTTTGCATTTTGCATAATCATCTCTTAAGAAACCGCCTTACGCGCCACGACCCTTAATTCCTTATTCGCCGCAATCTGCTTTCTAGTATGTAAGCTGCCTGCCGGGAGGACGAAGCATAGCCTGGCGCCTCCTGGATAGTTTTCCGCCCAAATGTGTCCACCGTGGCCCGCCAGGATCATCTTACAGATCGCCAATCCCAGCCCCCCTCCAGAACGATCTTCCGGACCCCGGTAGGAAGTGTATTCCTCAAAGACGCTCTCCAGATGTTCGGTCAAGATGCCTGGGCCAGGGTCACTGACGTCCACGCGGTAAGCTTTCGGCGAAGCAGAGGAGTGCCCTTGCGTCTCGCGTGCACGATCATGCGTGACGTCGTCCGACCAAACGGGATAGCCACGAAGCTCGATGGTCCCGCCTTTCGGTGTGAACCTGCAGGCATTATCCAAAAGATTCACCACGACCTGCTCGATTTGCTCCGGGTCCACACAAAGAGGGCCTTGGGTGTCGCTCATATTTAGCACGACATTGATGTTTTTATCGCGTACGAGGTGCTCTATCTCCTGAATCGCATCCTTCACGCAGGTTTCCAGGGACGATTCTTTCAGATTGATACCTCGCATCACTCTCTTACCCACATTCAACTGAAACATGGCCGATGCCATTCGAGTCAGCTTTTTCAAGCTGCGGTGCATACGCTCGACCAGGTCGATTTGATTGTCGGTAAGTGGGCCGATGGTTTGTTGGAGAAGAATACTGCAGTAACCGTTTGCCGCCATCAAAGGCGCCCGAAAGTCGTGCAAAGCGCGAGCGAGGAAGTTGGTCCGATCCTGATCGTATTCCTGCAACTTGAGGTTCGCCATCAAAAGACACTGCAGCGCGTCATTGGCTTCCGACGTCGCACCAGCTAATTCTGGAACTGACTGGGAGCCTCTTACTCTCGACCGAAGCCATGCCTGTTCTATGAAAATCTGGAGCGTTCTTTTATTCACGGGTTTCAGCAATGTGCTACCCGCCCCGAGCGGCATATTGGTTAGAAACTCATGTAGTCGTTTCCGGCTGACGAGAAACAGTTCCTGATGGCTATCGGCCGCGCCGGGACGCTGATTAACCGTGAAACTGCCGGTGTAGTCCGTGTCCCAAATCAGCAGATCTGATGGCGGCAGAGGCCTATGGTGAGGGGCCAGCAGAACGATGTCGGAGCGGTCCAATGCAAGGTCTCGGACGGCTTCACGACATAGCTCCAAAAGCTGTGCGTCTGCTGAGACAAGCGAGATTCGTAGACTCTCCCCGAATCGCGTCGCCTCGTCGAAACTACGCCTCATGACACTCCGCTTTCTCCGCCTCCTTCGGTTAAATAACCATAACCGAGGGCGTTATACAGTTGAATTACACAACTCGGAGCGCACTACGCCCGCATCGGGAGGACCGACTCTCTCCGCGAGCCTAATGTTCCAAAAAACGAACTAAATTGTCGAGAACTTTCCCAAGTCTAACGGGCTTACATGCTAGAGGAAAGATATACAATCATACTTCCGACCAGATGCCAATGCCCCCGCACAATATTCAAAAATATCGGCTACTTTCCTAAGTTACACGGTAAGTCTGCAAAGGGGGGAGGGGAGAGTTCGATCTACCCTGGGGCAATGAGTACTAGAAGCTCTACTAAAGTTTCGCAGTTGTTTTGCGATGAGCTCGCTTTCGGCCCGGACGTTCCACGGCGAACGAAAGCACGCTCGAACGATCGTGAACCCCAAGCTTCCGGTAAATCGCCCGCATGTGCCAGCGAACGGTATCGCGACTGATAAACAACGAATCGGCAATCTCTCTGTTCGAGTGGCCTGCCGCCAACAATCCTAAGACCTCTTCCTCTCTGGCGGTCAGTTTGAGCGGATCGTCAGCAGAAAGGAGCTCTCGACACATTCGTGACACCAGTTTCCTGGGAGCCCACATTTCGCCGGAAGTAACTGCATCGACCGCGCGGCGGAATTGCGCAGGTGTTTCGTCAGGTCGGAGAAATCCCATGCATCCCATCCGCAGTAGTGATTCACAGTCAGCCGTAGTCTCCCTCTCCACCAGCACGAGGACGGGGATGAGCCTTCCGTATTCGACCCTTCTACTAAACACTCTTGGATCGACTTTCTTGATCGACTCGAAGTCGATAATGAGCACACAATGATCGAACTCCCTACATTCTTCCAAGACACCTTTGGCATCGTCGCCCGCGGCCTTGATGAGTACATGCGTCGTGCTTTTTGCGAAACAGCTCTCTAGTTGGTCCCAATGGCGCTTTGCCTTGGCCCCAACAACAACACGTTTCCTGTCCTCGGATTTCACCTACAGAACTCCTAACCCACTTGTGTCGAAAGTCTCTCAAAAAAACGATCTTTTTGCAAGGGAGTGGTGAATTTGGATAGTGAACGACCTCATGGTGCAACCACTTATTAAGAGCTTGGCTGCAAAAGTGCGAGCAGGTGGGCGCAGAGCGGTTGAAGAGCCCGAGTCTGAAACAGTCGGACCTGACAATTTCCGGTCGACACTTATCTTGAAAGAGTGAATGCAGTTCGCCTCAATGACAAAGCTCACCGATACTCCCAAACTGAGGGCGCTGGCGATGATCGAGCGCCGCAAATACGAAAGGCTGCCGTTGCGCCTGCCTGTGCGATTCATCAACGAGAGGGGCTCGGCAACGTGCTGCTTCACTGAAAACATAAGTAGCGAAGGATTCTACTGTGTTTCTCCTGATCCGTTTATGCCTGGTGACCTTCTGAATGTGGAGCTTTTGCTTCCCGCCCACAATCTTGATCGCGGTGAAAAAAGAGTTCGCTTGGTATGCCAAACTCTGGTTGTTCGCATCGATTCAACGTGGCTCGGTCCTGGATTTGGGATTGGTTGCCGTATAAAGGCATGCACTCTGTATCTCGAAGCGGCTGAACCTTAGGAAGTTAAAGCTATCAAAAAATGGTGTGCAGGATACTAGGATTTAGGACTTAATCCCCAGCCGCCCTTCGGGCCGATGCCTCAGTGGGAGTTTCGTTGCTTAGGAAATCGCGCTCGACATCGTCCCTAACGTACTCCTGTCTCATGAGGTCGCGTCGCCGGGACACCCCTGCTTTCCCAAAGATGGTGTACAGGTGGTTTTTGACGGTTTGCTCGGCTATGCCCAAGCTCTGTCCGATTTGTCTGTTGTCGTATCCCAACACAACAAGTTCAACAATTTGGCGCTGACGTTCCGTGAATGGCTTTCCATTGGCTTGCTCTTCGCGGGAACTCTCCCGAAGGCCGGGTTCGCACTGGAGATTCCGTGGCCCCTGAGGTTTTTTTTGTTCCCCCGGTATGGTATGGTCCAGAGACTCAGCCATTGTAGTCTTCCACAGACTCTGTTGTTTGCGTAACATCGAGCGAACTAGAGCGAAGTGTCCCGCCACCAATTCTTTCTGCAACTCCCGAGCATTCAGGAGGTCTTTACGTATCGCCTTGCCAAGCTCTGCGCCCGCCGATGGAGCTTTAAATTCAATAGGAGATTGTTGGGAAAAGTCCTCCAGCAGACGGACCAACCGACCACCGAGGACCGAAAGTTGTGTGACAGCGCGCAAAACAGCGGAATCGACGTCTCGCATGCGAGCCTACCTCATTTCTTACCGTCTATCTCTTTTGTCGAATCGACGACAGTGCAAATCGGTGGCCAATCCGACATCTAGTTCGCACGGAACAGCGGCGTTACCTGAAACGAGGTCGAGAGGGCGGTCATGGTCTTGAAGCTTTAGTGTCAGCCTTTGGCGTTCCCCAAGGGGCCATGTTGGAACCGCATTCTGTTGGTTACCCGGCCAGATCGGCACTCTAACCTTCGACCAAGCCTCGTACAAGCATTTAGAAATCAGACCTAAATTTTCAGAAACAAGGCTCCAGATGACGGAGACCAAAGTGTTTCCTCGATGAATCATAATGAACCCGGCGGATGGCAACTACCACGGATTTTCGCCTACGACAATCGCGCCGAAATCCTCAGATTATGGGATTCGCCTGATACCGGGATTTATGGTCTACCAGTTCCGCTCCATGTGCAAAGACGCCGAAGAAGCGAAGTCCTCCCTGCTGCGCCTAAATCGCAAGTCGATCGCTTTAAACATCCGAACGACCACGGCTCGCTGCATCGGCCGGTTGCTGCCTAAATTCCAAATCGACCATTGGCCGCAGCTGTGGAAGGTGCTAAGGGGTGACGTGTCGCTGGTCGGTCCACGGCCGGCAGTTCTCGATGAGGTTGAATAACTTGTCTATGGGCCTTGGCTGGCCGTGACAAGCTCGATTTCGATACCTGGATGAAGAGGGACATGCATTACTTTGGTCGTTGACGCTGGACTGGAATATCTTACTCCGCACAATTGACCACGGTTTCGCGAATAGATGCCATGAATCAACGGCTACTCTCTCTTGGGTACCAGTACTATTTTACTAAAATGAGCCTTGACGACATTTCAAAGCCAATGTAATACTGAAACGCTTTCTGAAATCAGGTCAGTATTCTATATCGTGGGTTTAGGAGTCTACAGACTATGACGAAGACCGTTGGAATGATGTTGATCTTACTGGGTTTATCAGGGCTGGCCGTAGCCGCTGCTGGGGTCGCGCCTGAGATTGATCCTGCGTCCGCTTCAAGTGCTTTGGCATTACTTACTGGCGCGCTGCTCGTAATCCGCGGGCGTCGAAAGAATTAGGGGACCCTCAGGTTTCGAGCGCCTCGTTGAATGCTGCTTACGATGGGCTCTCTCTGCCAGCCCGCGCTAGAACCCGTCGAAGGTGATTCATGTCATGGCGTCGCTACATCTCAGCATTCGCTAGGCTTAGTCCAACGCCTCACGTTGTTTGCCCTGCTTTTCGCGGCGGAGTGGATCCCGGTATCCTATTTAGTTCACAAACATACTGGAGCAGGTACACTACTGCAATTCACGGTGGTGTTTGCTTCAGTTTTTCTCGCTTTCGGATACGCGAGCGCCAAGAGTACCTTCCTACGCGTCTCCAATGAACTCAAACAAGCTCCCATAGCGTGGGGCTTTTTCGGCGCTCATCTGTTTGCGTTTCTTGTCTTTGTCTGGCTTTCACGTCTGCAGTTCGGCGCCGAACAACACAGCCTACCGGCCTATAGCTTGTCGGCGGCGTGGTTTCTATCGGGCGTTCTCGCTGTTGCTTTCGCCGGATTGGCTCTGATGCCAGCAACGCTGATCTTTCAGCTCGTGCGCAGTTCTGGCCAAGCATCGGCTTACGGACTAGTCGTTGGAGTCATTGCGTGGCGTCTTGCGGGTGTTGTTTCGCTTTGGAACGGATCTTTTTGGAAGCCTACAACTGATCTCACCTTCAGCTTGGTAAGAATCTTCCTTAACCTTTTTCTCCCGGTAGTAGTGGCCGATCGCGCCACTATGATAATTGGTGGTCAGAACTTCCAGGTGGCAATCTTGCCGTGGTGTTCCGGTTTTGAAGGCACAGCCCTTATGCTGGTGTTCAGCATCGCCTGGCTCTGGTTTGTCAGGCGTGAACTGCGCTTCCCTCAAGCTCTTCTCTTGATTCCCGCAGCTATGGTAACCATTTGGATCTCAAATGCGCTGAGAATCACCGCACTGATCCTGATCGGAGTTGCCGGCGCCCCCGAGGTAGCTCTTGGTGGATTTCACTCTCAAGCCGGTTGGATCGCCTTCAACGCTGTCGCGCTTTCGTTCTCGGTTGCCGCCACTCGATTGCCCTGGGTCGCTGCCAAGCATCATACGCCTTGCGAGGGCGCCTCAACGACAAATCCTGTCGCAGCTTACCTTTTGCCGTTCCTGATGATCCTTGGGGCGGCCATGATCTCGCGCGCGGTCGCCGGCGGCATGGAATGGCTTTATCCGCTTCGATTCTTTGCTGCGGCAGGAGCTTTGTGGGTTTTCCGGGACAAATATACGGCACTGGAATGGAAGTTTGGTTGGGCCGCTCCGCTCACCGGCTGTGTCGTGTTCGTGATCTGGATCGGTCTGGATCGAGTTTTTGGAACACAGAGTAATAATTCAATAGGCACGGCGCTAGCATCCGCGCCCGCCGCCGCACGAATTGCATGGCTGGCGTTTCGGACCGTAGGCGCGGTGGTAACCGTGCCGATGGCCGAGGAACTTGCGTTTCGGGGTTTCCTATTGCGCCGGATGTTCTCTTCGAACTTTGAATCTGTCAGCTTTCAGCAGTTCTCCTTTTTCGCTTTTGTCGTCTCCTCGGTTGCATTTGGAGTTATGCACGGAGACCGGTGGTTCGCCGGCACAGTTGCGGGCTTACTATATGCCGGCGTGCTGATGTGGCGCGGGAGAATCGGTGATGCTGTGGTCGCCCACGCCACGACCAACGCGTTGATCGCCGCGTGGGTTCTCTTTTCCGGCAGCTGGGATCTCTGGTAGAGCTTTTCGCCGATTGCCCAGCACCGCTCCTGATTCGCCGTGTCGAGAATCCTTAACGCGCCGAGACTGGATATGGCGGCCAGCTTCCGTCTAAACGGCTGAGTGGCCAGAAGCGTTATATCCGCAAAGCGGCGGAGGCGTGCCGGCATCGAAGGCAAGGTTGGTTGGCTTACCTTCAGGCATTCCTACCGAAGTTGGCTGGATCAATCGGGGGCATCAGTAGCAGTTCAAAAAGAGCTCATGCGTCACGCCTCCATCACGACCACGATGAACCTGTACGGCGCGGCAGTCAGTGAGCGCAAGAGGGAGGCCGACAGTAACGTTGTACAGATGATCGTACCGTTGCAGAAACCCGACCTGGATCAACGCAGGGCGGGCTAAAGGGAGTTAAAGGGAGTTTTTCTGGCACTTGGAAAAGGGTTTGACGAGCACCGGCAGTTGCGCTACCATGGCGTTGCGGGGTGGAGCAGTCTGGTAGCTCGTTGGGCTCATAACCCAAAGGTCGGTGGTTCAAATCCATCCCCCGCAACCAACCTTCTTCTCCTGTAAACGTTATCCAACTCAAGAGGTTACGGGCAGGCTTTGGGTTCTCCTGTTGCTTGGCCGATTGCCTTGAATCGTCAATTGTGCCCAAAATTGTGCCCAAACTTTTCGCTAAACGCTTCTCCAGCTTGGCCGCAGCCTCATTTAGTTCGGTTGCGCCCACGATGTCATAGCGGTCAAACATGGCGCGTGTTCGGTGCCCGCTGATCTGCATGGCCACGTTTTCGGACAAGCCGGCCAGCCGCATGTTCCGCACGGCAGAGCGCCTCAGATCGTGGAAAAGCAGCCCTTCACAGCCGGCGGCTTTGCAGGCCGAGGCCCAGGCTTTACGAAGGTCAACAATTCGTTGGCCTTCATGGTGGAAAACCAAACTGCAGTTTGGATATTTAGTATCGCGCAAGGCTTTCTGCGCCAGCAAGCACTCCTTCATTTGCCCGTAGATGGGAAGCGTGCGTCCCTTTTTGTTTTTGGTGCTTCCTGGATTGAGCCTGATCTGGTTATTCTTCAAGTCCACCTCGGTCCATCGCAGTCCAAGCAGCTCTCCCAAGCGGTTGCCAACGTGATACCCGACCACCAGGAGCGGTTTGAGGTAATGGGGGAGTGCTGCTTTAAGGCGCAGATAACCATCGTCTTCCAGAAAACCGGTTCGGACGTTGTGCTCGGCCAACATTTCAACATGCAACTCGCGGATCATTTTGGGCGGATCGCTTCGGCGGGCCAGCTTGATTGCCCTCTCAATGACTTCCAGCTCGCGGTTGATCGTGGCATTCTTGGCGCCGGCCTTGAGCCTCCTGGCCGCATACTTTTTAATCTGGTCGGTAGAGAGCTGCGCTACGCGCAGTGAGCCAAAAGCAGGGGAGAGATGAAGCTTCATGCGGGAACGAACCTGCACAATGCTGGACCTGCCGTTTAACCGATAATCTTCGAGCACATCGTCAAACAGCTCCTGCATCCGGATGCGCTCAACAGCGAGACCGACAAATTTACCTGTGGCGATTTCGCCCGCGCGTTTCTTGAGCAGCTGCTCGGCATCTGCAAAGTTTTCGCTGCCGCTGGATTCCCGATAGCACCGGCCGTTTCTGTAGTACTTGATCCAAAACGTCCCGCCGCGGGGATAAATGCTGCCGAGCTTGGCCCTTCGCGCGCTCATGGTTTTTGTATACCTTTCCGCACCGGTTCTGTCAATCGGTGCGCTCCTTGTGCTGTTCAATCCAGTGATCCAAGTCTTGCCGGTCAATGAAGACTCGGCGATCGCTTCTCACCGTTGGCAGTTTACCGGAAGCCACCAGATGCTGCGTTGCCTCGCGGCTGCGGCCGACATAGACGGCCGCTTGATCAATTGTCAGCAGTCGGGGAGAGAGGCCAGTGCCGTCTAGCGTTATCCGACTGGCTAGTTTTTCTGCCAGCAATTCTAATAGACGATCGAAGGTAAACTCATTGAACTCACTCATATCCAATACAGTACTGCGTCGCTTACTTTCGCCAAAATTTTCGGCAGTCAGGAGCGGGAATGAGCTCTTGTATGTCCTTGAAAAGCAACGGGCTACGGAAAATAAATACTCAAATATACGCTGCGCCGAAAATTTCTCTGATCGGCGAAAGTTCCCAGAAGTTTTCGAAGGCCTAACTTTGGGAAGTCTTTACCGCGGCGCAATGATATTCGATGGCTTTCTTAACGAGGTCGATGTGGAATTCGAGCGCCCGACTCCAGGACCGTACCGGATGGATTCGAAGGCTCGGCCAGGTCTTCGGAATCGGAATTCTCTGCTCGTCCAGCTTCTCGCAGATCTCGCGGAGGTTCTCCTCAATTCTCCATGCTTCGCCATAAATACTGACGAGCGCGGCGACTTTAGCGTGAGTGTCCACATCCGGCTTCGGGCCACGCTTGCGTGCTCTGGGCGTCGTCGTCGACCCATTGGCAGAATAATCACTACCGGAATCAACTGTGCGGTTCCAAATTGGAACCTGCTTGTCTTTACCGTTAGTATTAGGCACCCCCTCAGGATCAGCTTCGTCTCTTTGGTCATCGGCGACTTTGGCTAGAAGCTCGCTTCGACGTTGGGCGATGAGTTGATCTGCTTGTTCCGGCGTCAAGTTGTGACGCTGGTAGAGATCGCGGGTGAACCGTTGCAGCTGCTTTGGCATCATGTAAAACGGCTCGGGCAGTCGGCTTTGGCCAAACCCCAGTGCATTGCTGGTCCGTGTGAACCAGTGCCCAATTTGTTGGCTCATTAACAATTCGCTGGCTCGCCAACGCTGTTCCTCCAGGCTCCAGTGCTCAGGATCTTCTTCCCAAAACGGTGTATGCCGCACGCCTGGCTGGTCGGTGCGAGCAAACCCTTAGCTCGTGCTGCGCTCTTGGCTGTCACTGGTGCTTAAAGTCTTGCTGTCATTTTGGCTCCGGCCGCGTTGCTGGCTCTGGCCGACTGAATTCCCTCGGCTCGTACTGTGTTGCCGGCTGTGGCCGCGGCTGCGGCCGATATTTGTTCCGGTGGTGATGGCAGTTGATGTTGTGTCCGATGTACTGGTCCCGAGCATTTCCTGTGTGCTGTGTGTGTGGCTGTCACCAGTCGTCACTGAACGGCCCTGCGTGTCGGCGTGGCCCACAGTGCGAGTCTGCGTGGTTCCATGGCTCTGCGTCTTTCCATCCACGGCCACGAGCACGTCTCCATCTGGGGATTGGGTCACGGTCGCAGTGGTGCCAACACTGTCGATGGTGCCGCTGGATCGTCCGCTGCTGGTGGTAGTGCTGGAGCTCGTGGTTTCTTGGAAAGATGTGCTGTCGGCATACCCCCAGCTATGCGCTTCAGTCTCATTTTCACTGTGACTTTGCCCTTGCATACTCTGTTGGCTTCGGCCATGAGTTAACTCGCGGGATTCGGTTAGACCCTGCTGCTCCCCGGTATTTTGCTCAAGGCTCTGGCCGTAGCTTTGGCTGATTGCCAGAGACCGCCCACTGGCTCGGCCGCGGCTTCGCCCGGCTGATTGACCGTGGCCATTGCTGATGGTTGTGCTGGTCTGCCGGATGTCTTCGACGAGATGATTGAGCCGGCGGTGCATGAATTTGAGTTCCGGCTCAGCCAGACCAACGAACAAGTCGTCGGCCAATTCAAGGGCGTCCTGCCGGTCCGGGATGGCAAAAACAATCTTGTTCCGCACATTCTTGAACGCCTTATAAACCCGCACGCCCTCCTCTTTGAATTGCGCCAAGTGCTGGAAGCCCAAGGTCAGATGCAAGCCTTTCTGTCGGCATTGTTCGGTCGCTTCAGCGAGTTCAGGCGTGACGAATTGCGCCGCTTCATCGACGTAGCAATAAAACGGGCGGGCACCTGATGGCCGGGTCAACGCGGTTTCAAAGAACTCGTTGAGGACGAACGTACCGATCAGCCGTTGCTGCTCACGCGACAAATAGTTGCTGGGTTGCAAATTAACCAGCAGAATCTTGCCCTCGTCCATGATGCGTCGGAAGTCCAGGGCGTTGGCTCCCGAGCCAAAGATGCGGCTGAGGTGGCCGGAGGTCAAGAACCTCATCAAGCGATTCTCAACAGACTCGGTCTGTTCCAAAAAGTCTGACGGTTTGTAACGCGAGAGTTGCTCAAGCTTACTGCGAATTAACTCGTCGCTAAGTCCACGCGCGAGAAAGGCCCGGACGTCATGGCCGTGTTGGTCAAGCAGTAAGGCGGCTTCCCTAAGGGTCAGACCACACTCAATGAGCACGGTAAAGAGACAGCGCAGCCACTTTTCTAGCCTCGGCGTTTCATCACCACTGTGCTGGTTCCAGACCCTCAAAATGGCGGCGACGCGGCGATCGACCTGCACGGATAGTTCACCATCCCGCCGGATAAACGGATTGAATGGCAAAACCCAATTGCCGTCCGACGGGTTAAATTGGATGACTTCGCCGATGGGCCGGCCAATGGCTTTGCTGTAGCAACAAAACTCCGTAAGCCGTTCGACCAGTGCGCCCATTGGATCGATGAGACAGATGCCGTGGCGGCTGGTGATATCAAGGCGGCAGAGTCCCTCCATGGTCACCGTTTTGCCCGTTCCGATGGCGCCGATTATCAAGAGATGGAAGGATCTGTCACGAGCGGTAAGATAGAGGCGCTGACCGTTCACAACGCCGAGGAAAAGCGCGCCTTTTGGCGGTTGTCCGCTTTCCTTATGTGTAACTTTCAGAGTTCGGTTTGAAAAGTTTGGCTGTTTCTTCTGCATACAATGCCTCCACGGCATCGACCCCATCTGGATCTCCGAGTTGCTCTAAGAGCTTCTTTACCCGTATCTTTGCTTGACACAGGCGGACAATACCTTCTTCCAAGGATTCTTCGTGTTCCCTCTCCCGCAGCTCAATTGGGAATCCACGCAAACGCAAGAAATCAACCCAATAAGCGTATTCGCCACGCGAGGCGGCCAAGCGTTGATCAATTTCTTCCTGATCACTCCAACGCTTACTCCGGATGGCGTTCTTGCGGTGAACCACCAAAATGCATTCTTCCCGAAACAAATCCTTGACTCGCTCGATGAGAATATCCACGCCGACACGTTGCCCCTCTTCAATTTTTTCCTGTTGTATCTCGTAGACAGTTTTGACAGGCTCACGCGGGCAGAGCGATAGGAACTTCTGCTCAGCATCTTCGGCGGTCTGCGCGTAGATGCCATATCGCTTTAACTGTTCAAAGTTGCAGCCCATCATACGCAGCAGCGTCTTTCGCCAGGCGCTCCAGTCTTTCCCCTCGCGGGCCTCTCGTTGCTCGCTGGTATCATATTCCTGCCGAAACCGGAAGAGCTCATTAATTAACCCTTCGACTTGAGCGATAGTTCGGGCAGAAATTGGTATAGGGGCTGCTACAGCGTTGCCAGGTATTTGAGGATGTATTACTGAAAGGCGCTCGGCAAGGAGAATCATTTCCAACCTTTCCTCATGCCAGCGCAAGACTTCCGGCGCTTCCTGCTTGAGTGCGGCGACAAGTTGGGAGTGCCCCATGACGTCGGTGTATTCGCTCGTCCATGTTGGTCGCCAAGTCTGAAGAATCTCCCGTTGGTACTGGCGCACGAACGCTTCACGGAATTGTGGATCAAAGATGTTGCGGTTGGCATGGACCATGTGTTGCTGGGATCGCACAGCGGCCCGCAGCGTTTCCTGCCATGCCGCTTCCGCTTGCTCGGCCGCCTCTAGATCTGCTTGCCGCTTTCGGCGCTCAGCTCTTAATTGGTCACGCAGTGCTTGATTCTGCCGCTGGTGCCGGCGTTGCTCAACTCGCACTTTCACGGATGGCGTGTCGACCGGAAGAAGTTCAAGACGAAAGACAACCCAGTCATCTGACCGGCAAGGTCCGTGTAAGCGAATAGGAATTTCGCGACCGCTGCCTTCGAAAAGGCAGGAGTACTCTTTAGTGGCGCGATTCTCGGTCCAATTCTCGATCTCGGCGTCATCGGCCGGCAGATCGTCAATAAATAAGCTGTGATAGGGAATGGTCAAATTGCGGTTGCCGTCGCTCCGGTATGCGACGTCAGCCGAACATAAACTCCCTCTCTCATCCTCGTAAGCATAGTCGCCGATAAAGCTCAAGCGATATACTCTCCCGGCGAGGAGCGGAGGAGTAAATACTTCGCGTCCATCTGCTCGGAGCTTGGTCTGGATTGTGGTTCTGTTCGGTGTGGGATCGATCGACCCGAATATGTCATGGAGAAGCGCGATCAACATTGTTCGCCTCCCGCAGGTCTGTAACAACCCGAATGTGTTTCCGTCTTCTCAACCGAGACAGAGATAGGCGCTGCCGGCGGAATATAGGCGTCAGATGCATGCTCGTTCTCAGCCGCCCGTCTCAGAGAGCTGGTTTGCGGCACCCGCTCTAGCTTGGCTTTGACTGATGGTGTGCCGACTGGCAACAATTCCAAGCGCACACGAATGAAATCGAAGGAACAGCCCAGGGGTGGCACCAGACGGAGACGGACATACTCACTTTCGCTCTCAATCAGGCAGGAATAGTCGCGTCGCACGCGACTTTCCCCCCATGGCTGGAAGACCTCATCAGCCACGCCGATGGAACTGATGTAAAGACCGGCGTAAGGTTCCGTCATATTACCAAAAGCATCAGAAAAGTACCGCGCATCAGCCTGACCTGGCCCACGAACCGCCCCATGATATTTATAAGTGCCTCGAAAACTCACGGTAAACGCGTCCAGGCAGCAATGGCTGCGGACTGAAGACTTCAAACCCATTGGCGACGAGGTTTAGCCAAAGCACGCCGGGTCTGGGCGGCGGAAAGACCGGTTTACCCTGAAATGTGTCCCACACGTTCTCTATATCTTTCAGAAGGATTCCAATCGATGACATAGGTAGTACCTGTCAAAAAATAAACTCCCAAAGCTGCTGAGAAGAAATAGCGCCCGGCGGGCATCAAGGAGAAATGGCGATGCTACGCTCAAGCATCTAAGGGGTAATCAATAAGGGCGCGTTCAGCTTTCTAAGACACCCCACGCCGTTGGCGATCCTATTGCCGTTAGCGAAGCAGTAGTGGCACGCGGAAACTTGCCATCCTGGAGGCGAACAGCAGTTGTAGGCCTTCGCAGCTGCGAGCCTTGCCTAACCGCGCAAGCAAGGGTGCAAACTCCCAATGCTGTTGAACCGTAGCCAACGGACGCCACCATGACCAGTAGATTTCGGCAAAACCGTGGGGATCGGAGTAAGCTTGAGGCTTCGTTCGTTCAATCCAGTATCCGAGAATAATACGGAGCCAATCCAGGAATGCGTACCGAGAATTATCCGTCGACTGCTCCCACATGGCGACCCCGTCGTCGATGTTGACCTCTGCTTCGCCCAAGCTCCGCGTCGCACGGGCCCGCTCAGCAAGCGCTCTCAGCCGCTCGTGTCTACTCCAGTCGTCGCCTAGTTCCAGGGTGTAGTCAAGTAGCCTTTTGCAATCGTCTTGTGACACGGGAATGTCAATTTCACCCGAAAATCTTAACCGTTTGCATAGCGCCTTTTGCAGGACATACACTGCGGCGCCGCGGTCTTCCGTTCGGCGGCACTTTAGCAATACGGTCTTCTCGGCTAACTCGACGAGCGTGAGTGCGTTGTTGATGTATTTACGTTTTCTGTCATTGACGTAGAGGGCAAAATGCAACATCGCCTCTTCCACCATCGCTGCGGCAGCATTTATAAAGTCCTTCGGTGCTACCCACATCTCTAGATTGCGTCTTGCTTGTTCGATTTGTCGCGCAGGTGTACCATAGCCATAAGCAATACCACGAGCAATTCGCTCTTGATTGGCATAGCACTGTGCGCGCCAAGCGAAGTGCGAATCGTCTCCGGATAGGTCCTTTATTACAGCGTTTGCTTCGGCTGCTCCAGCCAGAAGGTCTCCACTTCGATTCCAATCGCGGATCTGTTGCAACCGGTCAAAAATATTTTGCTCACGATCGCTCTTGCAATCAAGCAACTGGTAGCGTTGATAGCGGTAGCCTTTCAGCTGGAGCGATTTTCGCGTTAACTTCTCATTGCGCATGACACTACGCCATTGGGCAGCGAGGCGCTCATCGATCTTGGGCCACGGAGTTTGTGGCCGTATCGGTATTAGCTGACTGAGTTTGATGGGTTCATGCATCGGGGTTCTCGCTTTAGCTGAAACCCTCTGCCAAAGCTCACCTAAAATTGATTCCACTATGCCTCCTACAGCGACGCACGCTTTGGGCGGCATCCAAGATCGAGGCGGGACGTTTTTGCCTCAGAATCTTCCGCACTTCGCCCGGCATTGCTGCCGAGTTGCGGGTGATCCTGAGCGCCGGCGCAGGTCTAGTGCCCAGCCTCGCCACGGACGTCTCTTACGCGTGCGTGGCCTCGGGGGTTACCCGAGATTCCAAATCCAGTGTATGCCGCATTTCACTCGCGGGAAAGGCCAGATCACACTGACACAGTAAACTAAACAAAATAAAGGGGGGTAAATGGCAACCAAAGCATGCCGGATGATTGTTCTTGTCCGGCTTTTTTCTATTCTTCGTCAAGTGTAGAAGCCCCGCCCCATTGGTAGAACCTCCGCGGAGCAGAACGTCTACACGGAGTACGTTGATCCGCGCCGCGATGAATGGCAGACTGTGATTCTACCCGCGTTGAAGAAGATACCTTTAGCGCAGCTCGTTGAATTGAGCGGCCTCGCTCGAAGTACGCTAATCGAAATCCGGGCTGGCCGCAGCAGGCCGCATCGCAAGAACCGGGAGCGACTGGCGAGAATCGTGCGAGAGCTCGCTCTGATCTGAAACCTCGTCCTCGTCACTTAAACCATTGGAAGTCCGACGAGCCTTTACCTGTACTCGCCGCTCACGCGATGCCGGTTGTTGTCACGGTTGACTCTGGTGTTAGAGTGCGCGTACTCAAGTGGGTTTGTCTTGCTGGTCGTCGTTTCTTATCGGCGGCAGTGTCGGCGAGTAGTTGTTCGAGTGCATTCAAGCTGTCCTCGTGATGCTTTGCTAGATAGCGGTGCACACGGTCGTTGGCAAGGAGTCGTTGGACGTATTTACATGCTGCAGTTAAGTCAAGGACGTCATTGCCGTAATTCGCTTTGATGCTATCGACGTGCTTTAGGAGTTCGTCGGTTTCCTGCTCCATTATGGACTGTTGTGCTTCGGTTGTGTCGCGTTGGCGTACTGTTGGTACGGCCACAAGTAGTTCTTCCCGAGTACCGTCGAGGAGTGCTCTCGCGAACCGCCCGGAGAATTTCATGGCGCTCGTCATGAGCCGTGCGACGTCGATCTGTCGAACAGGCTTCATTCTTCGCAGCGCGCTGAATGCAGCAGCGCTGACGCGTTGGTTCTGCAGGATCTCCGCGGCCTCCGGACAGATGCCCTTAAGCAGGTCACGCTTTTCCCTGATCGTGGCAACCCTGACGTTTAGGGCACTGGCGATGCGTTCCTCGCTGACATGCGCGAGTGCCCGGAGGATCATGTGGTGTTGCGCGATGGGCGGGATGTAATTGACGCGTTTGTTATATGTGTAACTTTCGTTGTCGGTCGATAGCAAGCAGTTTGCCGTTGGGATGCTCGTTGCGATTAGGATATCGAGGCGGGTATGACCGTCCAACAGGACATAGGTCCCCTTCGTGGTCGGGAAGACGATGAGCGGTTCGATGAGCCCGACGTGTGCCATGGATGCCGCGATTCGTCGATACGTGGCGGTCTTTCGATATGCCGCAGTCATTGTCTTTATTGGGACAATGTCCGTTATGTTGATGGAGACAATCTCCGGTTGGAACGCCCGCTTCACTGGCATACGCGCTCACCATTGCTAGTACCGACGCGTGCTGCAACGAAATCAGGTATCGACCGCAAGCCTTCGGCTCTCAGGAGAGTTACCAAGTGGTCGTCCGCGAGCAAGCGGCACAACGAGGAGGTGAGGATGGCGAGGCGTTGCGTGATAAGGGTGGAGCGGCGCACGAGTGCTCGCTGCTGTTGCGTGTGATGCTCGTATACGCGCACGAGATCTGCACCCGTCAAAGGGCGTTTGGTTGCCTGCATCGATTTGGCTCCCTTACGCCGGCAGACAAGTTGTTGCACGGCGCGCAGTTTCGCGCCTCGGAGAGTTCCGTTCTCGTAGGCTTCGGAGAGCGCTCGTTGAATGTCGGCGTCTCCCCCGGTGGCCAGCTTAATAGCAGTGTCGATGGGCAAGCCTCCCGCCTCGACGCGCTTGATGAGGTCGTCCTCGCCGTGTCGGAGAAGATTGATGATTCCAGAAATGTAGGAACTGTCCATCCCGAGCTTTTCGGCGATCGTCGTGGGCTTATAGTGTTGTCCGTTGAGGCGCTTGACTTCGCGCAAGAGATCCGTCGTGCAAGGGGATCTTCGAGCGAGATTTTCTATCAGGCTCATGAGGTAACGCTCGTCCTTGGGGGCGTTGTTGACGATGGCGTCAATCATCGCGTCGCCGAGGTCGCGGACGGATTCCAGGCGGCCTTGCCCGCAGACCAGATCGTAGCGTGTCCCATCGTCCTCAAGTGCGCGTTGGTGAACCGTGATCGGCTTTTTAAGTCCGACGCTGGCGATACTCGCCTTGATGGCGCTGAATTTGATTTGGTTGCGGGATCGCGGGTTAACGATGCGGATTTCCACGATCGGAATGAGAACGGTATTTGAATTGGTCATGCGGTCTCCGGCAGGAGCGTTAGTCGTGCAAGGTTGATGAGCGGCGTGAGGAATGGAGCACGGTACACATCGAGGACGAAACCGTTTTGTACTGCGAGGCGGCAGTGGTCCGACAGCACGTCGATGCTGGGAAAAAGGTAGTAGTCGAGAATGTTCGTGTTGCCGGGAGCCATTCTCACGCCAACGGTGATATCGGGGTCCAGTGAGGTGTCAAAACGGATGACCCAGCGGTATTCCCCCTCGTGCAACTCGCGGCAGCGCGCCACGCTGACTGCCAAGGTAAATTCTTCGTTCACAGTCAGAATGTCAGCAGCCTGATCACGATGTACGGTTGCTCCGACTGCGGTGAGTCCATTTATGATGTGGGCGACGTGCTCGTTGTGGAACACGCGAAGTGCCCGGTTGATCGCGATGTACGAGTAGTTTCGTGCCGGTGTATACCCGATAAGTTCATACGCGCGCAGGAGACTTTGGAACCTGTGTGCATAGATTGCCGTTGACGGCATGTCCGCTGCTTCGTTAATAATGAGGCCCGAAAGCATCCCGTGCTGGTGGAGAAGGTCCCGCAAGCGCTGAAGCAGCTCTTCGTCTGTGTAACGGTGGTCGCGTAGATTAATGATCTCTTGTGCCTTCGCAAAGATTTCCGCGTCGATCACGGGCCGATACGCATTGTTGCAACGTACCCAGTCGGCCGGTTTATTCAAAACGCGGGAGTGTTTGAGCTTGGTGCTGGTGCGGTTATACAGGTTGTTGCCGATATATTTTTCGTTCGTAAGCAGCTCGTGGACGATGGCGCGAGTCCAGATTCGTCCTGCTTCCGCTGGGACACCTTCGTTATTCAGTAGCGCAGCGATCTGTCCTTCGGAAAGTTGGTCCACGGTGAAGAGATCATAGATACGGCGCACGGTCGTGACTTCTGTGTCGGGGCCTGGCGTGAGAATTACGCGCTCAAGCTGAAAACTTTTCCGCTCACCGCGTGAGAGGAATGCTTTGGGTTGTCCGTGCTGATCCAGGAGCTGGCGTCGTAGTCCGTAGCCGGGTGTACCGCCTTGCCGGTACCCGAGCGTAATGAGGCGACATTGGCCCGCGAACACTCTTGCGCTGAGGTCCCGGCTGTATTCGCCCGACATCGCGCGCTTGAGGCTTTTCATGACCGCACTCATCGGCCCGTTGTCTGTGGGGAATTGTTCAGCGCAATACTGAACAGTGATGTTGGCTCTGACGCACCGGAACTCGTAGTACGCCGCCTCGTCGGGTTCCTGGAAACGCCCCCACCGACTGACGTCGTACACGAGGATCGTGCTGAACTCCGCGTGGCCGCTTTCTACAGTTCGAAGGAGATCCTGAAGTGCATCTCTTCCTTGAATGCTCACGCCGCTTTTTCCCGCGTCGATGAAGGAACGAACGATGATGATGCCGTGTGCATCCGCAAATCGCTGGATTGCATCGTGCTGGTTTTCCGTTGAGTACTGCTGGTGGTCCGTCGACATGCGCACGTACTCCGCTGCTTGGATGATTGCGTCCGAGTGGTCAGCAGAATGACGACGTACACGCGATGCCATAGCGATAAAGAGCACAGCCCGCGACTTCTGGCAGCCAACGCACCGGTGCATGATCGCGATGAGCAGGCGGTCCCCGCCGGGCCATTCTCCCTTATACGACGAAATGGAACGAACCCCAAAGAGATGTTCTTTACCATCTCGCCCGGTCTAGTTTTTCTTTTGAAGCCCTTCGATAAGAATGAGGTCTGCGGTTGCTAGGATGTTCTTTACGCGTTCATCCGATGAGATGACTAACACGCACACGCTTGCCCCGCAAGAGGTTAGATCGAGGCCCACGTTGTTCTTTACGCGTGCCAATATTCGATTAAGCCTTCGTGAAAACTCGCACGTGGTGGGGGTCGTTTTCGTCGACAGTCTTCCGTTGTTTTTGCGGTAGTTATGCATGTAGTCGGGATGCTGGCTGCGCCACTTTTCCTGGCTATCGCGGCATTGCTCCCGATACGTCGAATCATATTGGAGCTTCCGACGGTGATAGTCAGTTCGTCGTTGACGCTGGCACTCGCGCGCGCTACAAACAACCTGGTCCGGATGATACTGCGACGGGTCGAACAGCTCTCGACAGTACGGACAGCGGGGGCGCGGCATACCCATTCATCACACAGCCAAGACGTATTGGGTTGCCGATGCTATACGCGCGAACGCGACCACGAGGAGGGGGGACCGGTTTCAAAACCTCCTATCTCCTATCCCCTTAAACGTTTGAGTGACTTAAGCGGCGGGGGTAGACTGACCGCATTGTCGCTATATAGAAATCCGCTCGACGATATTGCGTGTAATTTTCTTCTGCCGCCGGTCGTATAGTCGCGTTGTCCTCGGGTCCGCGTGGCCGGCGAGTCTCTGCACATCTTCCAGCGGCACGCCCTGTTCCAAAAGATCGGTGATTGTGGTCACCCGGAAAGAGTGAGGCGATAATCGCGCGGTTA
>Ga0210401_10002294_pt1 | contig 21322 bp, 22 predicted proteins | sample IncBWH32MmetaG_FD_150866 | JGI IMG/M metagenome (GOLD analysis project Ga0210401, IMG submission 150866) | Forest soil microbial communities from Barre Woods Harvard Forest LTER site, Petersham, Massachusetts, United States - Inc-BW-H-32-M | ecosystem: Environmental > Terrestrial > Soil >... | reverse complement strand
GTTTGCCTTTAAATAAAATTGGCTCTTTAAATAAAATAAGAAAAGCACTCGTTATTTTAGAGCAAAAACTGGAACGCGAAGCAAGTTTAGAAGAAATTGCTGAAGCACTTGAAATGTCACAAGAAGAAGTGAGCGTAACTTTAAGCGTTGCTAACAAACACGTTTCTGCCGACGCTGCATTTTCAAGTAACGAAGATATGAATTTGATGGATGTGTTATTTGACCCAAGTAATCCGCAACCCGATAATGTTTTAATGACTGCATCTTTAAGTATTGAAATTAAAAGAGCTTTAGCTACCCTTACCGAAAGAGAAAGTGAAGTTGTTAGCCTGTTTTATGGTATAGGTTTAAAAAATGGTTTAACGTTAGAAGAAATTGGTGAGAAATATAACCTTACCAGAGAACGTGTTAGGCAAATAAAAGAAAAAGCCATCAGACGACTTAGAAACGCCTCAAAAAACAAAATTCTTAAAACCTATTTGGGTTAATTTTTGTTGTAGCAAGTAAAGTAATTTCAGTCGGTTATAAAGATTGATGAGCGGTTTACCCTTCCAAAACACTAGCATTTGTTGTAAAATGTTTACCTAAAATTAAAGATTAGGACGTAATTTCTTCTTACCTTTGGTATACATTTAAAACAAAAACCAATGGGATTATTTGACAAACTCAAAAATGAATTTATTGATATTATTGAGTGGACCGACAACTCTACTGATACTATCATGTGGAAATTTCCACGCTACCAAAATGAAATAAAAATGAATGCTAAGCTAACTGTGCGTGAAAGCCAGGTAGTTGTATTTTTAAACGAAGGTGTTATTGCCGACGTGTTTCAACCAGGGATGTACACCCTGCAAACACAAAATATGCCGATACTTGCCACATTAAAAGGTTGGAAGTATGGTTTTGATTCTCCTTTTAAAGCCGATGTATTTTTTATAAATACTAAACAATTTACCAACCAAAAATGGGGAACTAAAAATCCTATTATGTTGCGCGATGCAGAGTTTGGTCCCGTACGTTTACGTGCCTTTGGCAGTTATGCTTTTAAAGTAACTGACGGAGGTAAATTTTTAAAAGAAATTGGTGGTACCGCTCAAGAATTTACAGTTGAAGAAATTAATGAACAGTTACGCAATTTAGCCGTTTCTCGTGGAATGGATGCTGTTGCAGAAAGCAAAATTGCTGTACTTGATTTAGCTTCTCAGTACGATGAAGTTTCTAAAATTATTACAGATAAAATTAAGCCTGAGTTTAATGAAATGGGCTTAGACTTAACTAAGTTTTTAATAGAAAACATTTCGTTACCACCAGAAGTAGAAGCTGCTTTAGATAAACGCAGCAGCATGGGCATTATTGGCAACATGGGTGCTTTTACACAGTTTCAAGCAGCTAATGCTATGGATGATGCAGCAAAAAACCCTAACGGCGGCGGCTTAATGGGTGCTGCTATGGGTGCAGGCATGGGTTATGGAATGATGAACCAAATGGGTAACGCATTTCAGCAACAAACGTTTAACCCTAATACCGGAATGAACACTCCGCCCCCACCTCCGCAAGCGGTACAATATTTTGTAGCTGTAAACGGCGCTCAAACAGGTCCGTTTACTGTGCAACAATTGCAGGCAATGGCGCAAAGTGGACAGTTTAACAGGCAAAGTTTAATTTGGAAACAAGGCATGGCCGGATGGGCTGCAGCCGAAACAGAAGCAGGTTTGGCTTCGTTGTTTGGAGCAATGCCACCTCCTCCGCCTCCAATGCAATAATTATGTAAACAAAAATGCCAATCAATTGATTGGCATTTTTGTTTAGTAGGTTTTGGATTTTATTTACTTAACAAAAGCTTCTTTAATTCGTCTAAACCTTGCGAAGCAGTTTTTTTAATATGATTTATGCTTTGTAAAACAGATGCTTCAAAATTGCCCGGGTCGACCAAATATTTTTTAGCCATAGGGTTGGTGTGGTAGATTAATCCTGCAGCCGGATAAACAACTAAAGAGGTTCCTACAGTAATAAATATATCTGCCTCTGCTACTATGCTCATAGCATTATCCATTTCGGGTACCATTTCGCCAAACCAAACAATATGTGGCCTTAATTGAGACCCCTTTTCGCACAAATCACCAACCTCTATTTTTTGTTTCTTAATGGGATAAATAAGGTTTTCATCAATAGAAGAACGCATTTTTGTTATCAATCCATGTAGGTGTAACACTTTTTTAGAACCCGCACGTTCATGCAAATCATCAATGTTTTGGGTAATAATTTGTACATCAAAATGCTTTTGCAACTCAGCTAAAATTAAATGCCCTTGGTTAGGTTTGGCTTCTATAACTTGTTTTAAACGCTCATTATAAAAACGTAATACATGAGCCTTGTTATTTTGCCAGGCCTCAGGGGTGGCTACATCTTCAATGCGATACTCTTCCCACAAGCCATTGCTGTCTCTAAATGTTTTTAAACCGCTTTCGGCACTCATGCCGGCACCGGTAAAAACAACTATTTTTTTTAGGGAACTCAAGATAAACAAAGATAATATTTATACAATATCAACTTCATTTGTTACAAATTGAAATTTATTCCCACAAAACAAACCTTTATCGCTCAATTTTAATTGAGGAATTACCAGTAAAGCCAAGAAAGATAAGGTCATATAAGGTGCCTGCAATGTAGTACCTAATTGCTTGGCAGCTTTATCCAAAGTGGTATATTTTTCTGCAACAATACTAATTTCCTCGGTTGACATAATGCCTGCAACAGGTAAAGGAAGAACTTGTTTACTGCTTCCATTAGCTAACGATATACCTCCTTTATTTTCTATAATAAGGTTTACAGCCTCGCATAAATCAACATCATTAGTCCCTACAGCCACTATGTTATGGCAATCATGAGCCACACAACTTGCAATGGCTCCGCTTTTTAATCCAACATTTTTTACAAAGGCAATGGCAACAGGTGTATTGGCATAGCGGTTTATTACTGCTATTTTCAATACATCGTTTGGTATATCGCTTTCAATAAAACCATTTACGTTGTTTGTAGGGCACTGAATTTCGTTAGTAATCAACTGCCCATCTATGGCTTCAATAACTCGTATGGTTTTGCTTTGAGCTTTTATTTTAAAATCTGCCGTAGATTTTTTATCGCAATTAAAATTATTTACAGTAGTTGCCTCTACTCTGGGTATGTTTGTTTTTCCATTTTGCGCTACACACTCTCCTTTAATATAGGTAGATAATACATTGAAATCGGTAAGGTTATCTGTAATAATAAAATCAGCACTATCCCCTACTCTTAATAAGCCAACAGGTAAATTAAAGTGTTGTACCGTATTGTAAGAAGTAGCACGCAACACATCATATAAGTTACACCCTTTTGCAATGGCTCTTTTAACTAAAAGATTAATGTGTCCCAATATCAAACTATCAGGGTGTTTATCATCCGAGCAAAACATAATTTGCTCAGGATATTTATTCAATAAAGGAATGAGTGTTTCAAAATTTTTAGCTGCACTTCCCTCACGTATCATAACCTTTACACCAAACTGCAATTTTTCTAAAGCCTCCTGATACATATAACACTCGTGGTCGGTACTAATGCCCTTAGAAAAGTAATTTTTCATAGCATCTCCCATTAAACCGGGCGCGTGTCCATCAATGGGCTTATTATGCTTTTTTGCAGCTTGCAGCTTTTTTAAAACCTCTTCATCATTATTAATAACTCCCGGAAAATTCATCATTTCTGCCAAATAAACAATTTCAGGGCGAGTCATTAATTTTTCAATATCGGTGCTATTAATAATAGCCCCTGCTGTTTCAAAAGAAGTAGCAGGCACACATGATGGTGCACCAAAAAAGAAATGAAAAGGAACTTTTGCTGCATTATCTAACATATACTCTACCCCTGCCACACCAATAACATTGGCTATTTCATGAGGATCGGAAATTGTAGCAACGGTACCATGTACCACAGCTGCGCGTGCAAATTCAGATGGAATAAGCATAGAACTTTCTACATGTACATGCGCATCTATAAAACCAGGAAGTATATATTGTTGTGGAGCTGTATCTATTTCCTTTATAGATTGTATTTTACCATTTTCAATAAGTATTTCGGCAGGGTAAATTCTTTTTTGATGAATATCAACTAAGTTGCCTTGTATAATGGTACTGTTTTTCATTTTTATAATGCGTTAATAATGGTTTTAAAAACATCTGACCACCAAATATTTTCGCCTTCGTTTTTGCTCAGTTTTACAATAATTATATTTTTTTTAGGGCACACATAAATATACTGTCCTAAAAAGCCTTGTGCCCTGTAATCTCCATTCTTTTCTAACCACCATTGATATTTATAAAAAGAAGAACCACCTTCAGTTTGGTCGGCATGTGTGCTTTGTTCAACCCAATCGGCTGGTATAAGTTGTTTACCATTATAATTGCCTTTATTTAAATATAGTTTTCCAAATTTGGCAAAATCTCTGGCACGTGCATTTATACAACAAAATGTTTTCTCTAATCCATTTTTAGCTTGGTCAATGCTCCATGAGGCATCAAACTCCATTTGCAAAGGCGTCCATATTTTTTCTTGTAAATAAGCCGTAATGGTTTTTCCTTTTAAAGCGCGTTCTAATACTAGACCTAATAATTCGGTGTTACCACTTTTATATTCGAATTTTGTACCCGGCTCATAAGCCAATTTTAATTTAAGTACTCGTTTACGTAGTTTTTGCCCGTAATAGAAACTTGCCACCTCACCAAAAGGGTTAATATAGTTTTCATTAAATTTTAAACCTGTGGTCATTTGCAACACATGTTTAATTTTTACTTTATCAAACCCATTTTTCTTTAATTCAGGTATATAATTTGTAACTGGCTCCTCAACCGATTGAATAAGACCATCGGCAATGGCGCAACCAATTAAAGCAGAAGTAAATGATTTTGCCATAGAGAAAGAAGGAACAATGGTTGTTTCATCTTTATCATGAAAATAGTTTTCGTATAAAACAGTATCGTTACGAATAACCATAAAAGCTAAAGTGTTTTCTTCCGATAAAAATTTATTTAGCCTATCTGTTTTACCATTATAAGTTATACTTTGTGGAAACACCTGACTTGTTTTTGAATAAAATATAAAAGGATTAGGGGATGCTTGTAACATTCTCTCCGGAAATTTTTCGTAATCTTTTACATCTGCAAAATTATACACAACAAATCGTACTATTTTACAAGAGCTTATTATCAATATAGTTATAATACAAGCAAATAGTAGCAGTCTTTGTTTCATGTACTTAACAGAATTTATTGCATTAAAGCCTCTATGGTCTTTAATGGGTCTGTCGAAGAGAAAACTGTGTTACCAGCCACTAATACATCGGCCCCGGCAGCAAGTAGTTTTTTATAATTATTTAAATCTACCCCTCCATCTATTTCAATAAGGGTTTGGCAACCTTTATCTTTTATCATTTGTTTTAGCTGCGTTACTTTTTTGTAAGTGTTTTCAATAAATTTTTGTCCGCCAAACCCCGGGTTTACACTCATCATACACACTAAGTCGGTTTCAATTAAAATATCTTCTAACACACTAACGGGAGTATGTGGGTTAAGCGCCACACCGGTTTTCATGCCGGCAGCCTTTATTTGCTGCAAGGTGCGGTGCAAATGGGTGCTGGCTTCGTAATGCACTGTTAGCACGTGTGCGCCCACATTTTTAAAATCTTCTATATAACGCTCGGGTTGTACTATCATTAAATGCACATCAAGTGGCTTTTTGGCATGTTTATTAATGGCCTTTATTACCGGAAAGCCGAAAGAAATATTAGGTACAAAAACGCCATCCATTACATCAATATGAAACCAAGGGGCTTTGCTTTGGTTTATCATTTCAACATCTCGTTGCAGGTTGCCAAAATCGGCCGAAAGGATAGATGGAGCTACTATATGAGACATATTTTAGTTTTGGTCAAAATTACTAAATAGTTGGCAGTTATTGATTATTTGGCTCAAATACCAGGCCAAACGACTAATTAATAATAACCTTTACCAAAATTCAGAGTTTTTACTAAATTTGGCATCCTAAAAATAAAATTAAATAATGTATGTATATGAATAAGTTTGTTTTTGTAGCTGGTTCTTTATTGTTTGCGGCAAGCGGATTTGCGCAAGCTGACCCAACCTTACTTACCATTGATGGTAAAGCCATAACTAAATCGGAGTTTGAGGCGGTTTATAAAAAGAACAACGGTAAAGACATGTCGGCCGAGAAAAAATCGGTAAACGACTATTTAGATTTGTTTGTAAATTTTAAACTAAAAGTAAAAGAAGCTGAACAAATGGGGCTTGATACCCTACCTTCTTTTAAGCAAGAGTTGGGCGGATACCGCAAGCAACTTGCAGCACCTTATCTTACTGATAAAGATGCTACAGATAAGTTAATTAATGAAGCGTACCAACGCATGCAAAGTGAGGTAAAAGCTAGCCATATTTTGGTAAAATGCCCTGAAGACGCTTTACCAAAAGATACTTTAGAAGCATGGCACCGTATAAACATTATTTTAAGCGTTGCATCAGGTAAAGCAGTATCGGCAGCACAAGTTAGCGAGTACGAAACTTTGGTTAAGAAAAATGCTTTCGGAAAAACTAAACCAACAAAGCAAGATACTACCGAGGCTAACCAAAAAATAAATTCAATTAAAGATTTAGTGGCTGGTAAAACAATTGATAAAAAGAAAGATTTATTTTCACAAGCCTCATCTGCGGCAAGCGATGATGTATCATTAAAAGATGTAGGCGGAAGTCTTGGTTATTTTACTGCTTTAGAAATGGTTTACCCGTTTGAAAATGCAGCTTACAATACTAATGTAGGTGAAATCAGTAAAATTGTTCGCACCCGTTTTGGTTACCATATTTTAAAGGTTTACGATAAAAGACCAAATACCGGTGAGATTTTGACTGCTCATATCATGATTAAGTTGAATAAAGATATGAAGCATGATGATTCTTTAAAAGCTAAACAAAAGATTGATGAAGTATATGCTAAATTACAAGCAGGCGAAAAGTTTGACGGCTTAGCAAAAAACTATTCAGAAGATAAACAAACCGGTGCAAATGGTGGAGAACTTAACTGGTTTTACGAAAGAAAATTCCCTATTGAAGAATTTGCTAAACAAGCCTTTGCTTTGCAAAAAAACGGAGATTTTTCTAAACCCTTTACTACTAAATTCGGATGGCATATAGTTATACGTAAAGATAAACGTACCATTCCGGCATTTGAAGCTATGAAAACCGAATTGAAAAATAAGGTTGCAAAAGATTCTCGTTCTTATCAAAGCAAAGAATCTTTTATAGCTAAACTTAAAAAAGAGTACAACTTTAAAGAAATGCCAAAAGAAAAAGATGCTTTAGCTAAAACACTTGATTCTACTTATTTCCAAGGGACATGGAAAGCATCTGAAAAAGCTGCTAAACTAAACAAAGAGATGTTTAACATAGCTGATAAAAAATACACACAGCAGGATTTTGCTAAATTTTTAGAGTCGCACCAAACACGTCGTGCTAAAAGCGATGTAACAATGGCTGTAAATGCACAGTACAAGGCTTTTGTTGATGAAAGTTTAGTTGCTTACGAAGAAACCCAGTTAGATAAAAAATACCCAGAGTATCATAACCTAATGCAAGAGTATCGTGATGGTATTTTATTGTTTGACTTAACCGACAAAAAGGTTTGGAGCAAAGCTGTTAAAGACAGCGCAGGCTTAGAAAAGTTTTATGAAGCTAACAAAAACAATTACCTATGGGATGAGCGCGCAGATGTAAGCACTTACAAATGTGCCAACGCAACAGTTGCTAAAGAGGTAAATAAAATGTTAGCTGCTAAAAAAACAGAAAAAGAAATTACTGAGAAACTGAATAAAAAATCGGCATTAGATGTGAGTGTTGAAAACGTTACTTACCTGAAAGGCGAAAACAAAGATGTGGATGCTAACTGGAAAGTGGGAATTGCACCTGAGATGAAACAAGCTGATGGTAAAATAAACATTTTGGTAGTAAATAAACTTACACCTAAGACACCTAAAAAATTAGCTGAGTGTCGCGGCATGGTTACATCTGATTATCAAAATTATTTAGAAAAAGATTGGATTGCTAACTTACGTAACAACCATAAAATTGATGTTAATAAAGATGTACTTGCTACAGTAAAATAACATTAAACAAATTTATATCAACAAAAAGCCCACCGATTGCCTTAATTACGCAAGTCTAAGGATGAAAAGGCTTAAAAAAACAGAAAGGAGTCCAAAACTGGACTCCTTTTTTTATTAAAAACTTCTACTTTGAGGCTTTAAAGGCTTTTACTACCTTTAATTATGAAATCCTTAGAAAGAATAGATACTACATATAGATTAAATGAACTCCCAAGATTAAAATCACGCTCAATTAAATATGGAGATAAAATCCTTTATACTGGCTCAATAGTTAGAAGACCCTTAAAAGGACTAGCTAAATTTTATTGGCATTATGCTTTTATATATGGTCTTGATACCAAGAAGAGGCTTTTATTAATAGAAAATAACGAAGATGGTGTGGAGTGTATTACATGGAAAGATTTCACAGTCGGTCAAAAATGGGAAGTGTTTCATATAGAAGATAATCCAAAAGGATTTAACACTATAATGAAAAGAGCAAAAGAAAAATCGAAACATCCGTATCAAGGAGCTGAGAATAATTGTGAGCATTTTGTAAATTACTGTCTATTTGGTAAAGAGGAAAGCGAACAAACGAATAACACAAAAAAGTTTACTGATGCTCTTTTCTCTATTATGGAAATGCAGTTGCTTAATACACCCGACTCTTCACTTGCGTTAGAATCACTTGACAATATAAGAGAATCGCTAAAAGTTCCGAGAACGATTAATAAAAAACTTAGCCCTCAATTAGGTCAAAGAGTAAAAGAAGCAATTGAAAGAGGTAAAAAAATGGATAATGCCTCTTAGCCCGTTTCTTTTGAAAACAGGCAAACAATACCTCATATTTTTACTCTACATTATTTTTTCATAAGCAATTTCCGTGTTATAAAATTCATATACTCCTTTTATTAAAGCGCAGGCTACGTCAATAAAAACAAACTGAAATTCTCTTAATCTCATATTTAGTCGAAGTTCAGGTATTGATTTTTTAAAAACACCGACGATACCTTTAAAAATATTATTTGCTAATGATGCGGCTATTATAAATACCGTATTCTCATTCATGTTCATAAACGGCGGTAGTTTCCAGCCAAAATCATTTTTCATAAACGATATAATTCTTTCTGTTGTGCCACGTTTATTATACTCTACCATAAGGTCTTCTGCCTTTTTTTCAAAGTCATTCGTAATAATGAATTTGTATTTATAGTTTCCAATCGTTACCCACTTACCTTCATTATTTGATTTTGCAAATTCTTTTAATTTTTTCCTTGCGGCTAATGTTTTTAATTTCTTTCTATTTAATTCTTGTACTATACGTTTGTCTATATCTGTTTCTTTGACAGGTACACGCATAGCTACAACACGCCAAGTTGGAGAAACGTAACCAATAGAATAATGGTCGTGCATTTTATACGGAATATCTCCAACTTCACAATCCCAATTAAACTTTGCAGTTTGTATTTCAGTTTTACGCCAGTTGCCACAAGAAATTAAAGATGATTTAAAGGTTTCCATTTTTGATTGCATAGGAAACCTAACAAGAAATTTTATGCCTTTTGCATGAAGTTGCTCAAACGCCATTTTATTATAGCCTGCGGCATCGCTAATTACTCGTCCAATAGTAATGTTTGCTTCTGAAAGTAAATTCAAAGAGTTTTGTAAACACTTATTAAATTCAAAATGACCGTTCGCGTACCCATCTCGCATGCTAATGAATACGGGCATGTCTTGGATAAAGCAAACCATTGGATTGAAACCAATTTTTGCCAAATCAATTTTTCCTTCTAAATTTTTCTTTCTTACCGCGCCCCTACATTCCGTAGGTATAAAAGTGGCATCTATATTAAGTGTATATTGTTTATCTTCCTGTAAAGCATGAGCAGCTTTGGAAGCATACACCAACATTTTATTTAAAATAATATTGTCGTTTTTTTGAGTTAACGTTTGACGGTTATTTCGAGTAATCTTTACTGTTGTAATCTCACTTGATAGTTTTTTCATTACTCTCCCAAGCGTATCATGACTCGGCAATTTCAGCTCAAGCTCAGGTATAATATTTAATTTCTTCCTAAGTTTAGTAATATGGTCAAGACGTGTGCCTCCGCATAGTGTAGTCAATATCCAAGCAATAAATATGTCGGCGTACTGATATTTAGCTTGCTTTTTTCTTGAACCTAGTACGGAGCGAATAACCTGCGGTATACCAAATTCCTTTATTTTTTTTAGGATAGGTACAGCCCCTCCGCACGGAGAAATTTTAATATTTAATCTTTTCGCTTTCATGGTGCAATAAAAAAAGCCATTTACCCTATTGACTTTGCACCAGTTATTTTGTAGATTTGTATTAAGGTAACATCTACTTGTTGGTATTGCCAATATTTAGGTTATATAACCCGAAGCGTCAACTTCGGGTTTTTATTTTAATAGCTGTATGTTATACTTTATTTACATAATATTTACTTTATAGTTTTTTTACTTGTGTTTATATGTTTTTACGTAATTGAAACAGATTTGTTTCAAAATATCAAAAATGTTTTTATATTTGCGAATAATTAACTGATTTTCAACTAAATAATTTTAACGAAAATATGGACGATAATGAGTTTTTAAAGGCACTTGGGGCTAAAATTCATGACCTCAGAAAGAAAAAAAACATTAGCCAAACCGAACTGGCTGAAAAACTAGGCACAAAGCATACGGCGATTGGGCGTATCGAGCGCGGTGAAGTAAATACATCTGTGTTAGTACTTCGACATATTGCAATAGAACTAGAGGTAACTCTGAATGAACTAATAAGTATTGATGGTATGTAGTCATTGTTTTTTGCTATTATATGTTGTACATTTGCTATGTTCTTTAAATTAAAAATTTGCGGAAGGGATGAGGCTCGAACTCACAAAACGCTGCGACACGTTTAACTAATTTTCAGTTAGTCCCCTTTGTCCTTTTTTGGATACCCTTCCATTAAACTAAGCCTGCCGACCCGCAGGCTTTTTTATTTATTATATGCTCATGTTTCCATTTTGTTTAATTGTTTTAAATAAATAGTCGTAAAAAACCAAAAAGACGATTTTTAAAAAAATAAATTTAGCTAGTAGAAAATCGGAAGCAGGTTGAATTGTTGAAATTCAACATGGTTTAAATTCAATATGTAATGGGGGTGTTACTTTAAAGAGGCGATTATATCATCTATATGCCTTGTATCCTCTGATTTATTCTTGGATTTGGTTTTGAATTTAGAATACGTTGTGGCTATATTATTTAGGCTTGTTGAATTTTCAGATTTATAACATATCAACCTCTTAATAAGAGTGTTTATTTTTCTGCTCTGAGATTCGTTTATATAACCCTTATCACATAGACTATGAAATAAATACCCTATTTGAACGGTATTTAATGGCTCTTTTATCCAATGTAATTTACCCGTAAACTTCGCTAATGGTGTTCCGTTTATTTGAAATATAGATTTGAATTTTTGTAAATTATCTTCTATTAACTCATATTTTACAGATAATTCATTAAATAGTTTTTCAATAATTTTTTCATCCTTCTGCCATATAAACAGATTTGATTCTTTATATTTTGGCTCTTTAATATTAATCTTCCTATATAATTCTTCTATTAGAGAATCCTTTTCTTTTTGAATACGCTCATTATTTTTATCAATAAAGGAAATTATTTTTAGATGCTCATCAATGTTTACCCCCTGTATTTGACTGAAATTTTCAATTGTACTTTTTAAAAATATACCAAATTGTATTTGCCGATGGAATCCAACGGTATCATCATTTAAAATTTCAATATAAAGAGCATTTAATAGTATAGGATAGTTATTTAAAAATTCGATTAAGGCTTCTTTAGGAATAGCAGCGAATGCCTCAAATATTTCTTTTTTATTTTCATAAAAAGTAAGATGAAAGTTATTAAGAGTAGTGGTTTTTGTTGGTGTGAAAAACTTAACAAGCAGGGAAGTATATTGTTCAGCATATTCATGTTCATTGCAATACAATGAAATTTTTTGTTTCAAAAGCTCTATTAATATACTATCCTGCTGTTCGTTATTACTCTCCTCTGACATAAAAGTCGTAAAATAAACCTAATACGGAATCCAAATGTAAATTTAATCAGAACTTGATACCATTAAATCTCTTATATCTATTCCAAGAACCTTAGATATTTTTAATAATGTTTTTGTAGTCGGATTTGTTTTACCTGCCTCTATCCTACGCATATTAGGTGCTTCAATATCACACTCATCTGCTAAATATTTTTGAGAAATACCTTTCTTAATCCGTACCTGTCTGATATTATTGCCCAATCTTACCAAATATTTATCTTCTTTATCCGCCATAGTCTTATTCAATAATGGCGTTTTTACCTAAAAAAGTAATTATCATATATGATAAGTATTGAAATTTTCACTAATTTTGGTATAGAAACGGTCAAGTAGAATTTTAAAAACATTAAGAAATGAAAGCAAACATTATTATGGTTGCTGCATTGGCATATATTTTATGCGGATGTGGCTCATCAAAAGCTGAAAGCGATACTAGAGATAAAGTAGTCGTTGAGTCAAGCGCACAAAAAAGTGCAACACAAGATTCAACAGATGATTGGAGCGGTACTTATGTTGATTCTTACGGAAGAGAATTAACGTTATCAAAAGCATCAGATAAAGGTGAAATAAAATTCAGTTTGAATATGGCAAGTGAATATTGCCAAGAAGTATTTGAAGGTAGTGCCTTTTTATATAGCCCCGACGGTGCTGAGTATAAAGACGATAATACTAAATGTTATGTTACAATAGTTCAGGATGGGGATGGGCTAACAATAACAGAAGGCAAGGACTGCATGATACATGGTGCAAGGTGTGGTACATCTGACGGGCATTACAAAAAGAAATGATATTAAGTGTTTTAAACGTGCATTATGTAATACATAAGTGAAACTACTCGCAATCATTTTATTATATCTGAGCAGTATTACCTGTTTTCCGCAGAATAAAACACTTGATTCTCTGTGGTCGGTTTACAATAATAAAAGCCAAGCTGATACGAATAGATTGAAAGCCATAGATGTTCTTGCGTGGCAGTTACGTATTAATAAGCCCGATACCGCTATTATACTTGCCGAACAAGAATTAAATCTTGCAAATGTTATTCCTAATGATAAAGGAAAACAATGGGTTGCCAATGCTTTTAAAACATTGGGAGCATCCTATAAAAACAAAAACAATTATCCTAAATCCTTAGAATATCTTTTAAAAGCCTTAAAAGTTTATGAAGAAATTGGAAATCAACAAGGAGTGGCAGATTGTTATAGAAATATTGGCATCGTTTATAAAAATCAATCTGACTATGCAAAAGCATTAGAGTATTATACAAAGGCTTTACATATAAGAGAAAAACTAGGAGATAAAAAAGGTATGGGAGATTGTTATACCAATATCGGAACTGTTTACGGTAATCAATCTAACTATCCTAAGGCTTTAGAGTATTTTTTAAAAGCCTTAAAAAAGAAGGGGGAAACTGGCGACAAAAACGGTGAAGGTTTTTGCCGTAATAATATTGGAGAAATTTATCGGCTTCAATATGATTATAAAACGGCATCGGAAAATTATTTAAAGGCTTTGCAGCTATTTAAAAAAACAAGTGATAAAAACGGTATAGGTCTTTGTTATGTTAATTTAGGTGCTTTATATAATAACTTGTCAGATTTTAACCGAGCTGTATTATACAGCGATTCTTGTATTAAAGCATCAAAAGAAACGGCAGATATTGATAATGCCCGTTTAGCGTATCAAAATTTGGCTGATGCTTATGCAAAAACAAACAAATATAAAGAAGCATACGAAAGCCACGTAAAGTTTAAGCAGTTAACCGATAGCATTTTTAATGCTGACAACAGCAAGCAGCTTGGCGATATGAAAACCAATTTTGAGGTAGAGAAAAAAGAAGCGGAGTTAAAAATTAAATCGGATGCCGAAAAGGATAAACTAAAAGCTGTTGCTTCCGAAGAAAACAAAAGGCAACGGGTGGTTATTTACTCGGTGGCAGGTGTGTTGTTTATTGTGGTCATATTCTCTTTGATACTTCTAAAACGTTTCAGAATTACTCACAGGCAAAAGCAGGTAATTGAAGAACAAAAGAAATTGGTGGATAAAGCATACGAAGAACTGCACGAAAAAAATAAAGAGGTAATGGATTCTATAAAGTATGCTAAACGCATACAAAATGCTTTGATTACCTCGGAAAAATATATAGAAAATAGTTTAAGTAAGTTAATTAAAAACTAAAAAATGGAAATAGAACAAGAATTTAAAATATTGTTAGAGAGACTTGAAGGAAGCGAGTTATCGGGGATTATATTAAACTTCATGGAAGATGAACAGGTAAGACAAATACTGATTGACAACCTGAGCGAAGGAGACAAGGAAGATATTATAGATAGTTATAAAAGATGAAAAAACAAGAAAGAAAAGCCGCAAAAAAAAGAATGAGTAAGAAGGAAAAGAAAGAGCGCGCCGTAAAAATGGCTAAAGAGATAATTGAGCAATATGGAGATGTATTTAAAAAATTAGCACATGAATAATATTGATGTTGTAAGGGGTATAGCAACTTGGGTAGTTCATAGAGGTGAATCACTTAAAATTGGCATTCTAACACCACAGCATATTTACGATATAAATAATGATGCGGTAAGTTTTAGCTTAGATGAAGATGAAAAAGTATTTGGGGTAGTAATCAACAACAAGTTCAATATTTGCTTTCCTATTTGTACTGATAAATTTTCAGATGATAAAGAAACAGCCTTTGGTTATATTGTTAGTTCACGCGCAAAAAAAGGAAGTTATAGCTTCCAAATAATAAACGGGTTTAACAGACTATTTTATAATCCTTATGAGGCTGCATACACGTTAGGTGAGGAAACTAATATTACTATACGCCAAGTTAAAGATATGGTAGTGTATTGGAATCCGTTTAATAAGCTATGATATAAACATCATGAAAAAATGGAACTGGATAGTCAATTTTATAGGCGATACATAACAGACCCTAAAGAAAAATTGCAGGCGCGTTTAAGTTTATTCTATATACCTGATGATTTGTTGTTGCCGATATTAAATCATCTGTCTGAACATAAAAAACCGTTCAGTATAGTTAATGGATTGTATCAAAAAATTGACGGCAAAGTAATCAGAATCGGAAGCCGATACCCACAGCTAACTTTTGAGCAATATAAAAATGAAAAAATAGAATAAGGGCTGAAATAATGAATGTCAAAAGTATATTTTAACCCCATTTATAAATAGACAAAAAATAACATTTACTTGCCGCAAAGCACACACATACTTACCGCAAAGTACATGCTACATATATGCTATACGTAAATTTGAATTATGCTTGATGAATGAAAAATATATACATTTTCTTGAAAAATCTTACATACCCCTTATGTATCCTGCATTATTAAAATCATTTGGTTGTTTTTTATATTATCTTCGACATCCTATTTTTTATTTATGAGCGATACTTTTAAAGATTTAAACCTTAATAGAGAGGTTATTGATGAGGCATTAAAAACATATTGTGAAGGAGCAACCGTTACTCAACAAGGATTTACAAATGATTTAGTAAAAGTTTTTATTAAAGTACCCCATGAAGAAAAACCATCAACTCTAAATATTTATTATAAGAAAGATGGAAAAACTACTATTGCTTGCCATGAGGGAGAGAATAAAGAATTAGGAAAAAAAGTGGCACAACATGTTATTGATAAGACTGCATTTGATGTAAAATTTAATGCGCCTATATATATTAAAAATCTAAGTGATGAATCACTTAATATGTTATTTGATTTTTTAGTTAACTATTGTCATGCAGAAAAAATTGGAGAAGTAAATCTTACTAATGGGATTAAATATGAGTATCAAAGTAAATATGGGGATAAAATTCATCTAAATCATTATACAACTGGCTCATTTAATGTTCAGGGTAAATCAGGACTTCTTAAAAGTCAGGTAATAGAAGGATTATCTTCTTACTTAACCTACGGAGAAATGGTACAAGCTACCCTTGAATCTTTTAGTGTTAAAGATTTAGATAAGACTAGTGCCGAGAAACTTTTTGATGCCCGTCTACCATATTCTACTAAGATGTTACACAATAAGGTTAGGGTCATTATTTTACCTGCTTTTATTACAGAAAGATTAGATATAGAAACAACTGATTATTCGTTTATGGTTTTTCCTGTACTTAGAGGAGCAGAGGGTTTTATTAAACAACTTTTTATTGAAAATGGTATAAATATTGATAATACTTTTGCAGCAGTTTTAGAAGATGATGGTACTGGTACTACAAACTTTAAGTTAAATGCTAATGCTGAATCAAATATAAATTGTATCTTTACTAAGAGGTCTATTGAGAAGTTGTATAATTTCTACAAAAAAATAGGCACGCAATTTTCCATGTAGATGGAACATTAGTGGGAACAAGGGTTATTGATGACATTAGAGTTGCTAAATCGTTAATTAATGAGAGTTTTGAAATTTTAGAAAAGTGCTCTGCTACTATTACTAATAAAAACTTAAAATTTTTAATATGAAAAAGCCATATAAAATAGTCAACTCAGAAAATAAAATCATTGTTCTTCCTTTATCAAATAATCGACTGGATGAATTATGTCTTAGTGTAGAAAAGACTTTGAAAAAGAAAAATTATTTAGGTAAAGTGCTTTTTGATTTACTTATGTCGAACGGGTTAACATCAAATAGATTTGTTAGTATTTCTTTTAAGACTGATAAATTTGACTATTCTACAATTAAGGAAGAAACTAAAGTAGATGAAAATACTTTTGATTTATCGAATGCTTTTTATTCAAAGAAAAGAGCAATTATAGATACTTCATGTTTATCACGAGTAGAAAAACAACGCATTATTTTATTTTTAGATAAATATTCTTTAGTTGAAGCATAATTAAATATCAAACACCTCTCTATTCCTATCAAAGCAAAAAGGTTTAATTTATGCAAGTAATATATACTCAAATAATATGACTTTTAACGAGCTTCACGAAGGAATTACTTGTAGTTGTATAAAAGATGCCATCATTGATAATTGCAACGTATTTACGAGGAGAGTAAACGTATCCAATAAATTAAAAAATGGTGATTTTAAATACTCCAAAAACAAAATACCTGAAATAGATAACTGTGCTGAATGGTGTGGCATTAGAGGTATATCTATACACATATACAATAATGAAAGTATAGAGGAAATTATTGAAAAAAATATGATTTACATGGGTATTGCTACTGGTTCTAAAAAGCAATTATCCGTTTTTAAAATAAAATCAGATGGTGGAATGGTAAAAAATACACCAAATCAAAAAGATGGAATTGATAAATATCATTTTGATTTTTATAAGCCTGATGATTTTGATACTGAAAAGCATTTGGAGTTAGTGGAACTGATAACAGTTGAAGATTTAGAAAAAATGAAAAATGTTTGAGATTCAGCCTAAATATATAGTAGATACAGATATTCCTATAATAGTTGACAATTATCTATTAATCCATTTTGATGAAGTTCCGATATTATATACAGGAACAAATGAATATGGAGATAGGATAATAGGGTCATTATGTGCTGAAAGCGAAGACGGAGAAACTTTTAGATATTTTCATACTATAATAAAGAATATAGATTTTGTAAAGTTTAAAAAAAATAAAATATCATATAGACAACTAATTGAAACTGCAAAAAGAATTTTTGTTATTGATAAAGATGTAAATGAGAAGATAATAAATATTTATAACACTCCAATAGCAGAAATACCACAGGATTGTATGCCATTAGCAAGTGTGTTCTGCCCTAATAGTGAAATTATTTTTGGTTCAGAATTTACATTAAGCCTTAAAGGTCAATTAGCAGATGCACATGAAGCATTAAACAATCAGGTAAATATAATTTCTAAAAATGTAATGCAGTTTCTTACAACCATTACTGATTGTGTTAAAGTAGGCGGATTAACTCCCGAAATACATCAAGTTGCATATACACCAACAAGTTTTGGAATAAATTTTAAAGTTAAATTCACTTCTAATGATATGTATTTTAATAAAGATGCCGAGAAAGCTCTTAATGAATACGTAACAAAAACCATAGATTATTCTATAAATCATTTGTCTTCCGAAGCAAGAAAATTAAAAGACAAAGATTTTAACGATACTGAATTTCAAAAGATGGTTAGTGTGCCATTAGAAAATGCTTATCAAATACTTGCTCACAAGTTTGATGCTAAATCTCAGGAGAGATTAGTAAATAATATAATGAAAATACCTTTTGAATTAGAAAGGATGACAGACCAACTAGGACATGGGTTTGAATATTTAGAAATGAAATCCCATAATACTACTGATAATAAGGAAAGTTCTATTGGGGTCATGGACAATGATTTTTATAATGAATTAGTTTCTGCGACAGAAATAATTGAGAGCAAAGAAAATATAGTTACAGATGATGTTTTTAAAAATTATGAGATTCATGTTTACCACTTAAATATTCTTACAAGAAAAGGAAATGCTCACATCAAAAATAAAGGTAAGGATGATAAGGAAATTTTAGATTCTCCTAAAATTGATATTACGGGTGATGCAGGATTAGATGGTTCTGAGTTTATTGGCAGCATGGATAATGGGTCTTGGATAACTGTTAGAGCTAAAGCTAAAAGGGTTAACGGGAGGTACAAAATACTTACAATTGAGTATAAATAACGTAACCTGTATGACTTTATCTATTTTTGGCAGCTAATGCTGTAAAATGGCGTAAATCACATAAAATCAGTAAATTAAAAAGGAGGTCAATTGACCTCCTTTTAGCATTTTTACCCATAAAACCTAATTAGAGACTTGCGTAATTAAGGCCGATTGGTGGGCTTTTTGTTTAAAACACTTTAGCATAAATGTGTTGTTTTAAGATTAGCTAACGTTATAAGCTTAAAGTAAATTAGTAATTTTACCTACCAATTTTAACCCATGAATTCAAAAAAAATAACACTGCTTTTTGCTGTATTATGTTTCAGCATTTCATTTGCACAAAAACCTGCCGAAGTAACTGTTAAATTACGTGATGGAAGTAATGTAACAGGTACAACATCTTTAGCTGATATAAATTTAGTTACAGGTTATGGTAAATTAATTATTCCTGTAAAAAGCGTAAACTCCATACAAGTTGGCATTCCTTCAGATAAAGCTGTTTCTGATAAAGCCATTTCTTTTTTAAAACAACTAAACAATAGCAGCGACGATATTAAAAAAGGAGCTTACGATGAACTTGTAAAGCTTGGCATTAAAGCCATTCCGGCAATTACAAATTTTACCAACGATGCCAAAAATCAAACCGAATATACCGGAGATTATACACCTGATAATGCTTTAGCTGAAATTAAAGCGGCAAACTTTGTTGATGATGCTACTTCTGATAAAGACATCGTATCTATCGACAACCAATATACTATGGGTGGAACCTATGAGTTTAGCAAACTGGATGTAAAAACAGAATATGGTAACTTATCAATTCCGAAAGAAAAAATTAAAACCATTGATATCAGTTATATCAACGAAAATGGTGCCAATGATTTATCATTTAAACTAATTGCTTCAAAAAACATTAGCGGTAATAATAATGGTGGTTGGCTTAAAACAGGCATTATGCTTAAAAGCGGACAGAAATTCTCCATTATTTCTACAGGAGAAGTTACCTTGGCTAGTCTTTCTAACCAAAAGTATCATCCGGGTGGAAGTGCAACAGAAACAAGCGATTATACAAGTGATGCTACCACCTATCCCACCTATGGCAATGTGGTTTATAAAATTGGGGAGCAAAGTACAACTCCTTTGCGCGCAGGGGGCAAATTTAACGGCACAAGTGCAACTGCCGGTATGTTATACTTATCTATTTACGAAACTGTTTTTAATGCTGCCAATATAGGTTCGTATAGCGTTAAAGTTATTTTAAAATAAGCGAGTGGCTGATATAATAAACCTTTTACCCGAAAACATTGCTAATCAAATTGCGGCTGGCGAGGTGGTACAACGCCCTTCATCTGTTGTAAAAGAATTGCTTGAAAATGCAGTTGATGCTGGTGCTACACAAATTTCATTACTGGTAAAAGAAGGTGGTAAAGCCCTTATACAAGTTATAGATAATGGCAAGGGCATGAGTGAGACTGATGCACGTATGTGTTTTGAGCGCCATGCAACATCTAAAATAAAAACAGCCGACGATTTGTTTGCCATAAGCACCAAGGGATTTCGTGGTGAGGCTTTAGCCGCCATATCATCTGTTGCGCAGGTTGAACTTAAAACCAAAACAACAGAAGCACTAACTGGCACTTCAGTTATTATTGAAGGAGGGAATTTTGTTAGTCAAGAACCTTGTCAATGTGCAAACGGCACATCCTTTAGTGTTAAGAATTTATTTTTTAATGTGCCTGCTCGTCGTAATTTTTTAAAAGATGATACTATAGAACTTCGCCATATTATTGATGAGTTTGAACGTGTTGCTATGGCTCATACTGATGTAGGTTTTAAATTAATTAGCAACACCAACGAGGTTTATAATTTACCCCCCACTAACCTACTCCTACGTGTTGCAGGCTTAGCTGGTAACACATTAAAAGATAAATTGGTTGCCGTAAATGAGCAAACACCTAATATTAGTATTATGGGTTATGTAGGTACTCCGGCTTCTTCTAAAAAGAAAAGAGGTTTGCAATACTTTTTTGTAAATAATCGTTTTATTAAAAGCGGTTATTTAGATCATGCTGTTAAAAGTGCTTATTTTCAATTAATTCCCGAGGGCGAGTATCCTGCTTATTTTTTATTTATAACCGTACCACCCAATGTTATTGATGTAAACATTCACCCTACCAAAACCGAAATAAAGTTTGAAGATGAAAAAACGGTATATGCCATTTTAAAAACATCCGTAAAACGTGCTTTAGGGAAAAATAATTTAGCCCCTTCTATTGATTTTGATCAAGAACAAATTGTAGAATTTAATTATTCTAAAAATCAAGGTGTGCCACAAGCTCCTAAAATTCAGTACAACCCAAGCTATAATCCATTTAATG
>Ga0210401_10002293_pt1 | contig 21324 bp, 16 predicted proteins | sample IncBWH32MmetaG_FD_150866 | JGI IMG/M metagenome (GOLD analysis project Ga0210401, IMG submission 150866) | Forest soil microbial communities from Barre Woods Harvard Forest LTER site, Petersham, Massachusetts, United States - Inc-BW-H-32-M | ecosystem: Environmental > Terrestrial > Soil >... | reverse complement strand
GCGCGAGTCCGGTCCGCGGTTCGGCGATCCCGGCTAGCTCAGGGCGAGAGCGAAACGGTGATTGCCATTGGTGAGATCGAACTGGACCGCGAGCGCCGTCTGGTGAGGAAGTCGGGCGCCATCGTCCATCTCACGCCCAAGGAGTTTGAACTGCTCTATTGCCTGATGTCGCATGCGGGCAAACCACTGACTCACGCGCGCCTGCTCACAAGCGTTTGGGGAACTGAGTATGGAAGCGAATTGGAGTATCTCCGCACATTCGTGCGCCAATTGCGCAAAAAGCTAGAGGATGATCCGGCACGCCCTAAATATTTGCTCACCGAGTCGTACGTCGGTTATCGCTTCAGCGATGGCCAGACGTTTCAGGCGGACTAAAGTGATCCCGTTCATTGCCTGCTGTTACCTTGGGACCTTCCGGGAACGCCAGCGCTTGATTGAATCTTGAGCGAACGTAGAACTTCTTGCACTGCTCTCCCTCTTACTCTCAGCATAACTCGTTCCTCGCGCGCAGCTTGGCCCCTTTACGAACACTTTACAAACTCCTCATGCCTCGCTCAGTACAGGTCGACTACAGTCCGTTACATCGCGGAAGATTTTCGGAAGTAAGCAAGGAACCGGCTTCCCCGGTGGAGGAACAAGAAATGCGTAGGAAATTCGCAAGCGCCCTAATCGCCCTCATGCTCACGGCATCGACGGCGATGGGGCAGTCAACTTTTGGAAGCATCGTGGGCGTTGTGCATGACAAGACGCAGGCCGTTGTGCCGGGTGCGTCCGTCAAGCTTCAAAGTTTGAACGACAACAGTACTCATACGGCCGTCTCCGATCAGGACGGAGCGTTCGAGTTTGTGAATCTGAAGCCGGGCCAATATGCCCTTTTCGTCCAGGCCCAGGGCTTTGATGACTCCAGAATTTCCTCCGCCGAACTGACGGCCCGGCAGGCTCTTCGAGTCGACGTCACCATGAACGTAAAGAGCCAATCCGAGACCGTAGAAGTGACCGATACCGTGGCCACCGTAAACACGGAGAACGGGGTCATCGCCGATTCGAAGAACAACTCAGAGATTGGGCAGCTTCCCCTAAATTTTCGGGCCGTCACCACAAGTCCACTCGCGGCTTTGGCGACTTCCGCCAACGTACAACAGGACAGCCAGGGAAACATTGCATTGGCTGGGGCTACGGCAAATATGGTCGGCTACTCTGTGGACGGCATTTCGACGACAAATATCTTTCAGAGCGGCGCTGGAAGTAACCCTTATCCCTCTGCGGAGGGTATATCCGAGCTGAAGGTTACAGCCTTCAACAACAGCGCCGAGTTTTCCCAGGTTGGCGATGTGACCTTTACCACAAAAGGCGGGACGAACGACCTTCACGGAAGTTTGTTCGAATACCTTCAGAATGACGCGCTCGACGCCAAGGTTCTCAACTTCACGACGAAGGCGCCGAAGCGCTTCAATACTTTCGGCGGCAGTTTGGGCGGGCCGCTCGTAATTCCGAAACTCTACAACGGGAGGAACAAGACATTCTTTTTCTTCGACTACGAGGGCAACCGGAAAACGACATCGCAGCCCGAGCAATACCTGGTTCCCACTCAATCAGAACGAAACGGCAACCTTAGCGATCTTGGCGGCGGCACGGTCACGAATCTGAATGCCTCCTCAATGGCTCTACTAAATAATTATTATCCTCTGCCGAATGTGAATTGTATAAATCGTCTGACTCCGACCTGCAGTTTCAACTATGAGAACCTGCAGCCCATACCTTCCAGTACGAATGGCATAGACGGACGGATCGATCAGATTATCAACTCGAAACAACAAGTCTATGCGCGATTCAACTGGAAGAACTTGGTGACCAACGTCATAAATCCTCTTCTACCCAACGATCTGGACCACGAGCATGACAGAAGTTTCTTGGTCTCGCACAATTATTCGATAGGTCCAAACTTGCTCAATGAGTTTCGATTCGGCTTTACGGAGACTCTCTTGGCGCCGAGCTTCCCCATTGAAGGCGCTGCCGCAATTTCCCAGTTGGGCCTCCAGAATGTGGATGTTTCACATCACCCAACTGACGGTGGCTTTCCCTCCATCAACTTTTCGAACGGTACCGGTTTCACTCCGATCGGCAGAGACCACGTGGGAAACACGTTTTCTAGTACAAAGCAGATTACCGACAACCTCACATATATCAGAGGTAAACATACGTTTCGCACGGGCATTGACTACCGCTGGGTGCGCTTCGCGGTTCCTGAGATTGAGACGCCATCCGATGACTACGGGCTGTTTACTTTCAATGGCGCGCTGACCGGCAACACCTTTGGCGACTTTTTGCAGGGCCTTCCCGCTACGACATACTTTGCCGTTACTGGTCCCCGAAACAACGCCGGAGGCCCAGAAATGGGACTTTATGGCCAGGATGAGTGGCAGGTGAACAATCGGCTTACTGTAAATGCCGGCCTCCGGTGGGAGTGGCTGCCTCCCTTTGTGGATCAGCACGGAATTCAGGCCAACTTCGATCCGATCCGAAATACAGTCATTGTCAATAATGTTCTGTATCGCACGTTAGGCGGCCCGGTGCCTGCGTTTTTGCAGTCCTTTAATGCGTGCAATGCAGCGCCTCCGGGATTCTCGGCTCCTGCAGATGCCGGGTACGTTGCTTCAACCACAATGCCATGCACGGCCGTCGTGTCAAACGGGCAGGAAGGCTTACCACCGGGACTTCGGCAAACCTACCGTCGCAACCTGGATCCCCGTATCAGCGTTGCGTTTCGCCCATTCAAAGACAACAAGACAGTCGTTCGCGCCGGCTTCGGGATCTTCACGGTGATCAACCTGGGGCAATTACAGAATAACAACGAGAGCAATCCACAATCCTCAGTCCACACTTACCAGAACTCCGTTGGCCCGAACGGTGTGCCCCTTTTCCAATTTCCCCATACCATTGCGACCAGTCAACTCGTACAGGTCGGGGGCGGCACAATCCAACAGGCCACCGATCCCCGCTACCGCGACCCACAATCGGCGCAGTGGAATGTCACGATCGAGCGCGAACTTACGCCCGCCACGACCCTGAGGGTGAGCTACGTGGGGATGAACTCTTACCGGCTGAATGTAACCGTGAACTGGAATCAGATTGCACCCAGTGCGCAGCGCTATGTGCCGAGTCCTGTTGTCGATCCAAGGGCGCCGTACCAGAATTGGGGAGTCATCTACTCCACGGAGAACCTGGGAGGCGCGAATTATCAGGCTATGGAAGTGGAAGCTACTCACAAAACATCGAAAGGCTTGTACTTTTCGGCTAACTATACTTGGGCGCACAACCTCAGCGATGCCCAAGGCGATGCGCCAGCCGGCTTCGCGGGTGAAACCGCTTATGGACTGGCGTATCTAAACCGTTTCGATATCAGCGCGGATCGTGGAAATGTTGAAGGCACACGGCGCCAGCGCTTTCTATTGACTGGGACCTACGATCTGCCATTCGGCCAAGGCCGGCACTGGTCGAGCTCGTCCGGCGTATTGAACCAAACATTCGGCGGTTGGAGCCTGAACACGATCACGCTGCTGGAAACGGGACCTTACCTGACTCCCACTATTAACCCGCAGCTTGACCAAACCAATACCGATCCCGAATTGGCGGGGTCAATTGTTCGTCCGGACATTGTTGGGAACCCGATTCCCGCTCATCGGACGCCCAGCAATTATTTCAATCTCTCTGCATTTGCGCCCACGCCGGCCGGTGCAGCGCGTATTGGGAATGCAGGTGTCGGCATCCTTGAAGGCCCTGGCACGGTAGCGGTAAGTGCGGGGCTAGCGAAGTCAATGGCAATCCGCGAGAACATGCATTTGCGATTTGAAGCAACGTTCACCAATGTGTTGAACCACACGAATTATGCGCCTCCAGCGACGAATGTGACCAGCCCGAGCACATTCGGAGTGTTGGACGCGCAGCAGACTGCAGAGAATGCGGGCAATCGCACCGGGCAGGTGGCCCTGCGTTTTGACTTCTGAAAGGGAGAACTTGTGATGACACAAAGAAATCTGCTGACTGCGATTCGATTGCTTGCGGTGATTATTGCAACCTACGCTGTGGCACCGTCGTCTGCGCAGAAGGCAAATGTTCCGATACATCAGGACGTCGTTGCCCTCGCACAGCCGAGGGTTAAAGAAGTGTTGCTTCTAATGCACACAGACAGGAGCGGCAAGGCTTCCAAGAAAGACTTTATGAATCTGATGAAAGCTGTGTTCGACAGACTGGATAACGACAAAAAGGGCGAACTCGATCCTAGACAGTTCCGGCAATCGGTCAGCGTCAGAGGCGCTATCGGGCGATGAAGAGCCGTTGCCGCGCCAAAATGCATAAACCGTTTTTCAATTCCGTTCCGCGGAGGTCAGTCGTGTTTAAGAGATGGACGATGCTCTTGGTCATCTTGGCCCTCACAGCGTTGTTCGCGATGGCAGGAACTACCATCGCAGCTCAAAAGGAAGCAACCCCAAAAGCACAGGATAACGTTGCGGTGGGCGAGGCTGAGGTCAAGCAGATGTTACCGCTGATGGATCGGGACAAGGATGGCAAGGTCTCCAAGCAGGATTTCATAGAATTTATGGAAGCCGAATTCGACAGGTTGGACAAGAAAAAAGAGGGAACGCTCGACGTTAAGAAACTAACTCAACCGCCAGCGCAGCCAGTTAGAGGGTTCCGCAAGTAAAACCGTTGATGAGACTCATCCCGAAAGTAGGCCGGCCCGGAGAAAGAATGTTGGGGGACGGACTTCGAGGCAAAGGAGGTAATTGTGAATCTATCGAACGCTGCGCCAGAACTTCCCGACGAGTGGAAAGAACTTTACCAACAGGCAATTCTAGAGCCGGAGTATCTCCGCTTGTCTGAGCGAATTTCTAAAGCTCGAACGGCGATCGTGCACCGGCTCTTGCGGCCTTCATCCAATGAAGAGAACGACAAGCTCAAAAGGGCACTCCGAACCTTGCAGATACTTGAAGAAGTGATACTTCGGCGAACTGTGGACTCTCAACTAAATCGAGATTACATTACGGAACCTATTCAGAACCGAACGACTATGAACAAGAATGGATGAGGTTTTATGGCAGAAGAGTTCGACCGATTGGACAAAGACAAAAAGGGAGAACTCGACGCTCAGGAGATGCCACGTTCGAACCTGCTGGTCAAACACGCTCGCCCAGAGGATATGGCAGGAGCTTGGGGTGTTATTAAAATAGGAGAATTGTCGCAGTCACGGAGGATCGCACTGCCGAAATCGTTTGGCAGTCTTCGACGCGGTCGATGTGGCGGAGCGTTTCGCTCATCGTCTCGGGCATGCTAGGCGGATCGCTGCTTCTTGCACATGTCCCGGTCAACCTAGTGATCGCCTGGATGATCGTTTTGGCAGGCATGGTGCACTTGATCATCGTGGCGCCATCCCGTCGGGCAGGTAGCTTGATTTGGAGACTGATGATTGGGTTCGCCTATGTTTTCTTTGGTGTATACCTGATCGCAACTCCGGCGCTGGGTGTGCCTTCACTCGCTTTGGTGCTTGCATCTCTGTTTCTGTTTGAGGGCATTTTCGACATCGCGATGTTTCTCCGGTTGCGCGCAATCGAAGGCTCAAGGTGGGTTCTGCTCGACGGGATAATCACCCTGATATTGGGACTGATGATCGACCTGCGGTGGCCGTCGAATGCTGCATCGACGATGGGCATTTTGGTTGCTCTGAGTCTGGTCACCAGCGGCCTTACGCGTGTGATGCTTTCAGTGGCCGTCCGCAAGTCCGTCACTCCGGGACCCGGGCGAACAAAGCAAGACGATTCATCCGCAAACGACTATTGGAGCGTGCACGAGTGAGTAAGCATCCTTCGCTCGCCGACCTTTAGGCTTCACCTTCATCTCTATAATTACCGACGTGATTGCTAGGAAGGGAACTCTGCCTCGGCTCGGTACTAGCCAGTGCGGTACTGGCGTGGATTCGATCAATTCGAACGGCCGGCTGTACATAACCTGATTGGGACGCAGCTATCGTCCGAAACCAAACCATTACGTTTGCCCGTCCGCATCCTCCGGATCAAGCTCGATGCGACCATCTTTAGAGACGAATGCGTTAATGTGTGCAGCAAGATTTTCACGCAATGGTCCCGCAAGCCAAGCGCGGCGCAGGCGTCTCGTATGGCATCGAGTTTTGCTCTCCGCTTTGTTCCGGACAGTTTCTCCATGTCTTCGATCGAGGCCGCTTGCTTGAGGTCCTCGCGGAATACCGTGATATCGATGTCTTCCGAAAGCCAGCCCAGCAGCCCTAGCATGAGGATATGATACTGGCCCTTTTTATTATTGTTGAAAATTCGCCATAGCGCATGAACGGGCCCAGTAAAACGCCTTGACAATGCCGTTTAGAATCGTAGTCCTATGCGCAAAGGACACAAAGGTATACAAAGGATGCGGTTTGCTATGGTCCTTCCGGCTTGAACACCATTCCCAGGCTGGTCTTCCCATTCATCACGACGACCAGCGGTGCGTCAAATTGCAAGTGCCGCACACATCCCCGCTCCTCAACCGCCGTCATGGCGCCAAGCCACTCCCAGTCCACAAAACCCTCTCCTGCATCTGGATTGACCGTGAAATATCCCACCTGAAAGGCGGTAAGGTTTTGGAAGAAATGGCTGCCTTGCGATGGAGTCACGCGAAAGTCACGGAACCCCGCTTCCACGATCACGCGGGCGCCTGAAATCTCGTCCCACTCTACCGGGATTCCGAGCCAGGGATCGTTCGATCCCCAGCGTCCCACTCCGATCAGCAGATAGGGCGTTCCGCTTTCGCTCAGTTTGGCATTGAGGTGGGCCACCCCCTCAGCCACTTCCTGACTTCGGGCCCGCTCGAAGCGATGGAAGTCGACCACCACCACGTCGCGCAGATCCCGGACGCGTCCATTGCCCAGCACCTTGGAGCTGTGACAGACCAGCCGCTCCGGATTCACATCTTCCATCCGCAATTCTTCGCCTTCCCCTGAAAGTACCAGCGGACGTATTTGCAGAAATCCAAACTCGGCCGTCTCCCGTGGTGTCTGCGGCAGGCGCACCGCGAACTCCACTTCCACCGACCGGCCGAAGGCGTCGTCGCCAATTCTCGTGAGCAGCTCAAGAATCAGGGCCAGCGGAAACACTCCGTGCTTCAGAATCGGAGCAAAGCTCACGACACGGGTACCGGGCCGGCTCAGCCCGTCATAAATGACGTTGTTGTCGACTGAGTACGTCGATCCCAGGTTGTTCAAGGTTCCGTCGCTCTCCGCCACGTCCAGACCGAAGCGAGATTCTTTGAGCTCAAGCAGCGGATCCGACACAGGCTCAGCACGGCGCTCGATGTGATCAAGCTCCAGTGCCCAGAACTCCCGCTGCGAGTTCGCCAAGATATCTTCCACCGAGGAAAACTGTAAAAGATTTCGGGGATAACGCGGACAGAAGGTCAGACATTTTCCCCCGTCGACCACCGTCCGCCCCAGGCCCAACGCCACGGCGGCGATTCCATCTTCATAACTCATGGGGGGGACCGGATAGAAGTTGTGCGATCGCACCACGCCTGAGAAATCCGGATAGAACCGTTGCCCGTCATGCGAACCATGAACCGTGCCCACAACCTGCTGCACGATGACCGCCATCTTCTCTTCTTCCAGCCGGTACGGCGTAGCCCGCACATATCCCTTGGCATGCTGGCTGAAGGTCGAAGCATAAACGCGCTTGATCGCCTCCATCAACTGCTCCAGACGCACCGACAAATCGGGATGCTGATTGGCCAGCATGAAAGTTTCGTACACGCCGGTAAAGGGCTGGTATTGCGAATCCTCGAGCAAGCTGGAAGAACGCACCGCCAGCGGATAATGCACCTCGGCGAGACACGCCAGCAGATCGTCACGCAGCGAAGCGGGAAGAGACGCCTCAAGGAATCGCCGCAGAATTTCAGCATCGTCGTTGCTGTTGATGGCGAAGTCGAGCAGATTGTTCTCGCTGACAAAGCGGTCAAACATATTCGTCGCCAGCACTACGCTAGGCGGCACGGCGATGTGGACATCGGCGAAGCGGCGGGCCGTCTGATATTTGTGCAGCAGGTGCCGGATGAAAGCCAGCCCCCGCGCCTTTCCGCCGAGCGAGCCACCGCCAATTCGCAGAAAGAAGCCCTCGGTGGACTTGAATGTCGACGCGTTGAAATCCCCGATGAGAACCTGGCTCTGCTCATTGCGATACTCGGCAATCGATTCAATCAAATCGCGGCGCAAATTCTCCAGCGTCGCGAAATCGGAAACCTTCCGCGGCCGAAGTTTCTGCGCCAGCGCAAACTCGGTCCGCGCCCACAACCAGCGCGAGAAATGGTTCCTCTCGCTGTGGTACGCGATGCTCTCCGCCGGAACTTCGTGAAGCCGGGCCTCAAGTTCGTTCAAATCCCTCGCCCGCGCTACTTCGCTGCTGTCGGGCAGACGGAACGCGAAGTCGCCGAAACCGAACTGCTCGGTGAGGAAACGCCGCAGATCGCGCAAAAGCGTGGGCGAGCGTTTCCGCAGGAACGAGTATCCCTCAGCATGCGCGCGCGCCCGGAATTCGGTTCGGCTCGTTTGCAGGACGATGGGCGCATCCGGCACTTCTTCACGAACCATGCGGGCCAATTCGAATCCGGAGTCGGGACTCAACTCGCCAGCGCGGGGAAACTCCACATCCGACACCACGCCCAGCAGATACTCGCGATACTTCATTACCTGCCGTGCCGCATCTTCGTAATTCGTCGCCAGCAGAATCTTGGGCCGAGCCCGCATTCGCACCAGCTTGTGGGCGACATTCAATCCTTCGCTGAGCAGGCGGCGGGACTGCGTGATGAGCTCGGTATAAATCGTGGGGAGAAACGAGGAGTAATAGCGAATATTGTCTTCGACCACCAGAATGACAGGTACGCCAATGGCACGAGTGTCATGGTCAACGTTGCGTTTGTCTTCAATGTACTTGACGATCGAAATCAGAATGCGGACATTGCCCTGCCACAGGAAGATCTGCTGCAAGTCGGTGACCGGGTTGCGGGCCACGAACTTCTTGATCTCGCGATAGTCGTAGGCCAGCACTACCACGGGCACGTCGAGCCCTGTCGCTTTGACCTCGCGCGCCAACTGCGCCGCGTCCATGTCCTCGACTTCGAGGTTGGTGACGATCAGATTGAATCGTGGCTGAGATCGCGCCAGCTTCAGTGCTTCCGCGCCGGATGAAACATGGATGATGCCGGGAATCTGCTGCTGCTCGAGTTCGAGAGATTCCCCGATGAGCAACTCATTCAGCCGCCCGTCCTCGCGAAGAATGAAAGAGTCGTAAAGGCTGGACACCAGCAGGATATCCTGCACCCGAAAGGGCATCAGGTTCTCAAAGCCCTCGAAGAGACGCTCGGGGTCGACGATGGGATCGGGGGTGTGGGCTGCAGTCATTTCAAGGGGCTCGAAGCCATCTGATAGCCTGCTTTTCGAGGTAGCTGTCTCCAACAGTTGTCCCGGCGATCAGAGAGATTGCGCCAATTTCAGATACTTCTGCTCCTCTTGGAATTCACCCAAGTAGTGACAGGTACGTGATAGTCCTTGGTAAATATATTTACGGGCCATCTGAGCCATCATGCAAGCGTCTGCGAAGTCCACAATCATCCGAACGATCTTGTCCTGATGAGGTAGCGAGCGAATTTGACGCATGAGTGCATTCGCTTTATCCAACCAACCAAGTTGGCAGTAACACTTGTGCTCGTTTGCAAAAATCGCCGCTTTTTCATCTGGATCGTCCGTTTCATCGGCCAGAGCGTGAAACTCAAGTGCAGCATCCTCTATGCGTCCAGCATTGTGCAACTTGTTCGCATTTTCGAAACGTGCAGAATCCATCAGCTCAATGTTCCCGGCGTTGTGAAGCCAAAAACTTGCGGGGTGGAACCCCTTCCACCCCGCATCATAGGCACGCGAGACGTTGCGAGCAACCTCGCTACGGAGACGCGGGCGAGGGGGCCCGCGCCACACGATCGCTACACCAAACCCTGATCCAGCATGGCATTGGCGACCTTCAGGAAGCCGCCGATGTTGGCGCCGTTCACCAGATTGCCCGGCGTGCCGTATTTCTCGGCCGTTTCGAAGCAATTCTTGTGAATGGCGATCATGATTTTGTGCAGCCGGTCGTCCACTTCCTCGCGGGTCCAGCTCAGCCGTGCGCTGTTCTGGGCCATCTCGAGGCCGGAGGTCGCAACGCCGCCGGCATTCGCGGCCTTGGCCGGCCCGTAGAGAACCTTGGCTTCCAGCAACATCTTGGTTGCTTCGAGCGTGCAGGGCATGTTCGCGCCCTCGGCCACCAGCTTGCAACCGTTGTTGATGAGGTTCGCGGCGTCTTTCGCTCTGATCTCATTCTGTGTGGCGCTCGGGAACGCGCAGGCCGCCTTGATGTTCCACAGCGGATTGTGCTCCAGCTTGATGTCGGTAGGCATGAAGATCGCTTTCTTGAACTTCTCGCCGTATTCGCGGATGCGCCCCCGGCGAACGTTCTTTAGATCCATGACCCAAGCCAGTTTCTCGCGATCGATCCCATCCGGATCGTAAATGACGCCGTCGGAATCGGAGAACGTGAGCGGCTTCGCTCCCAGATCAAGCAGCTTCTCAACCGTATACTGTGAAACATTGCCGCTGCCCGAGACCAGGCAGAGCTTGCCTTCAAACGAATCCTTACGCGACTTCAGCATCTCCTCCGCGAAGTACACGCAGCCGTAGCCCGTGGCTTCGGGACGAATCAGCGAACCGCCCCAACTCAGGCCCTTGCCGGTTAGCACGCCGGTGAACTCGTTGCGCAGACGCTTGTATTGGCCAAACATGAAACCGATCTCCCGTCCGCCAACTCCAATGTCGCCCGCCGGAACGTCGGTGTCCGGGCCAATGTGCCGCGACAGCTCGGTCATGAAGCTCTGGCAGAAGCGCATGACTTCGTTGTCACTCTTGCCCTTGGGATCGAAATCCGATCCGCCTTTGCCGCCGCCCATGGGGAGCGTGGTCAGCGAGTTCTTGAACACCTGCTCAAACGCCAAGAACTTCAAAATGCCGAGGTTGACCGAGGGGTGAAAACGCAGCCCGCCTTTATAAGGACCGATGGCGCTGTTCATCTCGATGCGGAAGCCGCGGTTCACTTGAATTTCGCCGCGATCGTCAAACCAGGGCACGCGGAACATGATTACGCGCTCGGGTTCAGTGATGCGCTCAAGAATCTTCGACGATCTATATTCCGGATGCTTCTGCAGCACCAGCCTTAGAGAATCGAACACTTCCTGAACTGCCTGGTGAAATTCAGGTTCCGCCGCGTTTTTCGCTTTTACTGTAGACATCACGTCTTCAATGTAATCGCCCGGATTTTTAATCCCGGGCGGCGTCATTACACTCATAGGATTTTCCTCCAATGTGAGAAATGCTCTCAGAATTTACGATTTGCTTCTTTGAACGTGGCGCACTCATGAAACTGGCCAACGTTCTATTAAAAGCCCACGCCTTGATTTCTGCCGTGATCGTTATCACCGGCAACCGTGACAATCTTACTGCTACAAGGCACCAAAATCGCTACTTTTTGTGAACTGGCAGGACCACCTTAGGCACAGATGGCCTGCGATGAACAGAAGAGTTCTCGCTTTGCATCCACGTTCGTAGCATAGTCAGAACAGGTTTGCGAGATGTTCCATGATCGATCAGGAAAGGTTCCAAAAAGGACGGGGCTGGGCGTATATGGTCGGGCTAGTCGCTTTTGTGGTTGTGGCAGTGTAGAAATTCGCGGCCCGCTGAGAACGAGATTCCCGCGACCTTATATTCCCAGCTTCTTCACTTCTTCGTTGTAGTACTTACGATAAAGAATATCCCATTCCTGACTGCCCTCGAGGATGGTCCGCTTCTGATTCTCGATCTTGTGGCGCGCTGCCTGATCGATTTTCTCTTCCTGATTCAGCAGGTCTTCCAGAACCTTGCGCACTTCCAGCCGGATTGTATTTCGGTCCTCGATAAAGTCCAAATCATCGGTCTCGGCCAATGCGTCCGTGACCACGTGCGCCACTTTATTCACTTTGTCACGGCTTACTCTCACAGCACCGCCTTGTACTTACGCACCAGTTCGTTCTTCACTTTGCGGAACATTTCCTGATAGTTGGCTCCCGTCTTCTGCATCTCGGCCGAATAGGCCTCCAGAATCACGCGGACCTCGTCATTGATTCGATCCTCGAGCGAGAATTCCTCGAGTATCGCCGCATGCACCTTCTCTGTGACCGCGGCCGCAGCTTTGGTCTCAATGAACTTGCCCGCAATCAGTTTTTTCGTGACTTCGCGGGCCAAATAGCCCACATATTCTTTGGAAAGAAGCATGGTGCGGATCGGAGGTTCGTCGTGAAACAAACAGTGTAGCATAGTGAAGATCGTCGTTGGTCGGTGGTCCTTGGTCGTTCAGCTGCTGACCAACCACCAACGAACATCGACCAATCGCATTTGCGAACGACGACCGACCGATCCCCATTTGCCCTCTCCCCCGCATTCAGGCATACAATGCAATTATCCAGAGCCCCATATGCCTTCTGTCTCCGACGATCTCAGCAGCCTTAAAGACGACATGGTCGCCTTCATCGAAGGCCATGGCATGCGCCGTTTTCCCGGCTTCGTCGACTACGAACAAGTGCAGAGCGTTACCTGGAAGTCGCAAGACAACCCCGACAGCTGGAAAGATTTCGTCGAGCTGGCCAAAGCTGCGGCAGCCCCATTCCTCACGATGGACTCGTGGCGGTTGGACCGCGACGAACTCGATGCCATGATCCAGCGCCTGAGCACGGCGGAGTTCACCAGCGATGAGGACATCGAGGACGCCCGCTGGCTGCGCACCTACGTCGGCAAGACCGGCTTCGTTCAACTCGGCTTCCCTCAACAGGGTGTAATGATGGTCTACGAAGCGTCGACGCCCTGGTACGAGCGCTACCAGAACATTCTAGAAATGGCTGACGATTTCGCCGGCCTCTCCATCGACGAACCCGACCAGGACGACGACAAGCCCTATTAAATACAGGACGGACTCATGAGTGCAGAGAGGGGTCTTCGACTCGTCTCGTCGAGCAAAGCTCGGCGGCTTTTTGTAGCGCCGCCATCCCCTCGGCTTCGCTCGGGGCGGGCTCTGCCGCCGGAACGGCGGCGCTACTAAGACTCCGCTGCGAGTAGAATGATACTTCCCGCAAAATCTGAATCACGGAATGAAATGGCTTCCAAAGACCGCTGATCTCGCCCAGACCGAACGTCTGGCCGCAGCTTTATTTTCGAACGGCGCCCTCGGCCTCAAAACGACACAACTCGCCGCGACTCTCGCTCGTCTTCTCGTCATGCGTGGAATTGACGACGCCGAAACTGCGGAACGCTTCCTCAGTCCATCTCTCGCCCATCTGCACTCACCTTATTTAATGTCTGGCATGAAAGCCGCCGTCGATCGTCTCGACGCCGCTATCGAACGCAAGGAAGGCATCCTGATCTACGGCGACTACGACGTGGACGGCACAACCGCGATCGTCATCCTCAAAACCGCGATCGAACTATGCGGCGGTTCTGCCGACTTTCACGTTCCCCATCGAATCAAAGAAGGCTACGATCTTCGTGGAGACGTAATCGAACGCGCCGCCGCCGCAGGCATTCATCTCATCATCAGCGTGGACACTGGCATTCGTGCCTTCGCCGCCGCCGAGACTGCGGATCGCCTCGGCGTGGACCTCATTGTCACCGATCACCATCTCCCGGGCCAGGACGGCACGCCGACCGCGCTGGCTGTGCTGAATCCAAATCAGCCAGGTTGCGAATATCCGTGCAAAGCGCTTTGTGGTGCGGGCGTTGCATTCAAATTGGCGCAAGCTCTCATGGAGCGCCGCCTCACGCATAGAGATCAAGTCCCGCTTTTGAAGTCGTTCATGAAAGTGGTCGCCATCGCTACCATCGCCGACGCCGTACCCTTGACCGGAGAGAACCGCGTATTCGCCAAGCTGGGTCTCGAAGCTTTGCGCTCCGCCGTAAATCCCGGGCTCAAGGCGTTGCTCGAAGTCGCGCAAGTCGGCGGCCGGCCACTTACGTCGGGCGAAGTTGGGTTCCGCATCGCGCCGCGCATCAACGCCGCCGGCCGCATGGATGTTGCCCGCGACGTGATCGAACTCTTCAGCGTGAAAGACGCGGTCCGGGCCCGCGAAATCGCCAGCAAACTCGACCAGCTCAACGCCGACCGTCAAGCGGAAGAACGCAGAATTCTGGACGCAATTCACTTGCGACTCGAGCAGGAGCCCGCGCTCCTTGATGCCTTCTGCCTGGTCATCGACGGTGACGGATGGCATCGCGGCGTCATCGGCATCACCGCGACTCGCGTGGTCGAGCGTTATTGCCGCCCTACGCTCGTGGTTTCCCGCGACGGCGATCAGGCCCACGGCTCCGGCCGCTCTATTCGCGCATTTCACCTGTTGAATGCGCTCGAATCCCGCCCCTCGCTATTCACCCGCTTCGGCGGGCACGCGCACGCCGTCGGCTTCTCCATGCCAGCCGCGAATCTGCCCGAGCTGTGTACCCATCTCGACGCATACGCCCGCGCCCGCCTGACGCTCGCTGATTTCGAACCCGTACTCGATCTCGATGCCGAACTTCCATTCGATCAAATCACCCACGACCTGTTTCAAGCCTTGCGACGACTCGAACCCTTCGGCATGGGCAATCCCGAACCAGTTTTTGCCGCCCGCAACCTGCGCGTGATGGCGATGCCTCGAGTGATCAAAGAAAAACACGTGAAGCTGAAACTGTCGTCGCAAAACGAAGACCTCGGCGGAGCAGGCGCACTGCCCCGAGTTCACGCTCGGAGTTCCGATCGTGGCTGGCGAAAATCAATCATCCACGATGCCCTCGGATGGCGTATGGCCGAGCGCATCCAGCAAGCAGAACTGCTTCCCGGCGATGCTTTGGATATTGCCTTCACCCTAGATCACAACGACCACCCCGAATTCGGAGGACTGGAACTCTCCCTCCGCGACTTCGGGAGTTTCAGGTTCACCCACCAAGCGACCAGCGTGAACGGAGTTGCGCATCGTGCACCCAAACAGATGTCATCCTGAGCGAAGTTGCGGTCGCAAAGCGACCGCAACGTAGTCGAAGGACCCCTGCGAAGGCGATTGTGATTCAAATGCTGCCAGGCATTTCAGCGCAGACGTGTTCCTCTGCGAGCAAACCAGAACGCCTCGCCGCAGCACGACCGCATTGAGCAAGTAGGGATCCTTCGACTCCGCAACTGCTCCGCTGCGCGAAGCAGTTGCTCCGCTCAGGATGACAAAATATAGTGATAGCCTAAGGTCTGAAGCTCGACTCCCGAAGCCCGAAGCCAGCCTTTACGCCTGCCCCTTCACCGGCCAAACGTAATTGATCGGAGCGTGGTCGGCCAGCTCGCGCACTCTTTCGTTGTTCTTCCCGAAGCCGTATCGCACCACATACACCGCGACCGCCGAGACGTGGTCCCAGAAAATCGACCGTTCACTCGGATTGATGGTCACTTTGCGATTGCGTTTGATGTAATATGGTACGCCGAGATGCCGATAGCCCAACCCCTCCGGCGGTACCCGCGCCACCAGATCGCAGCAGTCCACATAGCGAAAGCTCTTCAGGTTCTGCAGCGCAGCGACAAAATCGACGTCGCCGACGAGCGGACTGCCGAAAGTATAGAGAGCATCGGGCCGTCGCAAGCCGGCCATCAAGGTCGCCATGGCGGCGCCTAAACTGTGGCCCGTATAAAGCGAGCGACAGGGTCCAATGCTTTCGAGTGCCAGAGTAAGATCGGGCCGGACCTCTTCGAGCGCTTTGGCAAAACCTCTGTGTACCTTGGCCGGGCCCGGCCACTTCTCCAGCTCAAGATCAACGTCGAAGACCAGATTGCTCGTGTCCTCAACATCCGTTCCCCGGAACGAGACCACGGCCAGCTTGCCGTTCTCCCCTGCGTCATCCCTGACCGCCAGAAAGCAATGAACTCCTTTGCCTTGTGGCCTGTTCTGGCTCTCGAAGAATTGGCATGTGAATCCGACGACCTTTAAAATTTTCTGGATTCGCCCTTGGTCGAAACCAAAGTCAGGTTCTTTCCTGCAGTAGGCTAACCTTGCCATCTCCGCGCATAAAGCCGCTTCAGATTGCGGTGCCGGAGAAAAGAAACCGTCCCGACGTCCGGGATTGAACAAATCATCCTGTGCAGCGCTATAAGAAATGCGGGGGCTCATCGGATCCTCCTGATCGAGTGCCCAGGGTCGGCCCGACAACTCTAATTCTGGTCGCGTATCTTACACCCGAACGAACATGCAGTGCACAGAAAACCCATCTGAGAACCGAGAACGACGAACTGACAACCGTCTTTACCCGGAAGCCACAAGCCCGAAGCCGACCCTGAAGTACACTAATCTCCAGATGCCCTCTAATCTATCCCGCCTGCGCCGCTGGTTTGCTGGCGCCACGATTGCAGCCATATTGCTCGTCGCGGGGACATATTTCTACGCGCGTCATCGCATCCAGAACGCCCTGCAACAGGTTCCAGCGAAAATCGGCCTCGAAATCAAGCAAAGCGCAACCGGCTTCACCGTCTCGAAGTCGGAGCGGGGACGCACCCTATTTACCATCCAGGCCAGCAAGGCCGTCCAGTTCAAGCAAGGCGGACACGCCGAACTGCATGATGTGCAAATCACGCTTTATGGAAGCGACTCCAGCCGCTTCGATCAGATCCGTGGCGCCGACTTCGAATACGACCAGCAGACTGGAAACGTTATCGCCAAAGGCGACGTCCAAATTGATCTGCAGTCAAATCCGGAAGGCCTGCTGAATCCCGACCAGTCCCCTCCGACGGACCTGAAAAATCCCATCCACCTCAAGACCAGCGGCCTGATCTTCAACCAGAACACGGGCGACGCCCACACCAAGGAGAGAGTCGACTTTGATCTGCCGCAAGGCAGCGGATCTGCCGTGGGCGTGAATTATGCGGCAAAGGCGAACGTACTGACCTTGCAGTCACAGGTGAATCTCGTGTTCAGCGGTGCGACCGCCGCAACTATAACCGCGGTACGGGGAACCATTACCAAGGATCCACACCTTGTGGTACTCGATCATCCCCACGTGCAGAGTGGCACGCGGCAATGCGACGCCGACGAGGCCACACTTTTTCTGCGCTCGGACAACACTGTGGACCGTGTTCTGGCCCGTGGCAACGTGCTGGTAAGAGCCGAGGGCTCGCAGCCCGCCGAAGCACGATCCGAGCAACTCGAGCTGATGATGGCCAAACAGCACGACACTCTGCGAACCGCTATTTTTTCTGGAGATGTCCAAACCCAGATCGCGGGCAACTCGCCACCAGTTTCGGTGGAGGACGGGCGTCCCCGCCAGTCCAATCCGAGCGCCACAGCGAAGCTCGCGGACGAAACGCCAAAAGAGTGGCCCATGCAAGGCAAAGCGGGTCGTATCGTCCTCGAATTCGCCAGCAAGAATTTTCTGAACAAAGTCCACGCCGAAGACCACGTGAAGTTGCTGCAGCATCAGAATCCCGTGACCACCCCATCGGGCGCGCAGGATCTGGAGTTAACCGCGCAAGGCATGGACTTTTTTATGGCTAACGATTCCCATGCCGCTGAGGGAAGCCATCTCGACCGAGCCGAAACTTCGGGTGCCACCCAGATCACCATTCGCCCCGCCGCCGGCAGCGGACAGCAAACGCTAGTCACGGCGGCGAAGTTTGACGCTCACTTTGACAGTTCCGGGCAGTTCACTTCAGTTCACGGCGAGCCCGACGCACGCATCGTCAGCCAGAATCCCGGGGAGCCTGACCGCGTCAGCACCAGTCGCGTCGTCGACGCCACCTTCCAGCCCGGCAGCGACATCCAATCCATCGTGCAGCAGGGACGCGTCAATTACGTCGACGGAGAGCGCCAAGCCTGGGGCGACCGCGCCCGCTATACCCCAGCCGATCAAGTCTTAATCCTCACCGGCTCTCCTCGCGTGACCGATGGTGGAATGACCACAACGGCGAACTCCATGCGCCTGAATCGCGCCACCGGAGACGCCTTCGCTGAAGGCGACGTCAAGACGACCTACAGCGATCTGAAGCCGCAGCCGGGTGGCGCGCTTCTATCTTCGTCCAACCCCATCCACGTGACCGCTCGATCAATGAGCGTCCACGGCACTTCAGCCATCGCCCTCTATACCGGAGAGGCCCGGCTCTGGCAGGACGCGAACGCAGTAGAGGCCCAGTCGATTGAATTCAACCGCGACCGCCGCTCCATGGTCGCCGTCGGGTCAGCCACGTCTCGAACCGTCTCGACTGTCTTGGTTCAGGGCGAGAAGTCAGAAGGCACGTCTGAACCGTCAACCCCGATTGCCATCACCTCCACTCGCCTCACTTACGCCGACAACGAACGCAAGGCGCACTTCGACGGCGATGTCACGGCCAAAGAAGCCGACGTCACCATCACCGCCAAGAAGATGGACGCATTTCTCGAAGCCCGCGGTGGTACCAACCATTCGCTTTCCGGAGCCGGAAAACTCGACAAGATCGTTGCCCAGGAACAAGTCGTGATCACTCAGCCCGACCGCCGCGCCACCGGCGATCTCCTTACTTACACCGCTGCGGACGACAAATTCGTCCTGACCGGCGGACCGCCGAGCATTTTTGATGCCGAACATGGCAAGATTACGGGCGTTTCGTTGACTTTCTTTAGGCACGATGATAGGGTGCTGGTTGAAGGTAATAATTCATCCCCCACCGTCACCCAAACGCGAGTGGCACGATAAATGCGTACACTAGCCACCGACGAAATCGGCAAATCCTATCGTAGTCGCCGGGTTGTAAACGGGGTCAGCCTGCGCGTCGAGCAGGGCGAAGTCGTTGGTTTACTTGGACCTAACGGCGCCGGCAAGACCACAACCTTCTACGCGATCGTAGGCCTTATCCCTCCGGACACCGGCCGAGTCTTAATTGACGACGACGACATTACCGACGTTCCCATGTATCTCAGGGCACGCCAATACGGCATCAGCTACCTCCCGCAAGAGGCTTCTGTGTTTCGTAAGCTCACCGTCGAGGAGAATATCCTGGCCGTCCTTGAAGCGCAGTCCATCTCCTGGCATGAACGCCGGGAGAAGATGGAAAAGCTCATCGATCAGTTGGGGTTGGAGCACATCCGGCAAAATCGAGGGTACGCCCTGTCCGGAGGAGAACGCCGCCGCGTCGAAATAGCCCGGGCACTCTGCATTAGCCCGACATTCATTCTGCTGGACGAGCCCTTCTCGGGAATTGATCCCATCGCCGTGCTCGACCTGCAGAAAATTATCAGTGATCTGAAAGCCAGCGGCATCGGCGTCCTGATCACCGATCACAACGTGCGCGAAACGCTATCGGTCACCGACCGCGCCTACATAATTAACGAAGGCCGGATTTTCCGCCAAGGCACGCCAGAGCAGTTAGGCGGCGATCCCGAAGTAAGACGAGTCTACCTGGGCCAAAGCTTTTCGCTAGTGTGAGAGAAACGTCGTTGGTCGTTAGGCGTCGGTCGTTGGCGGCACGCGACTAATGGCCAACGACCAAAGACCAAAGACGAACGACCAACGACTGACTTTTTATGGTCCTGCTGCAACACAAACTAAGCCTCAAGGTCTCCCAGAGACAGATCCTGACCCCGGGCCTTGTCCAGATGGTCAGCGTTCTCGCGCTCAACAAGCTTGAGCTGCGGGACATGATCACGGCCGAGATGGTCGAGAACCCGGTTCTCGAAGAACTGGAAGAATCGGTTCCGCTCATCGACGACGTGAATCGCCGGGAAGAGGACCGCGACCGCGCTCCCATCGAAGAAAGCCCGACCGCCGCCGCTGACGCCGAAAAGAAAGATCCCTTTGAAGAAATCGACTTCGGCTCTTTCTTCCAGGACTACCTCGACCCGGGCTATCGCAGCTCCCGTGAAATGGAGGACATCGAGCGCCCTTCGTTCGAGAATTTCCTTTCGAAACCCGGCAGCCTGACTGACCATCTGGTCTGGCAACTCGGTTCCATTTCCATGCGTCCCGAAGTGCAGGAGGCGGTTGAACGCATCATCGGCAATCTCAATGAGGATGGATACCTGATTGCCAGCGACGAAGAGTTGCTGGGAGTCGCGCCGCCTGCGCCGTCCGAATCCGATGCCGCCGTCGTCAAGAACGTTTTCAAAGAAGCTGCAGCTATCGGGATTAGTTCTTCCGAGCCCAGTCCATCCGAACTAAGCTCGTCCGAGGAATCCGCGGCCGAGTCTTCCTTAGAATTGGATTCGTCCGAACTCGCTTCGCCAAAATCCATTTCGACCGACTCTCTTTCGACCGATCTCGCCAGCGATTTCCCCGAGGCCGCAGCTTGGAGTGAACCATCGCATGGCGTAGACATCACCGGCGCCTCCGCTGCAACCGCGCCGGAACCAGCCGCCGCCAAGCCAGCCCCAGTCCCGCATCCTACATTCCCCGCCAGCTTCAATCTCTCCGATCTCCACGAAGCCATTGAAGTCGTACGACAACTCGATCCGCCAGGAGTGGCATGCCGCGACCTCCGCGAGTGCCTGCTCTATCAACTCCGCTATCACCAACAGCAACACAAGCTGCACAAGAACGGCAATGGAGAAGCGATCAGCCAAACCCTTACCGACGCGATCGCCATCGTCGATCAGCATCTGCGAGCCGTGCAAAACAAGCAATACAAGGAAATTGGCCGCGCTCTGAGTCGCCCGGTAGAAGCCGTGCAGCAGGCGCTCGATTACATTCGCACCCTCGACCCGCGCCCGGGCCTGCGCTACAACAAAACCCAGCCGCGCCTCATTGAACCCGACGTAGCCTTCGTGAAGCACGGAGACGAATGGCTGGTCGTCATGAACGACGAAGATGTTCCCCAGCTTCGCCTCAACCCGGCCTACAAGCGCCTCCTCACCAAAGACACGAACGACAAAGACACGCGCAACTACGTCAAAGAGCGCTACAAGAGCGCCATCCAGCTCATCAAGAACATCGAGCAGCGCAAGCAGACCATCGTCAAAGTCTGCTACAGCATCCTGGCCCGGCAACAGGACTTCCTCGAAAAAGGCATCGACCAGTTAAAACCCATGATGATCAAGGAGGTGGCCGAAGAAATCGGCGTGCATCCTTCCACCGTCAGCCGTGCCGTGGCTAGCAAATATGCCCACACTCCCCAGGGCGTGTTTGAACTGCGTTACTTCTTCAGCGAAAGCGTGAACGGTCCCCAAGGCGGCAACACTTCGCTGCTCATCCTGAAA
>Ga0210401_10002290_pt1 | contig 21335 bp, 12 predicted proteins | sample IncBWH32MmetaG_FD_150866 | JGI IMG/M metagenome (GOLD analysis project Ga0210401, IMG submission 150866) | Forest soil microbial communities from Barre Woods Harvard Forest LTER site, Petersham, Massachusetts, United States - Inc-BW-H-32-M | ecosystem: Environmental > Terrestrial > Soil >... | reverse complement strand
ACCTGCTGGATGGAGTTCCTATCACTGACTCCAACAATCGAGCCATCATCATCCCCACGCTGGAAACCGTGGAGGACGTGAAGATCCAAGCCAACACCTACGACGCCGAAATGGCGCGCACCGGCGGTGGGATGTTCAACACCCTGATGAAGTCTGGCGGTAACACCTACCATGGCAGCGCGTATGGCCACCTTCGGAGCACCAGTTGGGATGCGAACAACTTTTTCAGCAACGCGGCCGGCATTCCCATCGCCGAGCAGCCGAATAAAACCTGGGGCGCGAGCTTCGGCGGCAAGATCTGGATTCCTCACATTTACGACGGGAAGAACAAGACCTTCTTCTACCTGGGCGTGGAGCACTATGACGACCGGTCCTCGGACTCTTCCAATTTCAACCTGCCGACTTTAGCAGAGCGCGGTGGCGATTTCTCACACTCGATCGACCCAAACACTGGAAAGATGATAACGGTTATCGATCCTCTGAACGGATCTCCATTCTCGGGAAGTATCATTCCAGCCTCCCGGCTCACTCAACAAGGCTTGGCGATTGCCGCCACATATCCGGTTCCCTCCAGCACGCCAGCATACTTTGGAGCCAACGACTACGCATTATCTTCTTCCATCAAGGCTCGCGCCGTTCAGTATACGGCTAAACTCGACGAGGATTTCACTTCCTGGTGGCGAATGACCTTGAGCTACGCACGGTACTACTCGCTGGAGCCAGGCGACACATGGTGGGGTGAGTCAACCCAGTCCGGTTGGCGGCTCCTCCGACGGGTGGATGCGACTGCGGTGAATAGTATTTTCACCATCAATCCAACGACAGTATTTACGATGCGGTACGGCTACAACCGATTCCCGAATTTCGATTACAACAGCTCGCAGGGATTTAATATCGCCACTTTGGGGATGAACAATAATTTTGTCAACGCAGCCGCGGCCGAATTCCCGCAGGTCAACATGACCAGCCTTTACTCGTTGGGTGACACCGGCGACTTCGATTACTACTCAGAGGCGTCGCATAACTTCTCCACGAGCGTGGACAAATCCATGGGCCGCCACAGTCTTAAGTTCGGCTTTGATTATAGGCTAATCGCTACCTCGGGCAATGGCGTCAACTGTCCGACGGGCTGCTACACGTTTAACACAAACTCCACTCTGACCAACAGCAGCACGGGCGTGGACTTGGGCGACCTGCTGCTCGGGCTGCCCTTTGACCGTACTGCCGACAATTCCATAACCCTAACAGACCTGATCCCGTATTACGGCGCGTACGTCCAGGACAATTTCCGCTGGACCAGTAAGCTGACCGTTAACTTGGGACTCCGCTGGGAGCACGAGGGAGGCATTTACGAAGACCACAACGGGCTGATAACTGGTTTCAATACAACTGCAGCGAATCCGATCGCTTCGCAGGTGTCCGGGCTGAATGTGGTCGGTGTTGGACAATATGCAGGCCTAAACGGAGCGCCTACGTCGGTTGGCAACTACCCCAGCTCAAAGTGGGGCCCGCGCGTCGGCGTAGCTTATCAGCTCAACAGCAAAACCGTGATTCGCGGCGGCTATGGCTTGTTCTGGGCTCCGCAGATTTACTTAGGTGGCCCGCTAAGCACTCCTGGGTATGCTAATACGACGGAGTATAACCAAAGATACACCACTAACCAGTTGGCAAATCCGTTCCCGAACGGGCTGCAAGCCCCGGTGGGCAACACGCTGGGCGGTCTAGCCCAAGTCGGTGGCCCTTTGAGCTTGGTTGATCCGAAAACAAGTGCGCCTCGGGTACACCAGTATTCCGTAGACGTGCAGCGCGAGTTGGGCGGCGGCGTGGCCTTGGAAATCGGCTATGTTGGTTCCCATACATCCGATCTCACATTGGGTATCGGGAGCCCGGGGGTCAACATCGACGCCCTCAACCCCAGTAACCTGAGCCAGGGAGCGACTGCCCTCAACGCGTCGGTCCCGAACCCCTTCGCAAACTCGGCTTATATCAACTCCGTAGGAGGCACGTTGTCGGGCCCCACGATACAGGCCTTCCGCCTCCTGCTGCCTTACGCCGCCTACACTTCAGTAAAAGAAATATTCGGTACGCATACGGCGAGCGGAGCGTCCGCCGACCACGCAAACTATAACTCGCTGGTTATCCACGCCACCAAGCGGTTCAGTCATGGCCTGGTGTTCCTGAGCAACTTTACATGGTCCAAGAATATGGATGCGAGTTTTGGAGGCGTCGGGAGCAATCTCAATGGGCAGCCCGTACAGGCGCCTCAGAATCCCTATACGTTCGCGGGAGAGTACAGCTACTCGACCGTGGACGCCCCGTTCCGTTGGGCGACTTCGGTTTCGTATGACCTCCCATTCGGTAAGGGCCACGCCTTTGCAGCCAATGTTAATCGGGCAGCCGACTATATCATTGGTGGATGGGTCATCAACACCGTTTCGGTCTTTCAAAGCGGTTTCCCGCTCCAGATCATCCAGAATAACGGCAACTCGGCATACGGTTACGGAGAACAACGCCCGAACATGACCAGCACTTCGCCGGTGACCAGCGGCAGCCTCGAGCAACGCCTGTACAACTACATCAACCCAGCTGCGTTCACCACGGCTGCGCCGGCTAGTTTCGGCAACACGCCCCGCAGTTTGGGCAATTTGCGCGGTCCGACCCAGGCAAATTGGGACATCTCCGTCTTCAAGAACTTCCCCTTTGGCGAACGAGTGAAGGCGCAGTTCCGAGCTGAAGCGCTCAACGCATTCAATACACCGTATTTCTATTCGCCGCAAACGAATATATCGAGCGGCTCCTTCGGACAAATCAACAGCCAGGCGAACTTCGCGCGCCAACTGCAACTCGCGATTCGTGTGACGTTCTAGCGCCAAAGTGGCCTCAAAGCATCTAATCCTGGGCACGATCCTCGCGTTCGTGCCCAGTACCCTTCTCGTTGCTCACATCACCATCTGGCCGAAGGAATCGGCTCCTGGCGCGCGCGAACGATACACCATGCGGGTGCCAAATGAGAAGCAAGTCGCGACGGTTCGGATCGAAGGCAATTTCCCGGCTGATCTGAACGTCTACGATTTTGAATTCAAGCCCGGCTGGAAGATCGACTTCAAGAAAGACGACAAGGGCAAGATCACCGGCGCCTCCTGGACCGGCAAAATCGCTCCTTGCGAATTCGTCGAGTTCGGCATGTTGGGTTTGAATCTCAAAGATGGCTCGAGCCTCACCTGGAATTCATGCGGCGTGGGCATAGAACTTGAGCAGACCTCCGAGTCGCTGGCGACACTCAACCGCGTTGCCTCGCTGTTTGGTTTTATCGGCAGCATCCGGGAAAGGAGCTTGTTGTCTTTGCCTTGATGATTGCGTTCGCCCTGATAATGCGCGCTGAACTCGGCCAGGGTCCGGGACAGCGGGCCTTCGCCGAACAGAATCAACTTCGACAGACACTCCTCCATGGCGGGCCGAACCCGACGTTCCGTAAAGGACGTTCTGATTCGGACCTCTGGCGTGAAGCGCCATAGTCTTCGCACCGCGCCTGCCGCCAGCACAGACCGAAACGATGCGCCGGCCTTCGTGTCACGATGACGCAGAGCATAACGGCATCCCTCCAGATATCCCTAAGTCTCCTGAGTCGCGCTGCGGGCGATCTGTTCCATCCATTCTTGATCCGGATGTCTGGTGGTGATCCCTGCCGCACTGACCCGGAGGCTTCCAAATGAAGGAAGAACAACACATAGTAGATCACCAAACTCCCTCAGCTCAGTACTTCCGCGGTGGAGAGGTCAGCACCGGCCAGGACATCCTTATGGGCGGTGAGTGCTGGTCTGGTGTTGCAACGGATATTGATGAGCTATCTCGGTTAAAGGAGAGGATCGGGAAAGCGAATTTCAACTCAACCTATTGACTGAGCTCGTTCCGGCGATTCTGTGGGAATTCCGTTTCGACGGGAGCTTCGAATGGCGCAAGAGGACCGAGGACTACGCGGGGCGAAGCATCGCATCCATATACAGTTTCGTTTCCCGGTCTCATAAACGACCTCATCATCCCTATGCAGCTATTGGTGTTACCGCGCCCATGTCAGATTGTTCTTCGACACCCAAGTGAAGGTCACAAGTTCGATAAGAACTCGCCCGCATCCGGCCGATAGCGGTATTTGTTAATGCGCAGGCTCTTAATTCTGGATTCCAAGGTTGTTCGTGGAAGTCCGAGCTTCATGGCAGCTCCATCCGGACCGGAAATCCTGCCGCGGGTTTCCGCAAGCGCCGCTTCGATGAGTTCTCGCTCCTGGTTAAGCAGAGACGGCTGCAGGCCGACCGAAGGCTCCGCTTCCGGCTGCAACCACGCCTGCTCCACAAAGAACGTGTCAGAGTCACAGAAGATCATGGCTCGTTCTATGACATTTTGAAGCTCCCGGATATTGCCAGGCCAGTGATAGCCCTTGAGAAGCTCCGCTGTCTGCCTCTCTATCCTTCGAATCCTCTTGCCCTGTTTGGCCGCGTAGCGTTCGACGAAATACTTGGCGAGCAAAAGAATATCTTCTGGACGCTCGCGAAGCGGGGGGACATGGATTGGAAAGACATTCAACCGGTAGAACAGATCCAGACGAAACTTCCCGGAACGAACCGCCGATGGCAGATCGCAGTTTGTAGCCGCAATGACACGGACATCAACTGGAATGCTTTGATTGCCTCCAACGCGCTCGAACTCGCGTTCCTGAAGCACCCGCAACAAGGCGACCTGGGTTTCGCTCGGCATCTCACCGATCTCATCGAGAAAAATCGTCCCGTGGTTCGCGACTTCGAAGCGCCCGGCATGCCGTTGATTGGCGCCGGTGAATGCGCCTTTCTCGTAGCCGAAGAGCTCGGCCGCCATCAGCGACGGTGGAGTGACAGCGCAATTCATCCTTGTGAAAACCGCCCGGGATCTATGCGACCTCCTGTGAATCGCGCGAGCGATCAACTCCTTTCCTGTGCCACTCTCACCGGTGATCAGAACAGTGGCATCGCTAGGAGCAACTCTCATCACCTGCGCGGTCACGCGGCAGATCGCCTCGGAAGAACCGACGATCTCCTCGAATATGGTCGTCGACAGAACCTCGTCGCAAAGGTGGAGCGTTTCCTCGTTCACATCTCTGTCGATTCCCGTACGCGCCCGGCTTTCAGCATCATCCGTGAAATGGTTGGACACATCTAAACCAAGCGATGCCGCGCTCATCATAAGGCTCTCCTAACTACGGCCAGAAACTTGCGAGTAGATCCAATGAAGCCAGAGATCACCGGTGTTCTCTCTGTAGCCACCTTCGACCCACCATTGTCCCAATGACGGTCCAGGCCGCCACGGCGCGTATCATACATCTTCGATGCCCTCCCTTCCTTCTAGCCCTTGCTCCGATGGGCGCCGATGCGTTTCCGCCCTCTCCCTCGTGACCCATTCACGGATGTAGGGGGGACAGTTCCTGAGCTCCGTTCCGTTGCCCTCGCTGAGAGCAAGGAGTTTCACGGCCTCTCTGTCGACAAGAAGAACGTTTCTGAGATCGATGGCGAAGCCGCCCGGTTCCTGTTCCAGTACGCCCCGAAGCATCTCGACATGTTCCCCTGTAATCCGGCCGCTTACGAACAACTCCACGAGACTTTCAGCGCTAACGACTCGATCAATTCTGCAGTTCATTTTGGGCTTTCGGTTCAATCCTTCCATTCCTTCTATAGATCGGGTTGCGACGTACTGGATTGTCAAACACGTCCACCGAACTCAGCTCTTAACGCACGACTCACGCCGCAGCGACCCCATTGGTTTTCCAAGCCTCCCAGGCGTCTGTCTCACGGAAGAATGTTAGAGATGGCGATTCGCCGTTATGTGCGACGAGAATCTGATCATGGTGCTGAATTTGTCCGCTTGCCATCAGATTCGAGAGCGGATGGACGAGCAGTCGTTCGATAGCGCGCTTCAGGGGGCGAGCGCCATACCTGAGGTCGATGCCCTCGGTCAGGAGGAGCTTCCTGGCACTACCCGTCGCATTTATATGAAAAGGCTTGCCGGCGTCAGCCATCTGGACGCGCTGTTGCACGCGTTCGAGCTCGATATCAATGATTCTCTCTAGCTCCTCATTGCCTAAAGCTTTGAACACCACGATTCTGTCGAGACGATTGAGAAACTCCGGCGTGAACTTCCGGCGCGCTGCTCCTATGCCGGTACGCGACAGTTTAGCTGTCAGTCTGGGTGCGCAATTGCTGCCGTCCGGCGTAGAAACATGGAAACCTACCTTCGAACTGACGAGCGAGCTCATCTCAGCAGCACCGATATTGCTTGTCATGAAAATCAACGCGTTTGAAAAGTCCACTTTGCAGTTATCGCCCAACGTCAGCGTAGCTTCGCCCAGGATTCCGAGGAGCAGATTCCAGAGAGCGTCACTCGCCTTCTCGATCTCATCAAAGAGGACGAAGGTGAGCTTCATGTTTTCCGTGTGATATTGATTGAGCGCTTCCTGGGACAGAAGAGCGTGCGTTTCCCGATGGCCAAGATAACCCGGAGGAGAGCCGATTAGTTTGGCGATTTCATGGCTGTGCTGAAACTCACCGCAATCGATCTTAATGACAGCCCGCGGATTGCCGAGAAGCGCCTCGGCGGTCGCCTCCACGGCGCGTGTCTTCCCGGTACCCGTAGGCCCCAGGAACAAGAAGTTTCCAATCGGTCGGCCTTCCGGTGAAAGCCCGGCGAGATAAGTCTGATAAGTCCGAACGATCTCGTGGATTGCTTCTTCCTGCCCTATGACGAGGCGATGAAGTCTTGTCTCAAGATCCTTGGCCTTCGTTCCAGTCACGGTGGCATCTAGCAATGCTAAACCCGTCTGTCCCTCTGGAATCCGTGAGCTAATTCGTCTTTTTATGTCCACTAAGTTCTTCACTTCAGGACTCCTTTCTGGGACCAGACGCTTTCGAGTGACCTTGGGATAGGACTTCCCATTCCAGCGATCCGCAGCACCCCTCATTTTTCGGAGTGAACCCAAGTCCTGTCACGATCAGCGCGAACGCTCCGACGGAAGCGAGTTCTAGTTTTCTACTCCTCATTGTGTTCCGTCTCCTGTTGCCGCGACTAGGTCTCGCCAGCTCGCCATCGATCTAAGGGGGAAGCAAAACTACTGCCATTTGCGACCTTTATGAAAATAAAGGACAAAACGGAAATCGATCACGGTGTCCGAGTCCGTGAATCACGCGAATTCCGTGAATTTCTACGAATCCCGCGAATCGGAGTTCTGGGAGGGAGCGTTAGCCGAATTTGAACTGTTGCTTGTTGATTTTCAAGGCCTTGATCCGGGTCTCAAGCGTCGATGGTGGAATTCGAAGCTTAGCCGCCGCCCCGGACGGTCCGGAAACCCGGCCTCTAGTCTCAGCCAGCGCCGCCTCGATAATCTCCCGCTCGCTTCGCGCCTCAACCTTCAAAGCCGGCGACGTTTCAGCCCGCGATGCGTGTGGAGAAGTGCTTTTGGAAAGCCACAACTCATCAACTGAAAAAACATCACCGGAGCTCAGAATGATGGACCTTTCAATAACGTTCTGCAACTCCCGGATGTTGCCAGGCCAGTCGTAGGACTGCAACAGATCCAATGTCTTCTGATCGATCGATAGGATATTCTTGCCCGCCCGGTTGGCATACCGTTGCACGAAGTAATCGACCAGCATCAAAATGTCGTCTTTCCGTTCTCGGAGAGGCGGCACTTCGATGGGAAACACATTCAGCCGGTAGAGGAGATCCTGGCGGAAGGTCCCGACATTCAAGTCGCGATTCGTGGCAGCGATTACGCGAACGTCGATTTTGACTGGCTGCCCTCCTCCTACTCGCTCGAATTCCCGTTCCTGCAGCACTCTCAATAACGCGGCCTGGGTATCGGGCAAGAGTTCGCCCACTTCGTCCAGGAAAATCGTCCCGCCGTCGGCCATTTCGAAGCGGCCAACCCGACGCTGCGTGGCTCCCGTGAAAGCTCCCTTTTCATGGCCAAACAATTCCGAGGTCACCAGCGTAGGCGGAAGCGCGGCACAATTCACACTCACGAAGGGACGACCAGACCTTTGGGATCGTTTGTGAACTGCACGGGCGATGAGTTCTTTACCTGTACCGGTTTCCCCAGTAATCAGAACGGTGGAGTCGGTCGGACCGACTCTGGCAATCCGGGAAAGAACGGCTTTTAGAGGCGTCGACGTACCGACAATCTCCTCGAACATCGAGGCCTTGTCGATCTCCTCGCGAAGGGCGATGTTTTCCTGTCGCAGTTTCTCTTCTGCTCTCTTGCGGTCATCGATATCGGTACACGCAACGAACCACCGCATGGTCTGTCCCTTGTCGTCGCGCAGCGGGTTGCAGCGAGCCAGAAACCAGCGATGGCTCCCATCACCTTTGCGTAGGCGCACTTCCAGCTCGAAACCAGCCCCACTAGAGACGGCAAGATCAAAATGACCGGTGACCTGTTCCCAGTCATCAGGATGAACGAACTCCTCGCGACCTAATATTTGCCGCCACTCTTCAAGGGTAAGGCCCAGGTAATCGAGGAAGACGTGGTTAGCGTAAAGACGTTCGCGACCGGGTCCGAATACCGCAACACATTGAGGCGCGAGGTCCAGCATCTGCCGGAGCTCCACCTCTTGCGTCCGGATTTTTCCTTCGCGATCTTCGAGATCGCGATAGAGCTGCGAGTTCTCGATCGAGATTGCCGCGTGTAAAGCAAGCACCTTCAGCACCGTGACGCGGTCAGGAGTGAAAACGTGTGGCGTCAGATTGTTTTCAAGATAGAGAATTCCGATCAGCTTGGCCTGGTTAATTAATGGCAGACACAGAATGGAATGGGCGCGGCATTGAACGATGTAGGTATCCGTGGAAAATGGAGTCCGAACTGATGCATCGGCGAGAATTACAATCTCTCCGGTGCGCATTACATAACGCACGACCGACTCCGGTAGCGCGGGCGTCCGGTGCGTGCCGTCTGGGAGATGTACGGCTATGGTCTCTCCACTCGTGGTGGCTTCCGCCTTTGTCTGAAGCTCATCACCTTGCGGCACAATCAAGAGACCTCGTTGGGCGCCAGCCTGCTCGATGGCCGCGCGCATGAGCCGGTCGATCACTTTTTCCAGAACCATCTCGCCTGACACTGCGTGCGAGACTTTGATCACCGTCCCCAGATCCAGGTGTTCGACGGGTGTAGCTATCGTGCTCGTGGAACTGGTGACCGGCCTCTCCTGCCCGAGCTGCGGATATTGCTGATCGAGTTGACGCACTTTGCCATCGGCTCCCCAGCGCAGATAGCCGTACCGGGCTTCGCGCAAATACGAATCCGCGATCTTTTCGAACCCGCGTGCCGCATAGAATCGTGCGGCAACCTCGTATGCGATCGCCTCATTGTGGACGAACCCATTTGCGTGAGCGGAACGGATTGCCTGCTCGTAAAGGCGCATGGCATCGAGGTCGCGACCTTCGATGCGCGCTATCTCCGCAGCTGCCAGTGCGACGCGGTTTTCGAAATTCTCCGAGCAGTGTTCTGCCCAAAGTTTGAGCTGGTCGTGATGGGATTTTAGAAGCGCGAAATGCTCCTGTTTTTGATCGGGAGGCGCAAAATCCCAAGTTGCCGCGCGGGAAAGCGCGTCATAGTAGCAAAACTCCGCTATTTCAAAATGTGAACGCGATATCAGCTGAGGCTGCGCCTTTGACGATGCATCCACGGCCGCCCTATAGTCGCCGGCAAGAAAGCGGGCCTGCGCTTTTCGAATTAAGTGCCAGCACGCAGCCCTTGCCAGCATCGGGTTGCTGGACAAATGCTGCTCCATCTCAGACTCATCACCATCCGAATCGTCAAGATAGCCGAATTTTGTCGTCAACCCGCGAAGCATTCGAACGAGCGCAAGCTGCGTCCTGATGATGTCAATGATGACGCCCAAACGCGCCCGGCGCGTGGACTGGAGGTAGCGTTCGGCGTCCGCTTCCACGTTTTCCAGCCGGGCTCCCGATGCGAGGGCTAGTGAGATCAAGGCCCGTTGGGAAAACGCCGCCCACAGCAGGTCGCCCTGCTCCTGAGACAGATCGAGCGCTCGCTGCGTCATCAAGGACGCAGCCTGGATGTGCTGAGTCCACGTCAAGACAAAGGCGCCGACGACACAGTAGACCGTGCCGCGAAACCGCGCCAACTCCTTTCGCTCCACTAACGCAGCACCCAGATGACCGAAGCGGAAGCCGTCCTGGTAGTCGCCGAAGCTAGGACCGATTACCATGCTCAACATGGCGAAAGCCTCGGGCGATCCGTCGCAGTAACCATGTTCCAGGCTGAGGTTGGCCATCCGGAGCACCGCTCTGAACACCGAGCTGGACGCGAGATCTTGCAGCTTCCTCTCGGTATACAACCCGGCCGGGTAGATGGCGCGCAGGACCTCCATGATCGCCAGTAAATCCGGGTCGGTCATCAACGGAAGATCGACGAGCGCCTCGATCGGACGCTCTCCAACGCGCCGCCGCAGCGTCTCGTATTCCGCGCGAACGTCCTCCTCAGCGGCATGATCCGGCCATTCGATACCAAATGTCCGGAGCTGCTCCAACCCGATTTTGATCGCGCGATCGGGGCGGTCCGTGGTGTAGAGCGCGATCCGCTGGCAGGCGACGGCGGCGAGATCTGTCCAGCCAATCGCCCGCTCTCTCAAATTTGACAGGCGCTCGTCAGCGGCATCGAAGTCACCCGTCAGGAACTCGCACTCCGCCCGGTGCAGAGCCAGAGGAAACCTGAGGGCATAGTGGCTTCCCCAGTGCTCCTCGGAAAGCAAAGCTTCTCCCGCCTCCAGATGAACCAGCGCCGACTTGTACGCCGTGCTGGCGCGTGCGCGGCGAGCCGCAATTAGATTCAACTCGGCGATTTGCAGGCGCTCTTCGTCGGACGCGACCAGCCGCACGCCGCGATTGAGCTGGTTCACGATATCAAAGATTCTTTCCTCCAGCTTGCCAGACGGTGTCGCGGCAGCTATCAATCTTCCGATCCGCAGGTGGGTCTCTGCCCGTAGATCTTCCGGGATTAGAAGGTAAGCCGCCTCCTGGACCCGGTCGTGTAAAAACTTGTAGGTGTCGCCCGAGCGGAAAACTAAGCCCGTCCGGGCAGCTTCCCAAAGTTGGGCGTGGGTTTCCGCGTCTGAGGCGTTGGACACAATGCGTAATTGGGCGAAATCGGTGTTATCGCCAAGGCACGCAAGCTGCTGTAACACCGTCTGTGTTCCGGCGGGCAGGCGGTTCAGTTTTCCCACCATGAGGTCCACGACGTTGTCGGTGTAGCCTTTGGCGTGAATGCGGTTCAGGTCCCAACGCCACTGGCGTTCGTCGTAGTTGAATGTCAGCAAACCCTCCTCGGAAAGGATCGAGATAAACTGGATCGCAAAAAATGGATTCCCAGCCGTCTTCTCGTGTATCAATTGCGCCAGTGATCGAACCGGCTCGGCCTCCGAGTGAATGGAATCCGCAACCAACTGAGCCACGTCTCCAGCGCTCAGTGGTTGAAGTCTAATCTCTTGAACTGTACCCCCAGCCCGGCGGATCGCCTCGATCTTGCGTATCAAGGGATGGTCAGAATCGACTTCGTTATCCCGGTAGGCGCCGATCAAAAGCAGGTGCTGGACATCCGTCCGGGTCAACAGATCTTCCAACAAATCCAATGTCGCACCGTCCAGCCACTGCAAATCGTCGAGAAACAGGGCCAGAGGATGCTCGGGCCGCGCAAATTCGCTAATCAATCGACGGAAAACCAGCTGAAAGCGGCGTTGCGCATCCTGGGGCGGCACTTCGGGGACGGGTGGCTGTTCCCCAATAATGAGCCTTAATTCAGGAACCAGATCCACGATCAGCTGGCCGTTCGGATCTAACGCTTCGCGAAGGGCGTCGCCCCATTTGCTCAGCTCTATCTCGCTCTTGGTCAAAAGCGGACGCAACAGGCTCTGAATTGCCTGTGCCAAAGTTGCATACGGGATGTCGCGCTTGAACTGATCGAATTTGCCTGATGCGAAGAGACCGCGCGGCGGAACCAAAGGTTTGTGAAGGTCATTGACAACGGAGGACTTACCGATGCCGGAATATCCCGAGACAAGCACGAGCTCCGGCCTTTCGCCGGCTACAACGCGGTCAAAAGCAGCGAGCAAGGCGTTGATTTCGGATTCTCGCCCGTACAGTTTCTCTGGGATCAGCAGCCGGTCGGGCGTGTCCTGCTCGCCCAGCGGAAACTCATCAATACGATGGTGGGTTTCCCATTCGGCAAGGCAGTGCCGAAGATCGCTCGCGGCGCCGGACGCTGTTTGATAGCGCTCCTCAGCTGTTTTGGCCAGCAATTTCATGATGATTGCCGAAACCGCGAGCGGAACACTCTTCAACCTCTCGAATGGAGGTGTCGGCTGTCTTGCGATGTGGGCATGCACCAGTTCCATCGGATCGGACGCAGTAAATGGAAGAGTCCCCGTGACCATCTCGTAGAGCGTCACGCCGAGAGCATAGAGATCGCTCCGCGAATCGATGGAGCGATTCATTCTGCCGGTTTGTTCGGGAGCCATGTAGGGGAGTGTTCCGGCGACGAACTCGGGAGGTTCGGGCGCCTGGCGCTCACGCGGAAGGCGCGAAGCGATGCCGCATCCCATGAGCCGAGCGTGCCCCGTCGCGGGATTGACGAGAACGTTCGCAGGTTTCATATCCTTGTGGATCAGCCCCTTCTCGTGCAACCCACTGAGTGCGGTTGCGATTCCGACCGCGAAGGGCAAGAACCGCATCATCTCCATCGGCCCTGGAAGGAATCGATCTAGGATCTCACCGCCAAGGTCTTCGAGGATGAGTGTCGTATGCCCGCGGTACTCGGAAAGGGCCAGGGGCCGAACCGCCCAGGCCGAGTCCAGTTCGTCCTTCAGCGAGTATTGGTGTTCTATTTTTCTGAGAGTCTCCGGTGCTGGCGCCCTCGAAGTAGGAGCCAGCAGGAGAACGGACGGTGTACCTGCGAGGTTCGAGTACGCGCCCCTGTGTAGGGTGAACTCTTCATCTGCGCGTAGGGGCTGAGTAACAAGTTGTGAGAGGTCCAAAGGTGTCTCTTGAAGACCGGGGATGGCAGTTGTCCTGCCATCCCCAAGTTATTGACAACACAGGGAGATAGACCTGGCAAATCAACCACAAAACTCGCTAATATCACAAATTACGCCAATTTAGCGAAAATAGCAAGCTCTGTAAATTCAGTGGTCGTTACAGCGGAAACTTGAATCGGTGCTTATTGATTTTCAAGGCTTTAATCCTACTTGTAAGCGTTGACGCTGGAATTTGAAGCTTGGCCGCAGCCCCGGCCGGCCCCGAGACGCGGCCTCTGGTTTCGGACAGCGCCTGCTCGATGATTTCCCGTTCGGTTCGTGTTTCACTCACGCCCTTAGGGTTCCCCCATGTTTCAGTCAGTGAGCGCGGGCGCGATGTCTCCCTGGAAAGCCACAATTCGTCAACCGAGAGGATATCGCCAGCGCTTAGAATCACCGACCTCTCAATTACGTTTTGCAGTTCGCGAATGTTGCCTGGCCAGTCGTAGGACTGCAATACATCCAGAGTCTTTTTGTCAATCGATCGAATGATCTTGCCCGCCTTGGTAGCGTATCGCCGCACGAAATACTCGGCCAGCATCAAAATGTCAGCTTTCCGTTCCCGCAGAGGCGGCACTTCGATGGGAAACACATTCAGCCGATAGAGGAGATCCTCGCGAAAGGTCCCATTCGCAGTAGCCGCCTTCAAGTCCCGATTGCTGGCAGCGATCACGCGAACATCTACCCGAATAGTTTGCTCTGCCCCAAGCCGTTCGAACTCCCGTTCCTGTAACACACTGAGCAAGGCGATCTGCGTATCCTGCGAAAGTTCACTCACTTCGTCCAGAAATATCGTTCCACCATCTGCCAGTTCAAAGCGTCCAATACGTCTTTGCGTTGCTCCGGTGAAAGCTCCTTTCTCATGGCCGAACAACTCCGAAAGCACTAGGTCGCGGGGAATTGCCGCGCAGTTCACTCTAATAAACGCGCGTGACCCACGATTTGATCGCCGGTGAATACAGCGAGCCATGAGTTCCTTGCCCACTCCTGTCTCACCCGTGATGAGGACGGTAGAGTCACTGGGCGCGACTTTGGAAATGCGCGAAAGAACCGTTCGCAAAGCGGGAGAGGCTCCGACAATCTCTTCGAACATGGAAGCATGGTCGACTTCCTCACGAAGGGCCAGGTTCTCCTGTTGCAGGTTCTCTTCCGCTTTCTTACGTTCATCGATGTCCGTGAGCAAGTTATACCAGCGCACAATGCGACCTTCGGAATCACGAAGAGGCAAGCCACGCGAATTGAACCACCGGTATATGCCATCCGCACGACGCAGACGATGATCCACATCGTAGGGATCACCGGTCTCGATCGAATGTCTCCAGGCCGCGACGGCGTGGGGGAGGTCGCCGGGGTGAACTGCGTCGCTGGTGGTCCACCCCTTCAGATCTTCGAGCGTTTTGTCAAAATATTCCAGAACCCGGCGGTTGACGAGTTCCACTTCGCCCCCCGCACTCATGGTCGCCACGAGTCCCGCAATTCCGTCGACGATCAGGCGAAAACTTTGCTCGCTCTCGCGCTGGGCTTGCTCCGCCCGTTTAAGGTCCTCAATGTCGATGGAGGTGCCGACAAGCTTTAACAGGTTTCCTTCCGAATCTCGCACCGGTGCGGCGCGGTTCAAGTGCCAGCGATAGGCGCCGTCAGACGCGCGGCGCAAGCGCGCCTCAAAGCTGAAGCCCCTTCCAGATCGAAATCCCTCCCAATAGCTTGTCCAAGCGTGCTCATGATCGTCCGGATGCAGGGTAGTCATCCAGGCATTTGGTGAAGATTTCCCCGTGTACTCTCGGCACTGCTCGCTTGCGAAATCTGGCATGCCGTTCGGTAGCGCCGTCCAGCTGACGGCGGGCAGTTGTTGCAAAATATCAACTTGTAGCCTGAGCGATTCTTCGGTCCGCTTTCGATCGTCAATCTCGATACTCGTTCCATACCACCTGACAAGTCTTCCACTCTCGTCGCGGAACGGCGCCACACGTATAAGGAACCATCGGTAAACACCATCGTGACGGCGAAGGCGCGCCTCAATTTCGCCTGGTTCTCCAGAGGCTAACAACGCCCGCCATTTTTCCATCAATGCCGGCAAGTCCTCCGGATGAAAGGCAACTTGCCAGCCCCACCCGTGCGACCCTTCGTGAGAAAGCCCCGTGTAGTCGTGCCATTTTTTGTTGAGGAATTCGTTCGGGCCATCCGCATAGTTGCACCAAACCAGCACAGGGATCGCATCAATCACCTGCCGAAGTTCCGTCTCCAAGCTCTTGCCAGCCGCCATGCGTCGATTATAATTCGACGCTTCGTTCGAGAACCACGATGGGTCAGCAGATAATCCGTTCTCGGAGGTGCAAGGATTCGCGGCCGGATCGTCCGGGATGGCGTCAGGCATGTCAGTACACCGCGCAACCAGGTGCTAGCGCTGGATGGGGCTACTGGGCGCCTCATTTGGCAGTACAAGCCAGCCGCGTGAATTCCGCAGATCCAGCGAATCGGAGTCCTGCGGGGATCCCAGGGGAGGCCTTCAGCCGAATTTGAATTGTTGTTTGTTGATTTTCAGTGCCTTGATCCGGGTCTCGAGCGTCGATGGTGGAATTCGAAGCTTAGCCGCTGCTCCCGACGGTCCGGAAACCCGGCCTCTAGTCTCGGCCAGCGCCGCCTCGATAATTTCCCGCGCGCTTCGCACCTCAACCTTCAAAGCCGGCGGCGTTTCAACCCGCGATGCGTGCGGAGAAGTGCTTTTGGAAAGCCACAACTCATCAACTGAAAAAACATCAGCGGAGCTCAGAATGATGGACCTCTCAATTACGTTCTGCAACTCACGGATGTTGCCAGGCCAGTCGTAGGACTGCAACAGATCCAAGGTCTTCTTCTCGATCGATCGGATATTCTTGCCCGCCCGATTCGCGTAGCGCTGCACGAAATACTCGACCAGCATCAAAATGTCGTCTTTCCGCTCTCGCAAAGGCGGCATTTCGATGGGAAACACATTCAGCCGATAGAGGAGATCCTGGCGGAAGGTTCCATTCGCTACGGCGGCATTCAAGTCGCGATTGGTGGCAGCGATAACGCGAACGTCGACGTGGATAGGCTGCCCTCCCCCCACTCGCTCGAATTCCCGTTCCTGTAGCACTCTCAATAACGCAGCCTGTGTCTCGGGTAGAAGTTCGCCAACTTCGTCCAGGAATATCGTTCCGCCGTCAGCCATTTCGAAACGGCCAAGCCGGCGCTGCGTGGCCCCCGTGAAGGCTCCCTTTTCATGGCCAAACAACTCCGAGGAAACCAGCGTGGGAGGAAGCGCCGCACAATTTACGCTAACGAAGGGACGAGCAGATCTTTGGGATCGTTTGTGAACGGCCCGGGCGATAAGTTCTTTGCCTGTGCCGGTTTCCCCGGTAATCAGAACGGTGGAGTCGGTCGGGCCAACTTTGGCAATTCGGGAAAGAACGGCCTTCAGCGGCCCCGATGTGCCGACAATTTCCTCGAACATCGAAGCCTTATCGATCTCCTCGCGAAGGGCAACGTTTTCCTCCTGAAGCCTCTCCTCGGCTCTCTTGCGTTCATCAATATCCGTTAGCGCAACATACCACCGCTTGACCTGTCCCTTGTCGTCGTGCAGCGGATTGTGACGAACGAGAAACCAGCGATAATTCCCATCCGCTCCCCGTACACGCACCTCCGACTCGTAAGCGGAGCCACTGGAGCCATTAGCTTCGAAATCGCGCGCCGCTCGTTTCTGGTCATTAGGATGAACGAACAAGCTGGAGCGAAAAGCATGTCCGGGGTTTTGCCGCCACTCTTCAAGACTAACGCCGATGTAATCCAGCGCAATGCGGTTGGCATAAAGACGTTCACCACCGGGTCCATATACCCTAACCTGTTGAGGCGCGAGGTCCAGTATTTGACGGAGCTCCATTTCCTGCTCCCGGATCTTTTCCTCGGCGCGCTTTTGTTCACTCAAGTCGAGGACGAACACGACGCCCTCGTTCGCACTTTGAAACAGGGCGCCTCCAATCAGCACGGGCACGCGGCTGCCGTCTTTCCGGAGAAAGTCCTTCTCGTATGGCTGAAAGACCCCGGTTGCCTGTGCCTCTGTCAGGGCACGTTGGTCGCGCTCGCGCAATTCGGCCGGCGTCAGATCCGTCCAGCGCAATCGGCCCGAGACGAGATCCTGACGGTCGTATTGCAGTATTTGTAGAAACGCCTGGTTGGCCTCGACTATCCCACCCTCGACGGTCGCGATGAAGATTCCCAGAATGCCGGCGTCGACGAGGCGCCGGATCTTGTCTTCGGAGGTCTTGCGTTCGGTGATGTCGGTCACAGCCCCGACAAACTCGCGGTTGCCACGTGCGTTCTGTACCGCGTGAGCGATTGCGTGGAAGTGCTTGACTCGCCCGTCAGGCAGCAGCAAGCGACCCTCCTGTTCGAAGTCAGCGCCAGTCTGGTATGCGCGATCGATGACCTGTTGTGCAAGCGCCCTATCCTGGGGATGTATGCGCTGCATCGCTGAATCTAGTGTTGGCTTTACTGTGCTGTCGTACTCGAAGATGCGATATGTTTCGTCTGACCAGACAACCTCTCCGCTGTCAGGTCTCCACCCAAAACTGCCTGTGTGACTCAATCTTTGGGCTTCGGCCAGATAGGCTTCGCGCCGCCGGAGTTCCTGGGTCAGGATCTCGTGCTCCGTAACGTCTATGGCACTGCCAACGTACTCTTTAAGGCTTTGGTTTTCGACGACAGGAACCCCGACGCAGCGAATGTACCGGACCTCACCATCGGGTCGCACGATGCGCTTGGTGACATCGAAGGGCGAAGCTTCTGCAGAGATTCCCTTGATCAGGTTCGCCATGGACTCGCGATCCTGGGGGTGGATACAGTCCAAGTATTCCTGAACGGTAGGCGCTCTGCCGGTCGGGTCGAGGCCGCACATCCGAAATAATTCAGGAGACCAGTAGTCGAATCCCGCCGGATCGAGGGCCCAGCTCCCCATGTGGGCAAGCCGCTGCCCTTCGGCCAGATAAAACTCGCTTCTTTGCAGCTCGTCGGTGCTTCGGCGGAGCTGTACTTCCGCTCGCTTGCGGTCCTCAATATCGATACTCGATCCATACCACTTAACAATTTGGCCGCACTCGTCGCGCACTGCTACTTTGTGGTGCAGCATCCAGCGATATTCGCCGTCTGCGCGCAGGACGCGAGCTTCAAGCAGGAAGGGTTCGCCGCTGGCCAGAGACGCGTGCCACTTTTCCACGATTCCTTCGACATCCTCGGGATGGATGAACGCTGTCCACTTCCAGCCCTGCAAATCCTCTAGCGACCGCCCTACGAACGTGAGCCATGTTTGATTGAAGAAATCGAGGTAGCCGTCCGGCCGACTCGTGTGAATCAGGCTGGGGGCCGAATCGACAAGGAGTTGAAGGTCCGAAGTTTGATCTCCTCGGACGGCACCTTCGGGAATTGCGGAAGTGCGCTTCACCGTCGGACGTTGTAGAGGAATCATGAGGCGATGCTACCAATAAGATGAAAGAGGATCTTGAACGAAGCAGCCGGGATCGGAACATTTTTGCTCTAAAGGCCTTTTTAGCCGCGAGCGGCCTCTAAAATGCCATTCGGAGCCGCCGCTTTACTGAGCTGCGGGCCGCGGAAGAGCGCCTTGCGACGATTCCTAAGCTATTTGTACGGCTGAACTTAGCGCTCCTTCCAGCGTGCCACCCGGGGCGACATCCCGGTCCTTCGCCGGAAGTGCCGCGCTAGATGACTCTGGTCGGAAAATCCGGTCGCGACCGCGATTTCCGACAGCGGAACCTGGGTCTCGCGAAGCATGCGCTCTGCTCGTTCGAGCCGCCGGCTTAAAAGATAGCTGTGAGGCGGAATTCCCATCGATTGATTGAAAGCCCTTGCGAAATGATGAGTGGAAAGCCCTGCCATCGCGGCCAACCCCTCCAGCCCAATTTTCTGCTCCAGATGGGATTCGATATACTCGCAGATGCGCTGGGTGACTAACGGCGGTAGACCTCCACGGCTGGGCGCGAGGGGTTCCGCGGCCGGCAGGTGGGCCAGCGTGCTGATCCGAGGCCGGCTGTGCACAGTCGCTTCCGCCCAGCTCCGCGCTGTTCGGGACTTGCTAAGTGGCGGCGTAAACAATGCATACCACCATGCTCCGCCGCCGGCCCGCATGACCCGAGCCGGGATGTCCCTCTCGCCACTCTGTCGAAAGATCGAACGGTCGAATTCGAAAGCCGCCGACAAGGGAACACCGCTTCCAAGCTTGTCGTCATCCAGACCAAGGATGTCCCGCGCGATGCGGTCAGCGCCTAGCATCCATTGGTGCTCGTCCACAGCCACAAGTAATGCCGGTTCGTTGTCGGAGGGCAGCGCAGCGATGGTCCAGGCGTAGCGGAAATGTTCCCGAAACAAGCGTTCTTCGATGGCTCGCGCGGCGGCCGTGACCATATCGAGAACCAAAGGCTGCAAGCCTTGGTCTTCTCTGCTCGCCACCCGCGAGACGTCCAGCACAGCCACCAGTTCGCCGTGCGGGTCAAAAACCGGGGCGCCAGCGCAACTGAGCCGCGTATGCCGGGTCCGAAAGTGTTGGTCGCCATGCACCAGCACCGGCCGCTGCTCAGCGATGCAGGTGCCAATACCGTTGGTGCCTTCGGTTTCCTCCGACCAGACGCCGCCCACCCAGATGCCCCAGTGTTTGAACTCCCCGGCGTTGACTTCATCCCCGCGATGATGAATCGCCACTCCCTGACGGTCACACAACAAAACAACGTAAGCCTGCTTGCGGAGCACGGCATAGAGCCGGTCGATCTCTTCCTGAGCCTGAATCAGGATATTCTCCAGCGGCTCGCGAAAAACCTTCAACTCGTTTTGCGTGATGATGTGAGGCGCCGCGAAATTCCTCGCGTCAACACGGTAATCGACGAGGCATCTGCGCCAAGACCCGAAAATCTCCTCCGGTTCGGAAAACAGATTCTCGCTGTTGACGTTCAACTCGACGCGGTCGCCGTGCGACAGCCTCTCCACCGTATTGTCGATGACGCGTTGAGCCATACGCCTGTTTGCAACGATCCGATCGGTTCAACGCTGCACCGGCGTTGCATCCTCAAGTGACCGTCGCGTTTGAACCGAAGCTCGAAGTCACCTCGCATTTTACGATTGTCTCGCTATGACCGCAACGCGCTGGCCAGCGATGGTGGGACAGAGTCGCTAGAGGCTCGACCTGGCGAGCCACAATCCAACCTGTGTTTCCTCATTCGACGCCAATGCGGAGTCCTGGTGTCGTCCTCTGTAGCCGGCCGGGAACACAAGCAAGACGGGACCAAGCGCCACAATCTAGCTCATACTGGAGCGGTTATATTTGACGGCAATGCGATTGAGGATAAAATTGCTTCTATCGAAGGAGCGTGAAAAATGAAGACCTTCTGGTTCGGCGCCGCGATTACTCTTGTCGCGGCTATATTGGCCGCTCAGACAGTCAAGCGGCAGGTCAACGTGACGGTCAGCGAAGGGACGTCCATGTCGGTGGCGGTCTCACCGGACGGCCAGACCCTCGCGATCGATATGCAGGGCAGCATCTGGACTCTACCGGCCACCGGCGGAACCGCCAAGCGTATTACAGATCTTTTTAACGACGCACGGCAGCCGATGTGGTCGCCCGACGGGAAATGGATCACATACTCTGCCTATCGCGACGGAGGCTATGATGTCTGGGCGATCGCGCCGGATGGCACCAACCAGCACAAGGTGACCTGGGGGCCATTCGACGATCGCGAGCCAGTCTACTCTCACGATGGAACCAAGATCGCCTTCTCCTCCGACCGTGGCAATCCGCTCGGCAGCGACTACAACATTTGGGTGCTGGATCTGAAGACGGGAGCGTTCAAACAGCTCACCACTGATCCTGCCGAGGACTACATGCCTAGCTGGTCGCCGGACGACAAGGAGATCGCCTTCGCATCCACTCGAGACGACAACCGCGCCTTATGGGCGGTGACGGTTGCCGGCGCCAAGGAACGTAAGGTACTGACGGCAACCGGCCGCGTGGATTCACCCTCCTGGGGACCCGGCGGCCAGATCGTTTATCACTCCGATACGGATCGGGGAAGCCGCCTGGAAGTGGATGGCAAGCCTCTCACTGGCGATGAGAACGCATTCGCTTTCCGCGCCTCCTGGGCCTCGCCGACCGGCTTTTATTACGTTTCAGACGGTAAGATTCGCAAGCGCTCTATAAACGGCGGCGATGCGCAG
>Ga0210401_10002289_pt1 | contig 21349 bp, 21 predicted proteins | sample IncBWH32MmetaG_FD_150866 | JGI IMG/M metagenome (GOLD analysis project Ga0210401, IMG submission 150866) | Forest soil microbial communities from Barre Woods Harvard Forest LTER site, Petersham, Massachusetts, United States - Inc-BW-H-32-M | ecosystem: Environmental > Terrestrial > Soil >... | reverse complement strand
GGAGTCCATCCGATGGTTACTGCGCATTCACCCACGTATCCGAACCGGCCAGCTTAACCGCCACATCCGTAAAGAAAATCCGCAGCGGCTTGCCGTCGCCTGTCCCGCGATGGTCCAAGGAGACAAGCAGAGGGCCGACCTTCTTGTAATCCAGCCACTTCGCGTTAACAAGGTTGACGACAATCGGCTTTCCGGGACCCCGGCGCCAGAGAAGTTGCTGGATCAGGTTGTCCGGGCTGACGTACATCTCCCAAGTGTCGCCGGGAGTGTAACCGCCGCCCTCGGGCGGGTATGTTATGAGAACGCGCCTGGCGGAACCCCCGCCCATCGGCAGTTTGTGCATGCCAGAATCTTCCACTTTAGCGGCAGCGTCCCAGCAGGCATGGAAAGGAAGGAACAGCCAATACTGATTGTTGTTGAAACTCGGATCAATTTCATTCTTCACGTTGTCAGGTTGGCTGCTGAGCTGTGAGCGTACGTAGGTAATCTTTACCGGATTGCCGTCCTTGTCCTTCCCCTCATAAGTGACCCGGTCAGCTTTGGGCTCCCAGATCCAGCTCTGAGCGACTTTGAGTCCGGGAAAGTCTATGTTGAAGGTGGAGCGGACCGCATCGATTTGCTCGAACGAGTCGATGCCATAAGCCTGAGCAATTTTTTCGGCGGCGGGCGGACACTTCTGCGACCAGGAGGCCGAGGTCAGAACCAGCAACCCGAAAATTAGAAGACCGATCTTTGTAATACGACTGGAATTTGTCATGAAAGTCCCTCTTTCGAAAGTCAATTTCCTACACAGATGTAATCCGCTGCTCGGCGCGGGCCGAGCGCCATTGCCGGTCACCATTTGCCCGCGTGCGCGCCGCCATCCACGTGCAATATTTCACCCGAGGTGAACGTGGCGTTGGTCAGGAACAGAACTGCGTCGACGACCTCTTTGACCTCACCGATCCTGCTGACCGGGTGCAACCCTTTGAGAAAGTCATGGGTTTCCGGTTTATGCATAGGCGTATTGATCACTCCCGGCGCTATGGTGTTTACACGAATGCCTTCCTTCGCGTATTCAATGGCAAGGGCGCGGGTGACTGCATTTAAGGCTCCCTTCAGCATGATTTGGACAGCCGCCCCAACACTTGCGATCGGTTGGTCAGCCAGGGTCGTTGACACGTTGATAATGCTCCCTGATTTTTGCCGCAACATTTGCTTTACAGCGAGTTGTGACACGTAGAGAAAACCTGCAAGCGTCGTAGAGACTAAAGTGTTGAAGTCTTCGGTCGTGTATTCGGTGAAGGGCTTCGGAATAAAAACACCCGCATTGTTTATCAGCACATCGATCCGGCCAAATCGCGATATTGCAGTATCCACGATCTTCGCGGCCGTGCGCGGGTCGCCGATGTCTCCATCGACCAGTGCAACATTCGCGGCCGCTGCGAATGGATTTGCTTTGGTAATGTTTCGCGAGTTTGCAACTACGTTGTACCCTCGTTTCAGGAACGCTTCGACGAGTCCCGCTCCGATCCCTCGCGAGGCACCAGTAACAATTGCTGTTTTTGCCGTATTTGACATTTGTAAGCTCCCTTTAACGTCCATCTCGCACGGACCGTAGAACCTCGCACTCAGCCTTTTAACGGTGTGTTTGCTAGGACCTCTACTTTTTGGACCTGCGGAGGAACCGCAAATAATTCGTTGGCCCGCGCCCCCAATGCCTTCGCAATGTCGCCAGTCAAGTGGGCATTCCGGCCCGCTTCATTTGCAAAGGTGTCGAAGATGCCGAACTTCCCCGGCCCGAGCTTGATCGCATACCATTTCAACGTCCCTTTTTCATTCAGCGCGAGTGGCTGAGCTGACTTTAGAAATGCCTCGGCATCAGCCTCCTTGCCTGAGCGTGCTTCCAGTGTGACCAACAATCCAATTGCCTCCATTGAGTTACTCTCCTGTGTTTAACTATTTCCGGCCAAATGACCGCCCTCTGCTTACAACTGTGAGTAAACTGCAGATCGGGAACGGACTTGTGCGGATTTCTGCTGGGATGGTCGGAATCTTGCTACATTCGCACGTAGAGGCAGAACTTCAACGAATTACAATCAGGTTTGCAGGCTGTCTCAGGCTGTTTTGGAGAGTTCGACTGAGCTGCGCAGGCCAGTGAGAACTGCTGATGGACGGGACAGTTGAGGCGGGGTGGAAGGGGCGATCAGATACGAATGCTGGACCGAGCTGAGTTCTAACAAGGAATTAAGGCTACCGGTGAGAGCGACACATCACAGCCGTAGCGTATCTTCGGAATAGGTTTCGGCAGCGCAAATCATATCGGAGTCCAGAAAATCCTGACGATACCGAGTCGGACTAACTCCACAAACATCACAAAAGACCTGCGCAAAGTGCTGCTGAGTTTTGAAGCCGCAGGCCACGGCCACGTCCAATACTCGCGCATTGGGAGCGCGCAACATCGCCTTAGCACGCTCAATCCTCTGGCGCAGAACAAATTGATGCGGGGTCTCGCCCGTTGACTTGCGAAACATCCGCGCGAAATGAGCTGTGCTCAGGCCTACCGATTGCGCCATCTCGTCGAGACTCAAGTCGTCTTCCATCTTCGCACGAACCAACTCTTTGATCCTTCGCAAGCGCGCTGAGCCTAGTCCGCCTCGGTATATCTGCACAGGACGGTGCCTCACTGCATGACCATTGACCAGCGTTACGGCCATCGCCTGTTCGACAGAATCCAGAAACAACCGCCCGCTCGGAAAGCCAGCAACCATCTCCGCACGAACGGCCGCAACCATCGCACTCAGGCGTGGGTCCGCGAACTTGCGCTGGGGGCTCAATTCTACTTCGCCATAAGCCCCGTCAGAGGCGGCCATCAGTGGCGCATCGGAAATACCCAGCTGCAAATGGGTTGTGGCCATGAGTCCGACCCACTCACCCACATGACGATGGCACAGTGCTAAGTCACCCGCCCCGTAGTCGAACTTTTCCAGCGCGGAACGCTTCGAGCCCCACTCAATTGAGCCGGGCCGCAACATCATCGCGAAAGCCTGATCATGCCGTACCCAATGACGCGGCTCCGTGTCAGAGTCGGGGGAGAAGAGTTCAACTCTCATTCTTTTGCTCCATGCCTGGTGTTGTGGATATGGCCGAGGGCTCTCCTGGCGCTGTTCAAAACCCTCTGGTTTGATGTATCTCTGCGGCAAGGCGATTCATGTATCTCGTCCCACATGTTCAGCCCCGGAGGTGCAGTGTGCAGACGCCCTTCGACGCTGGCTCCATGCGGAGCCACCCCGTTAGCACTCGAGTGAACACTGTGGGCAACAGTACACTCGTTTGACCTTTGGCTGGCCATGTGTTGAGGGCCTTCTCCGCCCAGAAATGGACCACTCCTAAAACATGTGGGAGACAATCAGAAGGCCGCCGCCGATGGCGATGAGATCTTCCGCCGCCGCCACGCCAAAGTCTGGAAACCCAAACTTTTTCACCAAGCGACGGCGAATCTCATAACCAGCAAACGCACCGGCAATAGCGCCGAGGGCGCCCAGCATCGTGCCGATTGCCGGTGACAGGTGAGCCGAGGCGCAGATCGCCATACTGCAGAATCCTCCGCTGACCGCCCGGAATACGAGAGGTCCCGGATCAGTTCGGTTGGGCGTCTTTGGCATCTTGTCGGCCACCAACTCGGCGATTGCGAGAAGCGACAGGAAAATCGCGGCGGCCCGCGAACCTAAGAAGGACAGCCATGAGCCGCTGAGGTCAAGCCATCCGAGACGCGCTGCCCAACTCACGAGTGCTGGTGCCGTCAGCGATCGCAACCCCGCGATGACTCCGATGGAGAAACATCCGAGATACAGAACAGCTCTGTTGACGTTCATGCCAGCCTACTTTAGTCGCAAGTGCGCTCTTGTCAAGACATCGAGACTGCGCTCCCCAAGTGTTCCATTGGCGGGCTGCCGTGAGGGTACCTCACAGACTTCAAGCAAAACGAGATTATATTCCTACGACGCCGCCAATCGGCACCTGCCGTAGTTGGCGAAAAGTCCCGACTACACTCACTAACCTTACTCTCTGCCCCGCACTTCTCCTGGCGAGTGCAGCCATTGCTTGATCGAGTCTGTCCATTCTCAACGTGTTTCGGGCATAGAGCGTACCATTCGGCTATGAGCAGAACAGATTCAGCAATTCCCGCTGATCGCTGGGTCGCTCCGCCCGACGCCTTGCTTCGAGGAGTTCCCGAAGACGGAGACGAGGAAGACGAGGAAGCGGAAGACGAGGAAGCGGAAGACGAGGAAGCAGGCGCAGAGAACGACGACGAGGGAGAAGGCTACTCGGAGTAAACGATTGCCTTGCGGTTGGCCCGGTGGGAATCGTGCGCTGGTCTCTTCCCGAGCGTGTGCGTTGACGTTTGGAGAGACGCCAACGGCCACCCACATTTCAGCGGCATTTAAAATCGCCACATGGGTGCGTTAGACTTTTGTCCTACCCTACTGGGGGTCTCTTCCTAAAAAGATGACCATAGAGGCGGAACTACGAAATCAAAACGAGCGCCTGGAACTGCTCCTCAATCTGACGGCGAGAATCACATCGAGCCTCGACCGGCGGGAGGTCTTGCGTGCGATTGCCGCGAACATACGCGAGGTCATACACGCTGACGCAGTAGCAGTTGCACTGCCCGATGCCGCTTCGGAGAAATTCAGGGTATTGGCTATGGATTTTCCGCAGGGAAAGGGGGTCGTCAGGGAAGAGTTGCTCGTCACGCCAACTGCGGCCGTTAAGAAAGCGCTAGAGGCCTTGAAACCAGTGGTCATTAACACCTGGGAACCTAACGAGCTCGGGTCTGAGGCCTCTGACATAGTGGCAGCGGAGGGCATAAAAGCCTTTTGCAATATTCCACTTGTAAATCGCGGCCGAGCCCTCGGAATTCTGTCAATTCTGCGCACGACGGAAACTCCGTTTTCGCCAGAAGACGTGGATTTCCTCAGCCGAGCTTCCGGGCAGATAGCAATCGCCATTGAAAACGCGCTAGCGTACCGACAAATTTCCGAACTCAACGACAAGCTCGCCCAGGAGAAGTTGTACCTCGAGGAAGAAATCCGCAGCGACTTTAACTTCGAGAACATCGTTGGGAACAGCCCGGCGCTAAAACACGTTCTGGAACTGGTGGAAACGGTCGCTCCCAGTGATTCCACAGTTCTGCTGTTGGGCGAGACAGGCACGGGGAAAGAGTTGATTGCCCGCGCCATTCACGACCGCAGCAGACGTAAGGATCGCACGTTCGTGAAGCTGAATTGTGCAGCCATTCCCACCGGTCTGCTTGAGAGCGAACTGTTTGGACATGAAAAGGGGGCCTTCACTGGCGCGATTATTCAAAAAGTCGGACGAATGGAGCTAGCGGATCAAGGCACTTTGTTCCTGGACGAAGTGGGAGATATCCCAATTGAGATTCAGCCGAAGCTGTTGCGCGCCTTACAAGAGCGCGAATTTGAACGGCTGGGGAGCACCCACACGCGAAGGGTGAATATTCGTCTCATAGCGGCAACCAATCGCGATCTCGAAAAGATGATTGCGGCGCGTGAATTCCGAAGTGATTTGTACTACCGCTTGCATGTGTTTCCCATCCGGATACCACCTCTGCGGGAGCGTAGGGAAGACATTCCACAACTGGTGAGCTACTTTGTCCAGAAGTTTGCGAAGCAAATGCAAAAGAAGATTGAAGCGATTTCTCCGGCCGTAATGAAGGGGCTTACGGCTTGGGAATGGCCTGGCAATATTCGTGAACTGGAAAACTTCATTGAGCGGGCCGTGATCATCACGCGCGGCAAATCGCTTGACGCGCCGATCGGAGAACTGCGGAAAACGAACACCATCGAGTTCTCGCGCCCCACCCATCATGAAGCCGAGGAAGTCGCTGGAGAAAGAACAAATTCGCGCAGCGACAAAACCAGCGTCGCTGACGAATATGAAAGAAAGCAGCGCGACGAGATCATACGAGCGCTCACCGCATGTAAGGGACGTGTCGGTGGTGCCGATGGTGCCGCCGTACGCTTGGGAATGAATCGCACGACTCTCCTGTCTCGCATGAAGAGATTCGGCATCTACGCGAAGCAGTACGCCTAATCCGCACTCTCCCTCTTTGTCTTAGCCCTCACCCTTATCGTCGACAATTTCGACCCTTTCAACTTCTTCAACCTAGCCATCGCGATTTCTGGCCGGTCGTCTCCCGAAAATTCAGCGACTTACGGCGCCGTAGGGTTTGGTGTGCGCCTTGCCTTATCACGAGTGTGGGAAGAAGCAAATGCTGAAGATCTCGCTCATCGATAGTGCCAGGCAACGTCGGGTGATTGTGGAAGGAAGGCTCATTGCACCCTGGGCAGCCGAACTACGGAATGCGTGCGAAGAGGCGAAAGCGGACCTTCTTGGCCGCGATCTGGTTGTCGAGATGAAACATTTAACGACGATCAGTCAGGAGGGCGAGAACGTAATTCTCGAATTGATAAATGGGGGATTCAAGTTCCGTTGCCGCGGCGTGTTTACGAAGCAGGTGTTGAAACAGCTAACCCGTCGCGCAAATAGGAATCGTGGGAGATGAAGAAATGACTGACCGTGCCTACATTCAGGATCGCCACGACGAAACGGATCGATACGCCAGTCGAGAGGACTTTCGCAGGATCTTTACAGTTCCAGAAGTTCAGGAAGCTCGTACCCGAGCTGTGTAAAGAACTGGCGGCCTCACCTCACATGGATCGTCCTCAAAACCAAATTGTTCGTTCTGGAGAAGAAGTGAAATGACTCATTCTGTGCAATCAGTCCTGACCAGGTCGCGTCTGTATGCCGCAATGTTGGCGATGGCGACAATCGTCTGCCCCGGCATGCCTGCGATGGGTCAATACAGCTCCGGCATGGGAGCCACGACCAGCTATGGGACAAGTCAGAGCTCCGCTGTCGGCAGTGAAGTCACCGGAAGCGTACCTGGCGGTACCGCGAGCAATGAAGTGCTCCATCTAACGCTGCGCGACGCCATCACTCGAGCTCTGCGCTATAACCTGGCAACCATTGAAAGTGGAGAAAATGCGCGCATAGCGCGCGGCCAGAGACTCCTTGCCTTAAGTAAGCTCCTGCCGCAAGTCAGTGCAGGAGTTTCAGAGCATGTCGAGCAAATCAACCTGGCTACGTTTGGCTTGAAACTGCCGGACGTTCCGGCGGTGATTGGGCCGTACTCGTACAGCTCAGTGGATGCAAGCCTAAGTCAGACGCTCTTCAGTTTCGAATCGATTCAGCGTTTTCGTGCTGCCCGGACAGCCGAACAGGCCAGCCAGCTCAGCTACAACGATGTTCTTGACGTCGTCACGTTAGCGGTCGGTAATGCGTACCTGCAAGTGATCGAGGCGAGCTCACGCATTCAGGCACAGGAAGCCCAGGTGCAAAATGCGAGAGCTCTTTACGATCAGGCAGCTGATGAGGTGCAGGCCGGTACCGCACCACGAATCGACGTTACGCGCACCGAAGTCCAACTACACTCTGAGGAATACAACCTGAGCGTTTCGCGTAATAACTTCGACATCGCGAAACTCGACCTGAGCCGCGCCATCGGATTGCCGCTGGGCCAGGAATTTGATCTTGCTGACCAGCTTCCCTATTCCGACATCAATCCGCCTAGCGTGGACGACGCGCTCAAATTGGCATACAGATCACGAAACGATTTTCGGGCTGCGCTTAGTTCCGAGAAGGCTGCTGGCCAGACGCTTTCGGCTGCAAAAGGGGAACGCTTTCCAGTAATCGCGGCAAGTGGTGGGTATGGGGATGTCGGGTCAACCTTCGGACAGTCGCACGGGGATTTTACTTTTCAGGCGGGCGCCAACATTCCCATCTTCACCGGTGGCCGGATCAAAGGCGATATCACGCAAGCCGAAGCCCAACTGCGACAGCGCAGGGCCGAAGCGGAGAACATCCGTGGTCGGATTGACTACGACGTACGCACTGCATTTCTCAACCTGAATGCTGCGAAAGAGCAAGTCGAAGTGGCGAAGCAAAACGTCTCGCTCGCCAATGAGAGCCTGGCTCGGTCGAAAGACCGCTTCACTTCTGGCGTGACCGATACCGTCGAGGTGGTGCAAGCCGAGCAGGCTCTCGCCAGCGCTAACGATCAGTACATCACCAGCCTTTACAACCATAGCCTCGGCAAGCTCTCGCTGGCTCGCGCGCTCGGAGTAGCGCGCACCAATTACGAGCAGTATCTCGGAGGAAAGTAATGTCGCACGACACCAGACCGAAAGCAACCGCTACCGATGAAGAAGACCTGACTGCGATTTTTGAGCACGAATCGGAAGTTGCAATACCTCAGCCGACTGCAACTGACGATCGTCACAAGCCCTCGATGGCTCGCCGCACGAAACTGTTGATCTCGATCGGGCTCGCCATTGTCGCTTTGGTCGGAGGCTACTTCATTCGCAATGCCTTCCTCTACGAAGACACAGATGACGCCCAGGTAGATGGACACGTCATGCCGCTCAGCGCTCGTATCAGCGGGCAACTCCAAGAGGTGCGCGTGATTGAGGGCCAACTGGTGCACGCCGGCGATGTGCTCGTAGTGATCGATCCAAAGGACTACAAGATCGCAGTTGACCAAGCGAAGGCAAATCTGGCCGACGCCGAAGCGACTGCTGCCAGCTCGATGTGGAGTGTACCGGTGTTGTCTGCCACGGCTTGGAGCACCCTCGATTCCTCCCAGACGGCAATTCACAACGCGGAAGCGGGCGTCCAAGCAGCTGAACAGAATCTGGAGTCCGCGAAGGCTGCGCTGTTACAAGCTCAAGCCAACGCCGACAAAACTGATGCAGACCTGGTTCGTTACTCGCAATTGGTTGCGAAAGAAGATATCTCGCGACAACAGTACGACCAAGCTTCGGCAGCGGCGAAGGGGAATCGCGCCGCTGTTGTCTCAGCCACGGCGGCCGTTCAGTCGTACGAGCAGGCTCTTCATCAGGCAGAAGGAAAGCTCTTACAGGCGAAAGCCGACCTGCGCAGTGCCCAGACTGCTCCGCAGCAGGTTTCCGTGGTGCGCGCCAAGGCCGATGCTGCCAATGCGCAAGTAGAACAACGCAAGGCGCAGTTGGATCAAGCAGAACTTAATCTCAGCTATACCGTGATCCGCTCTCCCGTGAATGGAGTTGTTGGAAAGAAGACTGCGGAACTCGGCCAGAACGTGAGCATCGGGCAAGAACTCGTAGACGTCGTTCCCCTCGATGATGTCTGGGTAACGGCCAACTTCAAAGAGACGCAACTTGAGCACATGAGAGCGGGTCAGCCAGTCGAGGTAAAGGTCGATGCGTACGGCCGTAGCTGGAAAGCACACGTAACCAACCTCGGCGGCGGGACCGGTTCCGTTTTCAGCTTGCTGCCTCCGGAAAACGCGACCGGAAACTACGTGAAGGTTGTGCAACGTGTACCCGTGCGACTCGATTTCGATCGCTCACAAAGACCGGACTTCAACGCCGAAGGGCTGTTGAAGCCAGGGTTGTCCGTCGAGCCCGATGTGAGGGTGCGATGAGCAACGCGCAGGCCATTACCGCGGGACAGGAACTGTGGAAACCGAAGGTCAACCCGTGGATTATCGGCGCTTCGGTTTCGCTAGCTGCATTCATGGAATTTCTCGATACCAGCATCGCGAATGTGGCCCTCCCCCACATTGCGGGCAACCTGGGTGCGAGCAATGACGAGAGCACCTGGGTGCTGACCAGCTATCTCGTTGCCAATGCGATCGTGCTTCCGATCAGTGGCTTCCTGGTGAACTGGCTGGGCCGGAAGCGTTTCTTTATGGCATGCATCGTGGCCTTCACTGCCAGCTCTTTCTTATGTGGAATCGCTCCGAGCCTTGGAATGCTGCTTCTGTTTAGGGTAATGCAAGGGGCTTTTGGTGGCGGACTGCAGCCCATGGCACAAGCCATTCTCGCCGATACATTTCCTCCAGAGAAGCGTGGGCTGGCCTTTGCGCTCTATGGGATTTGTGCAGTCTGCGCACCAGCAATTGGTCCTACACTGGGGGGCTGGATCACTGACAACTATTCCTGGCGATGGATTTTTTACATCAACGTTCCAGTGGGTATTCTGGCTGTCCTGCTGGTTTATCAGCTAGTCGAGGATCCTCCTTATCTATCTCGTGTGAAAAAAGGCGTTGGACACTTCGACTATATAGGTTTTGGTCTGCTCGCTATCGGTGTCGGAACTCTCCAAATCGCGCTCGATAAAGGGCAAGAGGACGATTGGTTCGCGTCACATTTCATCACAACCTTGATAATCATTGCTGCGGTAGGTCTGGTTTCGCTGGTGATCTGGGAATGGTTTCACAAAGAACCGATTGTGGATGTCCGTTTGTTCAAGAATTTCAATTTTGCCAGTACCAGCGTGATGATGTTCGTGGTTGGAATTGTCCTGTTCAGTTCGACTGTACTTCTCCCTCAGTTCTTGCAGACATTGATGGGCTACACGGCAGAAGCGGCCGGCATGGTGCTGTCTGCCGCAGCCATTCTCCTACTGTTCGTTTTACCCATAGTTGGCAAACTTCTTGCGAGATTCCAGGCACGTCATTTGTTGGCCTTCGGCTGGATCACACTGGCTTTCGGAATGTATTTCTCGTGCAAGCGTGTTGATCTACTTATAAGTTTTCGTGCGGCTACGTGGATGCGCATTTTGCAGTACCTGCCGGTCGGATTCTTGTTCGTACCGCTCACAGCAGCCGGATATGTCGGCCTACCAAAAGAGAAAAGCAACGCTGCTGCCGGTCTGATGAACTTCATGCGTAACATCGGGCAAAGCGTAGGCACATCGGCTGTGACCACGTTGATCGCCCGCCGAAGTCAGTACCATCAGTCCGTGCTGGCCGAATACACGCGGTCTCTGCGGTTCGACGAGGCGGTCGCCGCCTTGGCAAACCGTCTGACACATGTCGGACTGAGCTTGCATTTCGCGCGTCAGCAGGCGCTTGCCAGAATGTACAGCATGGTGATCGTCCAGGCTCAAGCCATTTCATATGTTGAAGTGTACTGGCTATTGGCGGTGACTTCCGTGCTGATGTTCTTGCTGTCTTTCTTGCTGGCCAGGAACGAACCGGGAGCAGCTGGCGACGTTCCAGTGCATTGAGAGGATGTCATGGCAGAGAAACACGAATCAAATTGGAACATCGAAGACCTAAGCGACACTGAAATATACGCCGCGATTCGCTATCTTGAGCCACGCGCAAGGAGCATGTACCTTGCATCGGCCCCAAGAAGCACGAACGAGGAGCAGGATGACGCTGCCGCTTTGGTGATCTCCATCATTTTCGTGATCCTAATGGCAGGCTTAGGTTTCATTTTGCTGTATCGGTGATGAAGGCACACGTTTCTGTCAAGGTCTGAAAATGAGATGGATCGGTGGATCTTGGGACTCGGCAAGCATTTCGGCACTGGCGGCCATCTTTGGCTCGCTTACCGGCGCATTGGCATCGAGTGTGAGCACCTGGATCACCCAAAAACACCAAGATAAACGGGAGCTTCTGGCTAAGCGAATTTTTTATCGCGAGCAGTTGTATTCAGACTTTATCAGCAAAAGCGCTCACACCATGGCCGACGCTCTCCAGCATAATCTTCAGGACCCGAATGAGCTCAGCCCCACCTATGCACTTCTGAGCCGCATGCGTTTGAGTTCCTCAAGGGAGGTGCTCGCGGGCGCCGAACAGGTTATTCATCAGATTATCAATACCTATTCAGAGCCCAACCTTCCTCCTGAGGAGATTCAGTGCCGGGCGGCGAAAGGCGAGGACCCTTTGCGCGAGTTCAGCAACATCTGCCGTGCTGAACTTGAAGCGATGCAAAGTCAACTGCGATAACGTTCGTGGTGGGGAGTCGCAAGCCGGCCTCGGTCTTCTGATTCTCAGATGTGCTCAAAGTCATGTCTCTCGTCGCTCTCAACACTTTCAACCAATTCGTCACCCACGGACGCAAGATCTTTGGTCGAAGCCCTGGAACTCAATCACTTAATTTAGGTGTCATTTGGCATGAGCCTTGCCTTCTCCATGAGGAATGGCACGGAAATTGCGATTGGAGTTGCAGCTATGGTTCATAATCAATCTCTCTCGCTTCTGCCGCGAAATGCTTATTCTGTTCCCTTCGTGGAGTTGCGACAGTCACTCGCAAGCAGAGTCGCGGCTATCTCCCCATTCGTTGATCAACTCATGCGCTTCATTCTGAAGTTTCGAAGCGCGGATGGAACTGAGACCGATATCGAGATGGCCGTGCACGAGGCCCTGGTAAATGCCGTGATGCACGGCAATGGTGAGAACTCTCGCAAGCGCGTGTACCTCTCGTGCCGCTGCTACGTGGACGGAGAAGTCTCAATCACAGTTCGGGACGAGGGACAAGGTTTTGATAGCAACGCTGTACCCGATCCGACTTCTCGAGAAAACCTGCTCTTCACGCACGGTCGTGGAATCCACCTCATGAAAACGTTAATGGACGAAGTCTCCTTCGAGGAAGGCGGCTCCGTTGTGCGGATGCGAAAGAACTCCAATGGTGAGGACGGCAGCGCGAGGCTGCAGAATTCGCAGAGCCGTTACCAGCCCTGAGTTGCTTGCATCGCGGTGGCAATTAAGGAACACGGCATCCAGGTGAGTTTCAGCCGCGAGCTCAAGCGCGGCGGCGTTGTCATCCGCAGCCAAAACCTCCTCTTGCTAGGCACATGATCCCTCGACTGTAAACAGGAGGCCGTGACGGCCATCACATCATCTGGCCAGACTGCCCAGCGCTGCGAGCAAGCTTGTTCCGGGCAGAAGATATCATCTCCGCAACGGCTTCCAGCATTTGGCGGAAATTCGAGAATGCGCCGTGGTTAACGCTGCCTTCCGCGAGCGAATCTAGGCATCGTGGAGAAAACTGATTCGCCCTGCGGCGACGTCCGTCGCAGTATCTTCACCGGCGTCTTCACACTCCGGGAGGGGCAGTAACGGGCAGCAAACGCTCAGGAAAACGACGCATTCGCTTTGGTCAAGTGACCTGATTGCAGGGTAAATCTACAAATCAACAGCGATTGACCCTGAGCATTGTGTTTGTGATCCACATCACAACACGCAGTGATCCTCGCCACAGCCACTCCGCCCGCCCATCACCGAAAATCCCAGCCACGTTGTGAGTGAGGTTGGAAGCTAACGCATTCAAATTTCATACCTGAGGAGGCGAAGAGATGCTGACGCACCGTCGCATGTTCACAGCTCTGTATAGCCTGCTGGTTCTGGTGGTGCTCTGCGGCAGCAGCCAGGCGATTCCGGCGTTCTCGCGCCAGTATGGGACCTCGTGCAGCACCTGTCACGTGGACTTTCCGAAGCTCAACGACTTCGGCAAGGCGTTCAAGGACGCGGGGTTCAAGTTTCCCAAGGACGACGAGAGCTTCATCAAGGTACCTCCGGTTTTGCTGGGGGCGCCTGCCAACAAAGAGCTGTTCCCACACTCAATCTGGCCGGGATCGATCCCCGGCGTGCCCCCAATCGGGTTGCGCTACAACCACTTCTTCCAGGTGGTTAGCGCGAACCGGAACAATTTCAACCTGCAAAACACGACCGGCGATCCCGCACTCAACCAATTCATTCCGCGAACGGACTTCCAGACGGGTCTCTTCAGCATTTTCACCGCGGGAAATTTTGGCAGCGACATTGCATTTTGGGTAGATGACGATTTCAGCGTTGGCGGGGCAAACTCTAACGGAGGACTCGGTGACGGGTATTTGAAGTTCGTAAACGTGGGACGATTCCTGAAACTTCCCACCGATGCCCTCAGCCTGCGATTCGGCCAGTTCGAACTGGACCTGCCTTTCAGCCAGGCACGTTCCTGGAACCTGAGCGGCTGGGACATCTACGACCAGCCCAACATCGGTGCTTCAAGCCAGAATGTGAATAACGCCTTCGCGCTGGCAAATGCAGCCCAGGGCGTCGAGATCAGCGGCGGGCATCAATATCGCGGTTATCACTACTCGCTGGCGATCGTAAACCAGAACACCGGAGGGACACCCGGCAGCGGCGCGAGCGTGCCCGCGGTGGTCGGTTACACATCGGACTCCAATTTCAAGGACCTGTACGGCCGCTTCTCGTATCGTTTCAATCTGGAGCATGATCCCGCGAGCCGCAACGAAATCCAGGCCGCCGGGGCTACCGGTCCGCGCGATCACACCTACCTCAGTCTGGGTACGTTGTACTTCTACGGCCGTTCTGTGCAGCGTTTCCAGGGACAGGACGCCAGCAATACACCGGTTGTGATCACAGCTCGCGAGCCGTTCTATCGCGTGGGTGGTGATTTCAGCTTCAACTATCACGCTCTCAATTTCTTCGGACAGTTCCTCTATGGCCGCGATCAGAATCTTTTGCCGTTGGTTCCGACCGGTACGCCGTTGCAGCTTCCGATCGGCTTCACGCCGGGCAGTGCCGCACATTTCAGCGGCGCTTTCCTCGAGGCCGACTACCTGGTGTATCCCTGGATGATGACGATCATGCGCTGGGATCGAGTGAACTCGGCCGCGGATTTCCTCAATGGAATCGGCGCCGATCAGAATAGCTTCGCCGCCCCGTTCTTGTCCCCCGTAAGTACGGTGCGGAACCGGTTCACGCCAGGAATCCAGCTCCTGATTCACGCCAACATCAAGACGTCGTTCGAGTACCAGATCCGGCCGAAGCAGGTTGTGTATGCGCCCGGAACTTCGACAACATTGACCAGCCCTTTCCGCACCAATTCGGCGGTTGCGGGCCTGGAGTTCGTGTACTGAGAAACCTGGGGTGGACCTCTATCCCAACGTGCAACTTCAAAGGAGAAAGAAATCATGTCACGCATTTATCTCGCAGCGATCCTTGTCTCGGCAATGTGCTTGGCGGCCAACGCCGGCACCATCAGCGGAAAGGTGTCCGGGGTTTCGGGTGAGTCGGTGGTCTACGTCGACGTCATTCAAGGTAAGACCTTCCCCGCACCCGGGGACCATCCGGTGATCGATCAAAAGGGTCTGATGTTCACGCCGCACATCACAGTGGTGCAGGTCGGCACGACGGTCGATTTCCTAAACAGCGACTCCGTCGCCCACAACGTGTTCTGGACTTCGGTCGGGGGCAACAAGAAGCTCACACACAACCTGGGCACCTGGCCGAAGGGCGAAAAACGCTCGTTTAAGTTCGACAACCCGGGCGCGGTTCCGCTGCTGTGCAACGTGCACCCCGAGATGGCCGGCTACATCGTGGTTGCTCCGACGCCGTATTTCGTCACGACCGACAAATCGGGAGCGTACAAGATCGAAAACGTCCCCGACGGAAGCTACACGGTGGCGGCGTGGCATGAGGGAGCCAAGGGGCAGTCCAAGCCAGTGACCGTCGCTGGCGACAGCAAGGCGGATTTCACCCTGAGTAAGTGAAGGAGTTCGGGGGACGGAAGTTCGACCTCCTCTGCCGTTCCCCTGATTTTTTCAACGGCACCGATCGACACACCCTAGGCAGCCTTCATGCTGAAGCGATTCAAAAATAAGAAAGTGGATGGAGATTGGCTCAACACCAATTTCCCCTGCATGATGGCCTGCCCCGCGCACACCAACGCCGGCCGCTACGTTGGGCTGATCGCGGAAGGACGCTTCGAGGAGGCCTACCGGATTGCGCGTGATCCGAACCCGCTCGCTTCCACTTGTGGTCGAGTGTGCGCGCATCCATGCGAGACGGCCTGCCGCCGCGGTGAAATCGACAAGCCGATTGCGATCCGCGCTCTGAAACGATTTCTGACCGAAAGCTTTGGCCCGGAGTCGAAGCGTCCGGTCGACGTCAACAGCGGCAGACAACAAGCCAGGTTGCCATACAAGGTGGCGATCGTCGGAGGCGGCCCGGTCGGCTTGTCAGCCGCCCACGATCTGGCCCTGATGGGCTACTCGGTCACAATCTTCGAAGCGGCTCCGGTTGCGGGCGGCATGTTGTACCTGGGCATTCCCGAGTACCGCCTTCCCCGCGATGTGGTCGAGGCGCAGGTGCGCGAGATTCTCGAGACCGGCGACATCACCCTGAAACTGAACCACGCAGCCGGACGCGACTTCATGGTCTCGGACCTGCGCAAGCAGGGATTTGATGCCGTGCTGGTCGCGGTGGGAGCGCATCGCAGTCGCGATCTCAGCATTCCGGGGGTTGATCTCGACGGCGTCCACAAGGGCATCGACTTCCTGCTGAACGTGAATCTTGGTTACAAGTTCACGATCGGCAAGAAGGTTGTGGTCATCGGCGGCGGCAATGTGGCCATGGACGTAGCTCGCTCGGCGGCGCGCGAAGTTGTGAAGCAGCACGCCGCCGGCGTGGAAGACGCCGAGCCGTCGGCGGAGAACGTTAGTGCCGTGGCCACGCGAGAGATGGTGGACATCTCGCTCTCAGCCCTGCGGCTGGGCGCCCGCGAAGTGGACATTGTCTGCCTGGAACGCCGCAACGAAATGCCGGCCGCCCTGGAAGAGATCGAGGAAGCCGAGGCGGAGGGGATCATCCTTTTCCCAGGATTTGGACCCAAGCGCGTAATCGGCCAAGACGGGCGCGTGGTTGGCCTGGAGACGCTCAAGACCAAATGGGTCTTCGACGAGAATAAGCGTTTCAATCCCGCCTTTTATGACAACAGTGAAACTGTCCTCGAGTGCGACACCATCATCATGGCCATTGGACAGGCGCCGCGTCTTGATTTTCTGAAACCGGAGGATAAGGTCGAAATCTCGCCACGCGGACTGATTGCGGTGAATCCGCAGACGCTGATGACCTCGGCCCCGGGAATCTTCGCCGGCGGAGACTGCGTGTTTGGACCGCGGTTGATCATCGACAGTGTCGCCGACGGCAAGCGCGCCGCCATCGGCATCGACGAACACCTGCGCGGCCGGAAACATCCCAGCCCGATCGTCGAGGTGGAAATCCTGAAACGTCATGCGATGCCGCTCGACTACCTCGACATCCATCGCCAATCGGTCCCGATGCTGCCCCTGGAACGGCGTACGGGAGTGACCGAGGTCGAAGTCGGCTACGACGCGCAGTCGGCGATGGAAGAGGCTCAACGCTGCCTGCACTGCTGGGTGAATACGATCTTCGAGGGCTGCGAAGAAGACGGCACGTCCTGCATCCTGTGTGGTGGCTGCGTGGATGTCTGCCCCGAGAATTGCCTGGAGTTGGTTTCTCTGGACCGGATCGAGTTCCCGCCTGATGCGGTAGCCGCGATCCGCGCCGACCAGGAAATCTTCGGGGTCGAGTTGAACGAGGTAGCGGCCGACGAACTTGGGGTAGTAACCGGGTCGGCCATGCTCAAGGACGAGACGCGTTGCATACGTTGCGGACTGTGTGCGATGCGCTGCCCGGTGGGCACCATCACCATGGAATCCTACAACCTGCTGCCTGCCGAGCCGACGGGTCTGATTTCTATTGAAGCCATTGATGCAGGCGCTCGTCCCAAGGCGCCTGCCGCGGGAGTGCTTAAGTAGCATGCCAAACGAAAAACATCAGATTCTGTCGGAACCGGGCGGTACGTTCGATCGCAGGACATTCTTCGTAAAACTGGGAATCGGTTCTCTTGGCATCGCCGCGGCAGGAACCGCGGTATTCGCCTATCAGTTTCTCTCGCCGAACGTGTTGTATGAACCGTCGCCTGTCGTGAATGCCGGAAAACCGGAAAGCTACCCTATGGATTCAGTCACGTTAGACGTGAACTCGGGGATCTATCTCATCCATGCGAAAGAGGGATTTTTCGCCTTGGGTGCTGTATGCACGCACCTTGGCTGTCTGACAACGTGGAAGCCGGAACTGGGCATCATTGCCTGTCCCTGTCACGGCAGCAAATTCAAGCGGGATGGGGAAAAGATCGAAGGGCCTGCCCCCAAGCCGCTGCCCTGGCTGCGAACCTGGCTCAGCGATGATGGCGATCTGATGGTGGATCGTGGCGCCCCCATTCGTCCGATGGAATTTCTGAAGGTGTGACCATGGCCAAGACAGTGGATCAATATTTCGATGATCTGCGCGATTCGCGAGTTTGGCGTTCGGTTTTTCGCAGCGGCACCGGCTCGAGCACACTGAAGCGCTCGCTCGCCATCCAGCAGAACATCTTCCTGCACCTGTTTTCGACCAAGGTTCGCCGCCGAATGCTCAGCTTCAGCGCGACCTGGTACCTGGGCACGTTGACCTTCGGCACGTTCCTGATTCTGGTGCTTACCGGGATTCTCCTGATGCTCTACTACCACCCCTCGGTACCGCAGGCTTACGCCGACACTAAGGATCTGCAGTTCGTTGTCTCCTCGGGATTGTTCTTAAGGAACCTGCATCGCTGGTCGGCTCACGCGATGGTGTTTCTTGTGTTCGCGCATATGTTCAAAGTGTTTTATCGCGGGGCCTATCGTCCGCCGCGTGAGTTCAATTGGGTGATCGGCATCGTTCTGCTGCTGGTCACACTGCTGCTCAGCTACACGGGATACCTGCTGCCGTGGGATCAATTGGCGTACTGGGCGATCACGGTGGGTTCCAACATTGCCTCCGCCGTACCCGTGTTCGGCGACAAGATTCACTTCATGCTGCTGGGCGGAAACCTGGTCAACGCGAACGCCCTGCTTCGCTTTTACGTGCTGCACTGCATGATCCTGCCGCTCACGGCGATTTTCTTTATCGCGATTCATTTCTGGAGAATTCGCAAGGATGGCGGACTTTATGCGCACCAGGGCGAACCCGCCACGCTGAAGCAAGCGGCAGTGGCGAAGGAGGCGCAATGAGCCCGAAGGACTTCGTGGCCGGCATGGACTCCAATGCCCGGAAGGCGCCGCGCAGAGTAGCGTTCATCACCCGGCGTGTCTCCGCGCAAGTAAAGGCGGTCGACGAAGAGACCGTCCAAACCTTCCCCGAGGTGTTGTTTCGCGCCGTTGTGGCGATTGAGGTGATGGCCATCGGGCTGGTAACCATGGCGCTGCTGTTCAACGCCCCGCTCGAAGGAATCGCCGATCCCTCGCACACTCCGAATCCCGCCAAAGCCCCCTGGTATTTTCTGGGGTTGCAGGAAATGTTGCATTACTTTCCGCCGGTTGTCGCAGGCGTTCTTGTACCGGGTCTCGTGGTAATGGCCCTGATCGTTATTCCGTACTTCAACATCAACATTGAAGCCGAAGGTCTGTTCCTGAAGAACCGGGAAAGGCGGCTGCGCATCTTCTATATCGCGGCTGGGCTGCTGCTGCTTTTTCTCCTGCTGTTTCACGTTTACGTGGCCGTGGTTCCGACCCTCATCGTGGCCGCGTTCATGGTGGTCGCGGCGCAGAGTTCGCCGCAGTCTCCTTCTTCTTTCCGACGCTATCTTTCATCGAAGCCGCTTTCTTACTGGATCATGACCTGGTTCTTGTTCGAACTGGTCGTGCTCACGGCCATCGGCACATTCTTCCGTGGCCCAGGATGGTCCTGGGTCTGGCCCTGGAGAAGTTAAGTGCAACCCTCGAACCCTAACCCCGGCTCCTTGTGGCAAAAACTCTTTGGGGACCCGATCCGCGCGTTTGGGATCGTAAGCGCGCTGTTGCTTGCGCTGCTTGCCATCGCCCCGGCTAAGAACCATTTCAGCGAGTGGCGCCATTACCAGAAGGGCTATCTCCGGATGATTCGGACGCGCGGCGAAGCCGTCACCCTGCAGCGTCACTTTCAGCCGGGTATTCAGCAGATCTGGCATCCGGAAATCGGCGTTACGGACCGTTGCGCGAGTTGCCACGTTGGGCTGAAGGAAGCCAGTCTCACCGACGTGAGCTTGCAGCCTTATCGAAAGCACCCTGTCATTCCTCATAGTACCGAGCAGTACGGCTGCGTGATTTGCCATCGTGGACAGGGCGCCGCGACTACAGTTGAAGAGGCACACAGCAGCACGCTGGCCTGGGAGCAACCGATTCTTCCGTCGCGTTATATCGAGTCGGGATGCGGGCAGTGCCATCGAGCATCGCTGGAGAGTACTCCGCAACTCAATCAGGGTCGAGCGTTGCTGGCTCGCTATGGCTGCGTCCAATGTCACACCATCAAGCTGCCCGACGGCGGAACCATGCAGGCGACCCAGGACGCTCCCTCCCTGAGTCACATTGCCGACAAGACCACCCGGGAATGGATCTTCTCCTGGCTCAAGGATCCGCAGGCCTACGCCACTTCGGCGACCATGCCGAACTTCAAGTTAAAAGATGAGGACGTCCGGGACATCTCCGCCTTCCTCATCGCGAACAGCACGCCGATTCCGGGTGACAATGCTCCCCCGATTGCGCAAAAAGCATCCGATCCGGCCGCGGGTGCGAGCCTCTATGGCGAATCGTTTTGCGCGTCCTGTCATGCCGTCCAAAACGCCGCGGGCAATCTGGTGGGCGGCAACGTGGGTCCGGAACTCACGCGGATTGGAAACAAAGCGAAGCCGGAATGGTTACGGGCCTGGGTGCGTAACCCTCGCCTCTACGATCCCAAAACAGAGATGCCGCACTACCGCTTCACGGACCAGCAGGTTGCCACTATGGAAGGCTTCCTTCTAGCGAAGAGCGATTCGGATCTTCTCGCCAACGTGCACCTCGATCCCGCAACGCCCGAGCAGGTGGCGCATGGCAAGAGCCTGGTCATGGAGTACGGTTGCGCATCGTGTCACGATATTTCGGGGATCAAGAAGCCCGAAAATTTTGCGCCAGAGCTGTCGCGAATCGGCAGCAAGCCGGTTTCGCAACTGATCTTTCTGGCGGGGATGCCACACAGTTTGCCTGACTATATCGCCGGGAAGATCCGGCAGCCTCGCGCCTTCGCGCCCAGCCTGAAGATGCCGCAATACTCCTTCACGCCGGCACAAATTGACGCTCTCACAACCGCGCTGCTGGCCCAGAATGACCGCGCGCAGAGCCTGCCTCCGTCGGTCACGATTCCCCTGCCCGCAGCTTCCCATTACCGCCCAGCAGGCAAGGCCGGGCAAATCATGGCCGATCTCGCCTGTTTCAGTTGTCACTCGATCAACGGGCGAGGTGGTGAGATGGCGCCCGACCTTACCTGGGAAGGCAGCTCGGTGCAGCGCAAATGGTTGGAAGACTTTTTCCGGAACCCTGGAACGCTGCGCCCGGCGTTGATCCGCCGCATGCCTAAGTTCAACCTTACGAACGAAGAAATCAGCACGCTAAGCGACTACATCATGACCGCGTACCAGACTCCTGACTTCGAGAGCGATGCTCTGCCCGATTCCGGTTATTCCCCCACCCAGGTGGAACAGGGCCGCCAGCTCTTCTACTCGAAGTACGCTTGCCAGTCCTGCCACATTGTCGATGCGAAAGCCGACAAGGGCTATATTGGCCCGACCCTCACTGGAGTCGGCTCGCGCTTGACCGGCGCCTGGATCTA
>Ga0210401_10002288_pt1 | contig 21361 bp, 21 predicted proteins | sample IncBWH32MmetaG_FD_150866 | JGI IMG/M metagenome (GOLD analysis project Ga0210401, IMG submission 150866) | Forest soil microbial communities from Barre Woods Harvard Forest LTER site, Petersham, Massachusetts, United States - Inc-BW-H-32-M | ecosystem: Environmental > Terrestrial > Soil >... | reverse complement strand
CAGGGGGACAAGGAATTATTGGCCATGCCCCGCGGGCAGTTTCTTCGCAACATCATGCTGAATCACTGGTACCAACACCGCGGCCAGTTCAGCGTTTATTTGAGGATGTTGAATGTGCCAGTGCCGGCGAGCTGGGGGCCTAGCGCCGATGAGCCACCGGCGTTCGTGCAAAGGGCCCTATCGGCATAATTGTTCTTCAGGGAGAAACTCATGTGCCCGGTATGCATCGCAAGCGCGGCAATGACGGCCGCCGGAGCGGGATCCACGGGAGGAGTTCTGGTGGTGTGGATCGGCAAGTTCAGAAAAGTTTTTAGCGCGAGTGGTCTCCGTCTGTTTCACAAAATCAAGGAGAAGTAGAAGGAGAATAAAATGGCAACCAGCAAGCAAAGTGGCATGGAGCAACAGCAGGAGCATCTGGCAATGAACACACCACCGATCGTGTCGCCGCAAGAATGGGAGGCTGCGCGTCAGCAACTCCTCGTGAAAGAGAAGGCGCTGACCCGCTCCCGTGACGCGCTGGCCGCCGAGCGCCGGCGGATGCCATGGCTGGCCGTGGACAAGAAGTACGGGTTCGACGGACCCAAGGGCAAGGTGAGCCTGCTCGATCTGTTCGAGGGCCGCCGCCAATTGATCGTCTACCGCGCCTTCTTCGAGCCCGGCGTGTTCGGCTGGCCAGACCATGCTTGCCGCGGCTGCTCTCTCGGCGCCGACCAGGTCGCCCACCTGGCCCATCTGAACGCCCGCGACACCACGCTCGCGTACGCCTCGCGTGCCCCGCAGGCAGACATCCAGCGCCTAAAGGCTCGAATGGAATGGGAAATGCCGTGGTACACCATCACGGACAGCTTCGACACCGACTTCGGCGTCAACGAGTGGCACGGCCACAATGCTTTCATCCGCGACGGCGAACGTGTGTTTCGCACCTACTTCATCAACAACCGCGGCGACGAGGCGATGGGGAGCACCTGGAGCCACCTTGACATGACTGCGCTCGGGCGCCAGGAGGCCTGGGAGGACTCGCCGGAAGGCTATCCCCAGACTCCGCCGTACAAGTGGTGGAACTGGCACGACGAATACGCCGCCGACGCCTCGGTCGACCCCAAGTGGGTCAAAGTGCTGGACAACGCAAAGGTGACGTTGAACCTCGACGACTAGCGCGATGGCATGCGCGATCCCTCGCGTCGGAGCCGTGCTGGTCGAGGAGACCCTACTGCCGTTGGTGATCGGCGTCCACGCCGCGAGGACGAGGTGGGCGCCGGTCGCCGTGAATTCGGACGATTGGTCGGACGCGACCTCCCTGCTTTTACTCGTGCCGGAGCGCTTCCACCGGATCAATTCGGCTAGCTCTCCGCGCCGGAATCCAGCAGGCCAGCGTCGCGACGCTCAACAGAATCGCGGGTACACCAAGGAAAACCGGGAAGTTGACCGGGCCATTCGGCACTACGTGAAAGGAAATCACGAGCGCGAGTAGCCATCCAACCGCGGTGCCCCTAGTAATGGCAGCCAAGTTCTCGCGAATAATTTGCAGCACGACGCGGCCGCTGGTTGCGCCGAACGCCAGGCGCACGCCAATCTCTCTGGTTCGCCTGGCCACCGCGTAGGAAACCACGGCGTAGATTCCGATGGCCGCGAGGCCGAGCAGGAGTGGCCCGAGCACCACGAACATCCGCGCGGGAATGCGGCGAAGATAGAGATTTCGTTCGATGTGCTGCGAGAATGTCCGCACGTCGTAAAGAGCGAGCATGGGATCGAGATCGCGCAGAACGTCACGCGCTTCCGCGGTGAGTGCGGATTCGCTGCCGCTTCGCGTCCGCAGGTGAATCTCACCTTGCTCCGCTGGGCGATCCCGGTACGAGAAATACATCGCCGGCTGCGGAGGTTCGCCGAGCGCGTCGTAGGCCGAATCGCGCGCCACTCCGACGATCGCGAAGCTTTGCGAGCGCGTCTGCAGGCGGCGGCCGATGGCATCCGCGCGATTGAGGTAACGGCGGACAAACTCCTCATTGACGATGGCTTGCGCGGGCGCCGCCTTATCTCTCATGTCGGCAAAGTCGTTTCCCTCGAGCAGTGGGATGCCCATCACGTTGAAGTAACCCGGCGTCACCGTGTTGGAAATGGCTCGATCCTGCCCCGGCTCCGCGCGCACGCGGCCTTCAACAGTGAACGGCCGTCGCGGAATTCCATGCAAATCCACTGGAACATTCGTGGCGATGGCGGCGGCCTCGACGTCCGGTAAGGAGCGCAGGCGTTCGAGAAGGCGCGCGGCAAATTCGCGCTCCGACGCGTCGTCGGGATTCCGTCCGCTTAAGTCGTAGGCCGCCAGCAAGACGCCCTCGGGCCGGAATCGCGGATCCGTTTGGCGTGCCGAGTGAAAACTCTGCAGGAAGAGCGCCGCAGCGATCAGAACGACCATGGCAAGCCCGACTTCCACGCCCATCAGAACTTTGCGCCCACGGCTGCGCTGTGACGTATTGGAACCGGAGCGAAGCGCATCCTGTGGATCCAGCCGCGCCAGATGGACGGCCGGCGCCGCACTGAAAATCAAACCGCACGCAACGCCGAGCACGATCGCGAAGGCCAGAGTGAATTGATCCACTTTGGTCGGGAACAGGATCGGAAATGCGCCAATCATAGGAGCGATGCGCAATGCTGTGGTGCCCCAAACGGCGAAGGCTGCTCCGAGGCCTGCTCCCAAGACAGCGAGCAGCATATTTTCCGAGAGCACCAGGGAGACAATGCGCCAGCGTCCCGCACCCAGGGCCACGCGCACGGCCATCTCGCGCTGGCGGGTGCTTCCACGAGCCAGCATGAGGTTTGCGGTGTTCCCGCAGACCGCGAGAAGCAGGAGCAGCATTACGCCTTGCAAGATGGCTAGCCCGCTGATCAGCAAGCGCTGCGGACCGCGAGGCGCCTCCCGGAAGGAAAGAATCTCGCCACCAAATCCGGCGCTCGCTTCAGGATAGTCGCGTGCCAACTGAGCCATGGTGGTACTGAGCTCGGACTGGGCTTCCTGGCGTGTCGCTCCAGCTCGTAACATTCCGATTAACGAAAAACCGCGGGAGGTGCGATCTTCGAGGTCGCGCGTTCCGCCGAGCAACGCAGGCGTCATGGTGGCCGGCACCCACAGTTCGAACTTCAAGGGGGGCGTGGTGCCCTGGAAATCCTTAGGCGCCACCCCGACGACGATCAGCTCGCGATCGTTAACGCGCAGGTTTTGTCCGATGGCCTCCGGAGCGCCGCGAAATCGCGTTTGCCAGTAATCATACGAAATGACGACGACAGATTCAGTTCCGGGCCGCTCCGCCTCTTCCGGTCGAATAAATCGTCCGACCGCAGGCTTCAGTCCGAGCGCGGAAAAGAAATTGCCGGAAACGAGTTGCCCGTGCGTCCGCTCGGTCTGGCCCGGCCGGCCAACGTTGAACGGCATCATTTGAGATGCCACGATATCCCGTAGTGCCGGCACGTGCGTTTGCAGGTCGCGGTATTCCAGCCACGAAGCGCCTGGATACCCGGCGGTGTCCGAGCGAGGCTCGACCAGCAGAAAGTTCGATGCACCGGTCACTGCGGGCATCGGTTGGAACAGGATCATCTGAATCCAGGAAAAGATCGTTGTATTGACGCCAATGCCGATGGCCAGCGAAATGATGATCACCGCCGCGAGCCCTGGCATGCGGGAAATCGATCGCCCAGCGTTTCGCAAATCCCCCAGGAGATTCTCGACGAAGAGCAGGTCTCGCTCCGCTCGGTAGTCTTGTTTCATCGCTTCCACGCCGCCAAACTTCAGCATCGCTTGGCGTCGTGACTCGATGGGTGTCAAGCCGGCGCGGACATTTTCGGCGGTTTGCATAGCGATGTGCTCTTCAATTTCTTGCCTCAATCGTTCGTCGTCTCGCCGCCTGGTTACGAAGTGGCCCAAACGTGACAGAAAGCGCCTCAGAGCTTTCATGACAAATCCTCCGCTTTGGCATCGAAGAACCGGCCGATGATCGCGGCCGTCTGCTCCCAATCCTTGGTTTCGACCTGCAACTGCTTGCGTCCATTGCGTGTCAGCCGATAGAAGCGTGCCCGGCGATTATTCTCCGACGCGCCCCATTCCGATGCGATCGCGCCTTCCTGCTCGAGCTTCAGCAGCACCGGATACAGAGTCCCTTGATTCACTGCAAGAAGATCTCCGCTGATCTGCTCGATGCGTCGCGCGATTCCGTATCCGTGGAGTGGTCCCAGAACATCGAGAGTCTTGAGGACCATCAATGCCAATGTGCCTTGGAGGACATCCGTTTTTTGCTTCATAGCACCGCCATTTGGGTTTCCAACAGGAAAGATGCCATACTTCCTTTGGGAAAGCAACAGGTGGGTCGCGTGGGAAGACCATACTGCGTTTGGAATCTATTTCAACCTATTCAGCGTAGTCTCGTCTGACAATTTGCTTTGGGAATGACCCCGTTACAAGGCTTCGGAAAGGGTTCCATGACTCCAGAAGAGAAAAATGCCGGCGTAGCGCGTGCCCTGCATGAAGCATTCGGCGTGACAGAGTTCCAAGATATTCGTAGGACGCCGAAAGCTCTTAGTTCAGACCTTGTGTTTCGCATTCTCGTACGCGGAGCGCCATATCTGCTGCGCATCATGACGCGCATCGATGAAAGGATGGATCCTGACCGCATCTTCGCATCCATGAGCGCCGCCGCAGAAGCAGGTCTTGCGCCCAGGGTCCGATACAGCAACGCAAAAGATGGAATCTCAATTACCGATTTTGTTGAAGCCGTGCCATTTCCGGAAACGCAAGCCCTGGTTCAGCTTCCGAGCACGATGCGACGCCTCCATGCGCTGCCGCCATTTCCCAAAACGTTCAATTACGTCACGGCGCACAACGGTTTCATCTGGAGGTTCCGCAAGGCAAGTCTTCTCCCGCAGGGCGAAATCGAGGAGGTCTTCACCCGGTACGAACAAGTGTGCGCCGCCTATCCGCGTCTGGAATCGGATATGGTTTCATCCCACATGGACTTGAAGCCTGAGAACATCCTGTTCGACGGCCAACAGGTTTGGCTCACAGACTGGCAGGCTGCTTTCGTGAACGATCGCTACTTCGATTTGGCCGTCGCGGCGAACTTTTTGCTTACCAACGACGCCGACGAACTCACGTATCTCGAGCGGTATTTTGGCCAACGCCCCAATGAATACCAACGCGCGCGATTCTTCCTCATGCGTCAGGTGGTACACATGCTCTCCGCCACGGTTTTCCTAATGCTGGGTTCCCCAGGCAAGCCGATAAACGCGAGTGAGAAGCTTCCTTCCTTCAGAGACTTTCACCGGCGGATATGGGCAGGCGAGATCGACCTGGCGGACAACAATCTGAAGGTCGTGTATGGCAGGGTTCATTGGGAACAACTCCTACAGAATATGCGGCAAGCACAATTTGTAGAAGCATTGAGGATTGTTTCAGACCAGCCCTCAGGCTCGGAGGTAATGCGCCGGCTTTTGCCGCTCCCCCAATAGATGCGAAGTCTCATTGCCAGCGTGCTCGTCAGGCGTGGACGGTCGCGGCTATGTCCCTTTGCAGCGACGGAGGCGCCGACGGTGCGGCTGCGCCTTCTTGGCTGAGAAAATCGACGACAATCCACGCCGCTCCGGTTATCGCCAAATTCTGCGCGTTGCCGGCCCAATTGATGATTTTATGTGGATCGGCGAATGGCGCGGGCAGCCATACCAGCAACCCGAAGCCGATGAGCATCGCAGTAAGCGAGCGAGACGCTAGAAGCGCCAAACGTCCGGAGAGTAGAGCGATGGCCGCAAGTGCAAACGCAATCGTGGTCGTGATCGCCCAGAACATTTGTCCCGGAGGAATCCACTTTGGAACGAACGCCGCCGTTCCAGAAAGATAGAGCAGTTGTTCGATCGTGAAGGAAATAACGCAGACTCCGAAAAATATGTATCCGATGCGAGCCGCCGTAGTTGGTCGTTCCGAATCGCCCGGGCTGAACAACGCGTAAACGATCAGTGCCCCCGAGACCAGAGAAAATTGCTCGAAGAAGTTGCCCCAGCGGTCAAAGACGCGCGGTTCCGCCGCAATGCGCGGCACCCAGAGCAACGCAAAAATAAGATAGATGCAGCCTAGTACGAATGCGCCAGCTCGCGCCGTTCTACGCCATTGAATCGCCACGCCCCCAACGATCTCGACCGCACCCGCAATGTATACGAGAATCTCGCGGTGGGGAACGTTACCGAGCGCCTGGATCTGTTGCCAGTTGTTAAAGTCATGCCAGGCGAAAGTGATGATGCCAAAAGCGACGGCGGCCAATCCATACACGTGACGTCCGAGATCGATTCTCGCCATCTCCATCCTAAGTACCGATCAGATCATCTTCGGCCACATCGGGAAGCAACACAATAACCACTCTCGAGTCTTTTCACATAGCCACTCCACGCTCCCGGGCGCCGCACGCGCGAGATCGGGATTCGCATCGCGCTCGGAGCTACGTGAGCCCAGCCTTCAATTTCCCGGATTTTGGGTGGGCTGAACGGCCTCAATCGCGGCGTTCTTCAGGGCATGATCCACGGCATCCTTCGCGACAACCCCATTCCGGGCGTGATCCGTTATGTCGTCGTATAGCAGTTGCGTGCCGTTTGAGTTTATCTCCTTGGTGTATTCATTGGTGATCTCCGTAGCCACCTGTAGCAGCATGTTGCGGGACTCGGCGTCCAGATCCGTTCCGGTGACCTCGATTCGTTTCCCGATGTAGGTCGCGGCGATTCGCTCCGCGAGTTTGTCCGCCGTCTGATAGTAGTATTCCGCGATTTGTCGATGTCCTTCTTCATGATCGGCCAAAGCCTGGGTTCCCTCGGTCGGGAGCCAGACGTTGATCTGAAGTTGAAGCGTAACCGTGACCTGCGTGATGATGAGGATCGCGTGTGAGGCGTCGGTTCTTCGAGGCTGCCCACGGACGCTGGATCTCGCGAGGAAATCAGCATCGCATACCGCGGTTTCCCCCGTTCCCAGGGGCGGCATATTCGCCGGGGGCGCGGCTCGATCGAACTTGTGGCTTGCATAAGCCACCGGCAGCTTGGTAATCAGCACCGCATCTTTTCGATCCTGCGGAGGGGATGAGACTTCCGGCGACGTGTGGCAGCCGCAGGTTAGCCCTCCCACCAGAACGCAAGACACAATGAATCGACGCACGCGATTGCGCCCTCCTCGTTCCATTTTCCGAGACACGTCATCCCACACCCCGCCTTTCTGCGTCCTCGATGACGCGAAAGGCACTGGATTCAGGGGATCGCTCCAAGCTCCTATGAGTGAATCCGCGAAGCATGAACTCGGTTCGAACGTGCGCGGCAGTGTAGTTGTAGCGGCCGCTTTCCGAAGCGGTGCCTTTGAGTCGATCATCCTGCATCGTTCTGTTCTGGCGCATCGGCTGTCACTTTTGCCAATAACAAGCCGACCTCGCTCTGGTGTAGCCTCGATAAGTTTCAAGAGTTCGTCTGGCCTATCTTGCGCGTGGATTTGATGGAGCAGATGATGAACCAAACGCAGAAACCCAAGAATCATCCGCGACTTAACAAAGTAGCCGAAGCTATCTCTCTGTTCCTATTGACTGTGATTCTTGCGCCGCCAGCGATGGCGAGAATAAATGTCGATTTTGATCCCGGCCTGGACTTCTCAAAGTTCAAAACATTTGCGTACGTCGGCGGCGTGAATAGGTTGGAGTTTCGGCAGCTGGATCCCAATCTCATCAGCAATCAGGTCCATGCCGACGTTTCAAAGGCGTTGATCCAGTATGGCCTAAAGGAAGTGAAACCAGATGAGCAGCCAGACCTCGTCGTACGTTATATAGCCACTAGCCAATCAAAGCTTGTATCTGCAGACGTCGGAGATTGGGGACCGTTCGGACCGCTGATTGGCGACTACTGGGCTTATACCTATGACATGATGACCGCTGAAACCAGCTTAGACGCATCTCTCATCATCGATCTGATCGATTTGAAGCGAAAAGACCTTGCGTGGCGCCTGTTCCTCGACCAGAAAATCACCGATAACGATACTATTTGGCCGAAAGTGTTGGGGCAGATTTCCAAAGGGTTCGAGAGATTTCCGCCTTCCCAAAAGGAAATAGAACAAAAGCGCAAGGAGCGCGCCGAACATCCGCCAAAGCCTGCCGCACAGTGACGAGAGCTTAGGAACTCAGGACGCGCAGAACATTCAAGACCGGTCTGAGACAGCAAATGGAAGTCTGGCTCTATCCGAAATAGGAACCACGGCTGAGAGGCCAACACACGCGGCGAAGAATCAGAAAGGATTTTACAGCCGCGCTCCTCCGTAGCGCGTCGGGAGAGTTTTTGCCCTCTTGACAAAGATCTATGATGGTAGTCGCGTAACCGGAAACCAACCCACCACCGCCTACCAGGATTTATTCCTCCGGCGTTCATTTTGTGATAGCTTTTCGCGATTCATCGACGGAACTCGCTCATCGAGCGACGTAAAACAATAATCGCCAGGCCATTGTGGGAGGATTTCGCATGCGATCTGACATCGTTCCCGCGGCTATCTTCCCCGACTATGAGCTTTCCGATCACACCGCGAAACGCCGGAAGCTCTCCGAACTGCAAGTACAACATCACATGGTTCTCGTCCTCAGCCGTGGAGGTTTCTGTCCCAAGGACCGCCGGCAAGCTGAATTGCTTGTGGAACTCCATCGCGAGATCGAGGTTGGCTATTGCCGGCTGGTCACCATCAGTACCGACAATATTTCCGAGACAAATGAATATCGCACCGGCGTCGGCGCCCACTGGCCTTTCCTTTCCGACGCGGGACGCATGGTGCAAAAAGATCTGGACATCGCCGAATACACCGACCCTGCCCACAATCCTATGATCCCCCACGTGATTGTTCTCGAGCCGGGTCTTGTCATTTACAAGGTCTATAACGGCTACTGGTTTTTCGGTCGGCCCACGATGGAGGATCTCCGCCAGGACTTACGCGTCGTAACGAAGAAATGCCGGCCGGACTGGGACATAACCACGCCCGAGCTCAAAGCGGCGTGGCAGCAAGGCCGCAAGGAGCTCTTCTATCCGTACGGCAAAACCTACGCCCAAACCATAGGTGAACAGGACTAGCAGACTCCTTGTGAGAACTCCGGTTTTCGCCAGGCGCGGCTTCCGCCGTGAAGCTGGATTGAGGGCTATTCGTAGCGCAGCGTCACCATAGGATCGACGCGCATCGCGCGGCGCGCCGGAACGTAGCATGCCACGAGCGCGACGGCGGCGAGTAGAAGAGCAACGCTAGCAAATGTCAGCGGATCGGTGGGGCTGACGCCGAACAGCAGGCTGGCCAGGAATCGCGTCAGGATGAGCGAGGCTGCGATGCCGATTGCCAAGCCAGCAAGAATCACCAGCATGCCCTCGTTGAGCACGAGGCTGAGAACGTGCCTTCGCTCGGCGCCGAGGGCCACACGAATGCCGATCTCGCGCGTGCGCTGCGAAACCGAGTAGGCAATGACACCATAGAGACCCACGGCGCCGAGCACCAGCGCCATGGCTCCGGCGATGCCGAGCATCACTAATGTGAAGGATGCACGGGCCATCGAGCCTTTGTAGTAGCGATTCATCGTGTAGACGCCGGCGAGCGGCAAATTGGCGTCAATCGACCAGACGGCCTGGCGAATCTGGCTGAGCAAGCTTTCCGCGCCGGCCAGAGGGCTGCGGACAACAAAAATGGCGGAACGCTCGACGAGCATCGGCTGGCTCTCGAAATTTTGCAGCAAGATGGGCCAATAGACGTCGGTGCGCGAGGGCTTGTCGATACCATCGTCGCGAACATTGCCGACCACGCCGATGATCTCGCGCCAGTCGTCCACGTCTCTAATGCGGAGCCGCTTGCCCAGAGCGGCAGCGGGCGCGCCCCAATACTCCCGTGCGAAATTTTCGGAAATCAGCGCGACAGGCACTCTGTTGTACGTGTCGGCCCAGCTTATGTCGCGCCCGGCGAGGAGCGGTATGCCCATCGTTTGGAAGTATCCCGGCGAAACAAACAAGAAGTGCCGAGCCGGTGTTGGCGCGCCAGCGACAGTGGGTTGGTGGTCCTCGGTATTGAGGGGATGGAAATAGGTGTCGCCGTTCATCGGGACGGCGGTGGACAAAGCGACCGCGGAAACGCCTGGAATCGCTGCAAGCTTGTCCAATATTTGCTGCTCCATCCGTGGGACGTTAGCGTCATTCGGCACGTCGGAGCTCGGGATGGAAACGTGAAATGTCTGCAACTCGGCCGGATGCGCAAATCCGGGTTGCACACGGGTCAGCTTGCTAAAGGTGCGAAGCATCAGTCCGGAGCAAATCAGCAAAACAAGCGCGAGCGCAACTTGAACGGTGACGAGAACGTTGCGAGCGCGATGGTGTTCACGACGGAGGCCGAGGGTACGACCTCCTTCGGCAACCGCGGAGCGCGTACGCGTGTGTTTCAGCACGGGGATCAGGCCAAAAAGCGAAGTGCTGAGCAGCGCGACGCCAAGAGTGAAGTAGACCACTGGAGGGTTGAGTCCGATGTTGCCGATGCGCGGTAGGTCCGATGGTGCAAATGCGACGAGCAGGCGCAACGCCACCCAGGCAAGTCCCAAGCCGCACGCGCTGCCAAGCACACCGAGCACCGCGCTTTCGTGCAGCAGTTGCAGCACGATGCGGCGGCTGCTCGCTCCGAGTGCCGCGCGCACAGCGAGCTCATTCTGGCGGCCTTCGGTGCGCAGGAGCAGAAGATTCGCGACGTTCGCGCAGGCAATCAACAAAACGGTACCGATGCCGCCCATCAGCACCCACAGCATCGTGCTGACGTTGCCGATGACTTCCTGCTTGAGCGGTAAAAGGCTCGGAGAGAGCCGGATTTTGCTTATTCCTTCAAGGGTAACGCCGGGTGGTGGCGGGAAACTCGCGAACGTGACGGGAATTAGGAGCGCGACGTCGGCGCCGGCTTGCTCTAGCGTGGCGCCCGGATTCAGACGCGCGATGCCGGAGTAGTCAAAGTTCATCAGCTGCGTTTGGTTGCGGTCTAACTGGAGTGGCAGGATCAAGGCGAGATCCCGTGTGTCCAGAAATCGGAAATTCCGCGGCATGACGCCGATGATCTGGCGAGCAATTCCGTCGACGATGATGGTCTTGCCGACCGTTGCGGGGTTGGCGCTGTATTTTCGCTGCCAATAGCCATAGGTCAGAATCGCCGTCGGCGCGCCGCCAGGGGCGTCGTCAGCGGCTGAGAAAGTTCTGCCCAGCATTGGCGGAATGCCGAGAACGGAAAGTGTGCCGTACGTGACGTGCAGTGCGTGGACGCGCTCGGGTTCGGCGAAGCCGGTCACGTTAACGTCGCGGTCGGTGTCCGACTCCACGTACATGCCAACATCCTGAAATGTGCGGCCCTGCTCGCGAAAAATGAAATAGTCCTCGGGCGCGAAGCCGCGGAGCGACGCATCCACTCCGAGGGGGCTAAGCTCCACGCCAACGAGTTGCTCGGGATGCGGATAGGGGAGAGGTTCCAGCACGACACCGTCGAGGACGCTGAATATGGCGGTTGTGGCGCCGATCCCGAGAGCCAGCGTCAGCACGGCGACGACAGCGAAGCCGGGAGATTTGCGCAAAGTGCGCAATCCGTACCGAACATCCTGGAGCAGTGTTTCGAGGAACAGCAGCCGCCGCTCCTCCGCGTAGTCTTCGCGGACGGTTTCCACGCCGCCGAATTTCAGCATGGCTTGGCGGTGCGCTTCGGCTGGCGATAGTCCGGCGCGCAGGTTGTCAGCGGTCTGCAGAGCGATATGCTCCGCGATCTCTTCGCGCAGGCGTTCGTCCTGGGTCTGGCGCGTCGCGGAATGAAAGAGCCGTGCGAAAAACCGCCTTACCGATTTCATAAGGGAGCCTCCGGTCCAGCTGACGAAGAGCCGGGTCTTAAGGGATAGACGCAGGGCCGTCATTTTGGTTTCCAACAGGAAGATGCCAGATCTCCATTGGGAAAACAAGAGGTAAGTGCAACCTGTCGTAGCAGAGTCACAATCTGCTCCGACTTGTATTTCTTCATCGGCATACCAGCTTTCCTCCAGAGTGAGTTCTTTCTCACTCCCGCTGGTACAATCACCGGCTCCGTTGGACTAGTACCGAGAAATGCGCTTACCGGGAGACCCCCTATTACTAAGCCGCGGATTTCGAACCCAAAGTCGGGGCCTCTTAGTCCGAGTGCTCCATCGTTCGAATGCTTCCTATAAAGTTATTATTGACATCCGATAACTTTCGCGGTACCCTTTCCTATGAGAGTCGGCCTCCAACCCCTCTTCGTCCTCGTTCCCGGCACACCGATTCGCTCCTCCTCTTTGCTGTCGGTCGGCTCGATCCCTTATTTTCAGCGGCATCCAACCATCCTTTCCCGTAACCTTCCCTTTGGATCTGCGCGATGTGCCCGGAAAGCGTGGGCACCTATGAGCAAAACGGAGGTCCAGGCTAACACCGTAAACCCTTTAGAATCCGCACTTCCGCAAAACGCGCCCGTAACTCTTTTACAATCCCCACTTCCAAAATCGTTAGACTTAAAGTCCTTTAGAATCCTCCGCACTTACGAAAAAAGGCGGGGGGAGGGGTCGGAACGGTTAACTACCCTGCGTTCCATTCCCTGGTCACTACCCACTACTCACTGCCTTCAGATAGAATCATCGTTTTGTTTTCGGCTTTTGACGACAACCGACAGCCCAATGAACGAAATTCGATTGCACAACACCCTGAGCGGCCAGACCGAGCCGTTTGTCCCCCAGAAACCCGGCGATGTCAGCATGTACACCTGCGGGCCGACGGTCTACGACTACGCGCACATCGGCAACTACCGCACGTTTGTGTTTCAGGACATCCTGCGGCGTTTCCTGAAGCTGCGCGGGTTCAAGCTCAATCACGTCATGAATCTGACCGACGTGGACGACCGCATTATTGCCAAAGCGGCGGCCGCCGGTGTGGGGATTCGCGAGTACACGCAAAAATACGTGCAGGCATTTTTCGACGATTGCAAAACGCTGAGCATCGAGGCGCCCGAGCACTGGATTCGCGCCACCGACTACGTCGACGACATGGTGAAACTAATCCAGCGGCTCCAAGAGAAGTCCTACACGTATGCGGGCGAGGGATCGATCTACTACCGCATCGCGAAATTTCCAGACTACGGCAAATTGTCCAAGATCGATGTGAGCGGGATTCAAACCGGGGCACGCGTGGACAACGACCGCTACGAAAAAGAGAGCGCGCGCGATTTCGCGTTGTGGAAAGCCCCCAAGCCCGGCGAACATTTTTGGGAAACGCCGATCGGTCCCGGACGACCAGGCTGGCACATCGAATGTTCCGCGATGGCCATGAAACTTCTCGGCGAGACCATCGACATTCACACCGGCGGCATCGATTTGGCGTTTCCGCATCACGAAAACGAGATCGCCCAGAGCGAAGGCGCCACTGGCAAGCAGTTCGTCCACTACTGGATGCACGCGGAGCATTTGCTGGTGGAAGGCGAGAAGATGTCAAAGTCGCTCGGCAATTTCTTCACGCTGCGCGACCTTTTCGCGAAGGGCTACAAGCCATCGGCGCTTCGCTTCGCGCTCGCGAGTGTGCCGTACCGCCGCCAACTGAATTTCACCTTCGATGGCTTGCAGCAAGCCGCCAGCGCTGTCGAGCGCCTGCGAAATTTTTCCGACCGCCTGGCGCAAGGGAAATTTCCAGAGGGCCAGCAGCCTGGCATGGCCGAGCGCATCGCCAAAGCCGCGCAGGATTTCGATGCTGGCTTGTCCGATGATTTGAACACCGCCATAGCGCTCGCCGCGATCTACGACCTTGTGCGCGAAGCGAACATCGTTATGGACAAAGGCGAGTTCAGGCAAGGCGATGTTGCCGCGGCTCAGGAATTGTTGGCGTCGTTCGACCGCGTGTTTGCGGTGATCGCCGACAATGACGCCGAGAAGTTGCAAGCGCTTGGCTACGGGAACTCGGGAGGCGGGTTGTCCGACCCAGAAGTTGAAAAATTGGTCGCCCAGCGGCAGGACGCGCGCAAGCGACGCGACTTCGCAGCTTCCGATCGTATCCGTAAGGAGCTCGCGGACCGTGGTATAATTCTTGAAGATGGCCGGGACGGAAGCGTCCGCTGGAAACGCAAATGAAGCACTCTAAATTCAGTAATCTCAGTCAGTTCACGGGCATCTCTTCCCCGGCCGAAATACGCCCAAACCTCTACGGCGTAGACTAACGAACCCTTCCTCTCTGACTGCTCGCCGGCATAATGGTCCGCGCGATCTCAGTCACAAGTAAGTTACTTCGTTTCAATAAGTTAACCACCGGCCATTCTTCACCGAGGAGGAAGAAATGATTGCAACCACCGAAACGAAATTGCCACAGTCCAAGGAAATTGCCACGAAATTCCCGAAGCTGAACATGCCGCTTCCGGGACCAAACGCGAAGCGCGTTGTGGAACTCGATACCAAATATGTGTCGCCGTCGTACACGCGCGATTATCCCCTGGTGGCCAAGCGCGGCCACGGCGCCATGATCGAAGACGTGGACGGGAATGTATTTTTGGATTTTGCCGCGGGCATTGCCGTCTGTGCTACCGGGCATTGCCATCCGGAAGTTGTGGCCGCGATTCAGAAGCAAGCGGCGGAGTTGATTCACTTGTCGGGGACGGATTTTTACTACGAGGGAATGCCGCAGCTCGCGGAAAAGCTCAGCTCGATTGCGCCAGGCAAGGAATCCAAGCGCGTGTACTTCGGAAATTCCGGCGCGGAAGCGATCGAAGCGGCGATCAAGCTGGTGAAGTATCACACCAAGCGCGACAAACTGATCGCGTTTAACGGATCGTTTCATGGCCGCACGATGGGTGCGCTTTCGTTGACGGCGAGTCGCTCAGTGCAGCGCAAGGGATTTGGGGCGTTGCTTTCCGGTGTGTTTCACATGCCATATCCGGACACGTATCGTGCAACCTACGGCGTGAATCCTGAGCATGCGTCCGCCGATTGCTTGAACTATCTAGAAATGGAATTGTTCCGTCGGCGCGTCGATCCGGAAGAGGTCGCGGGGATTTTTATCGAGCCGATTCAAGGCGAGGGCGGCTACATTCTAGCGCCAGCGGAGTTTTTGCAGGGTCTGCAGATGATTTGCCGCAAATACGGAATCATGCTGGTTGCCGACGAAGTGCAGTCGGGAATGGGCCGCACCGGAAAGTGGTGGGCGGTGGATCATGCGCCGGGGATTGAGCCGGACATCATCTGCACGGCGAAGGGCATTGCTTCGGGAATGCCGTTGAGCGCGGTCATTGCGCGTGAGAGCGTGATGGACTGGAAGCCGGGCGCGCATGCTTCGACGTTCGGCGGGAATCCGGTGTGCATCGCGGCCTCGCTGGCGACCTTGCATTTGCTGGAAAGCAAATACATGGAGAACGCGAGACGCGTCGGGGAATTTATTATGACGCGGACCGCGAATTGGACGCAGAAGTTCAAGAATGTGGGCGAGGTGCGCGGTCGCGGGTTGATGATCGGCATCGAGCTGGTCAAAGACCAGAAGACCAAAGAGAAAGCACCGGAGATGCGCAACCGGGTTATTCAGGCGGCATATCACAAGGGTCTGCTGATTCTCGGGTCGGGAGATACGACCGTGCGATTCTGCCCGCCGCTCGTGATTGATGAAGTCCAGGCGGAATTCGCGGTGAAGACGTTGGAAGAATGCTTCCGCGAAGAGGAAACGAAGTAAGGACGCAACGGAGTAAAAGAAACGGCGATGATCAACCGTTGAAGGGAAAGAACAGGGAGCAAGGACACCGCAGAGACGCTGAGGGCGCGGAGTTTCGCGGAGAGGACGTGCGGAATTTAGAGAAGATATTCCGGTGGCTGCCCGAGATGAAACGTGGCAGCCACGAGATTTTTGTTTATACTCGAACATCGGGTAGCGCCCCGCAGGTTTCTACGGCTGCATGTGAGGCGGGCTTCTTCGCAGCGAAGCTTGGTAATTTCTGGCAGGAACGACACGTGCCAATCTTCTCGTCATTGATATTTGGAGCAGTCCGCTGGGCTGCGCGCAACGGTTTGCGCGGCGAGCGGGAAGATTTCTCCGTGGAGCCTGAGCTTCCGAAGCAAGCTAGTGCCGGCAAACGGATGGCGGCGCGGAAACTGGAGGCTGGACGAACCGGCGTTCGCGGGGAGACGTACGCGTATTGGTATTTGCGGCGGAAAGGGTATGTGTTCGTTGCGCGGAACTACATTCCACGTGGGGCCAAGGGCGAGATTGATCTGATTGGGTACGACGGGAAAACGTTGGCATTTGTGGAAGTGCGCACGCGGACGGTGAGCGACGTCACGACTGCGCTGCCGGAATTGAGCGTCACGACGGACAAGCAGCGCGTAGTGGTGCGGACGGCGCGGCGGTTCCTTGGGGAGAGGCATGTCGGCGATTGCCCTTGCCGGTTCCATGTGCTGGCGATCGATAATCGGCCGGGTATGCCGCCCGAGGTGAGGTTGCATAAGGATGCGTTTAGTCCGCAGATGTCGTAGCGGGAAAGCCTAAACCATTGGGTACGAGAAGATCTCGCACTCGCACTCTCGAAACGTGGGAGAGCAGCGAAGAGCTCAAGCACCTTACGGGATCTTAAAGCTTACGAAGAGCCCACCCTTACAAACCAAGGGTGGGGCACCCTCAAGTACTTGTGATCGTGCTTGTTAGGAAAGCGTCTTGTTCAAGTCGGGATGGGTTGCTTCCTGGAAGAACCTGCCTTAAAAAGCAGGGGCGGGATACCCGAATGGGCTGTTAGACGCGGTACAATTCAGGGTAAGAGTGCTCTTACCTTTGCTCTTGTCCCCGAGCACGTTCTGGGAGGATTGCTGTGCCGGAGCTACGAAAAGATCCGATAACCGGTCGATGGGTGATTATTTCGACGGAACGCGGAAGACGTCCCATGGATTTTCTGCGTGAGACGGTGGCGCCCCTTGGACAGAAAAATTGCCCGTTCTGTCCCGGGAGCGAAGGGAAAACGCCGCCGGAAATTTTAGTGTACGGGCGGAATGGCGGCGGAGCCAACACGTCCGGGTGGAGCATTCGCGTGGTGCCGAATCGCTTTCCGGCGCTGGGAATTGAAGGCGAGCTGGACCGCGAAGGTGAGGGATTGTTCGACAAGATGAACGGCGTTGGGGCGCACGAAGTGATCGTGGAAACGCCGGAACATGATACGTCGCTGGCCAATCTGCCGGAGCGGGCGGTCGAAGATGTTTTGTGGGCTTACCGCGACCGCATGTTGGATCTGAAGAACGATAAGAGATTTCGCTACGTTTTGATTTTCAAGAACCACGGCGAGGGAGCAGGAGCGTCGATCGAGCATCCGCACTCGCAGTTGATCGCGCTGCCCATCGTGCCGCGGCGCGTGCGGGAGGAAGTAGATAACTGCTGGCACTACTACGACGAAAAGGAACGGTGCATTTTCTGCGACATCATCCGGCAGGAGCGGGATACCGGAGAGCGGGTCGTGGGGGAGAACGAGCATTTCATTACCGTGGCGCCTTATGCTTCGCGGTTTCCGTTTGAAATGTGGCTGCTTCCCAAGGCGCACGGATCGGCGTATGAGAATAATCAGAGCTCGATTTACGCGAGCCTGGCGAGAATGTTGAAGGATGCGCTGATGCGATTGGACGCGGCGCTGGATAAACCGGCGTACAACTTCATGATTCATACGTCGCCGATCGGGGAAGAGATCAACGATCACTATCACTGGCACATCGAGATCATTCCGAAGTTGACGAAGGTGGCAGGGTTCGAGTGGGGAACAGGATTTTACATCAACCCGACGCCACCGGAAGAAGCGGCGCGATTTTTGCGCGAGGCGAGAGTGGCTTCGCCGATCGAAACGAAGTAAGAGCGATTCGTGCAGGTGTGTTTTAGAAACGGGGCTTTTGAGTCGTTTGATGAGGTTCGTTTGCGGCGATTTGGTGTCTTGCGGTTTGCAGGTTTTGCCGAGACGGAGTGGCCCGGGAGGGCAAGCTCCTCCCCTACAAGTGATTTGCTATACTCGAGTGTTTGGCGCGGTACCCAAGTGGCCCAAGGGAGAGGTCTGCAAAATCCCTTTTTCAGTCGGCGTTACGTGGTATCAGTGGGTTAGAGCGACATGATTCAGGGTAAACAGGCAATAATAGGGCGCATTGGGCATAGAAACGGGCATAGATTTTGGGCATAGATTTTGCAACAAACGAGGGCGCGGTACCCAAGTGGCCTAAGGGAATGGTCTGCAAAACCATCACTCGTCGGTTCGAATCCGACCCGCGCCTCCACTCTAAGATTCGAGAGCACCGCGAGGACAATCGCCCCGATGTTTTCCTTGAGTCTTCACTTCTACAACTGAAATGTGCAGTCCCACGTAAATTATTTCGGAGGTTAGTCACATGGCAGACATCCAGGGAATCGATGCTCAACAAGCACATACAAAAGCCAAGTCAAACCAAGCCTTGTTGGTCTGTGCTTATGAGGACGAGTCCAAATGCCGGAGGCTCAATCTAGAAGGTTCTATATCGTTCGCCAGCTTCAAGTCGCGGGTAAACTCTCTACCAAAGTCGCAGGAAATCATCTTTTATTGAGCGTGACCGGCGGAAGCGAGCGCTGTCGGTCAGGCAGCGAAATATCAGGCGCAAGGTTTTACCAACGTAAAGGTGCTGAAAGGCGGAGTCGAGGCGTGGAAGGCTGCGGGATACGCGATGAATTGATCATTGCATGCAGCAATTCCCGCCCATCAAGTTCGGTTCTTGTTGCGCATGTACAATCGGAACAATCAACAATAGACCGACCATGACTCCCAACAAGAAAATTCGCGTTCGATTCGTTCGATTCATACTTTCTCCAGCCCCGGATTATCCTCCGACGCCGTGTCTTGTGTCACGGGTATAATATGTCTGTGACGAACAAAAGGCGAAGATGATAGGATGCGGACGTCATGGAAGAGCGCAAGTTCGCGATCCTGTTCGCAGCCACCATCCTCGCGGCACGCAAGCTGTCAGAACTCGAAGCTCAAGGTTTGACCCGTCCATGCCCGGCGAGAGAGATAATTATCGTCGACGCGATCAGCAAGGCTGAAGAGATCATGAGAAAGATTGAACGAACGTATCCTCCAAACAAATGAAAGTGGAGAGAGAAATTATGATCAAAGCCAGAGATATAGAAGAACCGGAAGAGCAGGATCTACCAGAAGACGATGAAGGCGCGCATCCGGACGACGACGACCCAGAAAACGGAGAAGACGACGAAGAGGAACCGGAGGATGAGGAAGGTGACGACTAGTAGTTTACCTTCCGGGCAAGGCCCATTGCACAGTTGGAACTTTGCTCGCCGTAATGCCCTCGCAGGGGTTTCCCGTCACAGTAATCGCCTCAATCATCTCCATACTAATTGGATTTTTGAACCCCTCACGATGATTCGCATACCTCGAGAGCCAAGGTTCCCGGGTCTTTGGTAGTCGTGAACAAACCACTCGCCCACCCGCTGTAGAAAAACAGTTTGCTTTCGGGGGTCAAGTTTCCCCAAAGGTCAAATTTCTGGATTAAGGGGGAAGGGAGGGGCACCACAGTCTGTGAATCACCCGCCACACTCAAGCCTGAGCAGCAAGTGAACAGGACTACTAGGGCGAAAGCGAGTCTTTGGAACATTTTTGCCTCCGCTTGGTAAGCCATAATCTTACCCTCTCACTCGCTATTGTAGAGGGTTTGTGCTTTCAACTTTGCACAAGTGGCCGCCACTGGCAGCACACAGAAGAGTCAGACTGTACCCTGGCCAGAAACCCCTCGGCACGGGTCACGGCAAGTCCCTGAATCGCCAAGTCTGCGAATTGAAATTCTAGCCGTGGCAAAATCATGTGTTTTGCCTGTGCTACGACTGCATTAGGCGCAGCTGCTATCGCGACGGAGAAATCACTGGGTACCGTTACGCAACGCCTTCACTCGTTGTCAAACGCAGCATCGGCCGCCCTGTCGTCAAGATAGCCCTGGATAATCGCTTCCTCGTCGACATCACTAGGGTCAACAAGCCCGTAATATTCCTCCGGCGAGTAATACGTGGTTCGCGTGTACGAACCTCCCAAACCCGCTGCGTCCAGTTCCGCATAGCCCTGCAGCTTTAGGCCGCATGCCGAACAAGCGAACGGCCGCGGGGAAACCGACTGACGTACTTGGACCTCTCCATCGACCCCGGTCACAGTTTCTTTTCCGAATGGGTCGCCTTGAATCAACGAGGTGGAACCGCAGGCGGGGCATTCCGCCCGGTGGTACTTTTCGTGCGAAAGTTTGTCTGCCTCGACCTTGCTTGCTGCCGCAGCCGCCTTTCGATCTTCATCCGATTTGTCTTCGAACGCTCCTCTATGGGTTCCAATCAGTTTGTCGACCTTAGCCTGCATGCCTTTTGACGACTCGGCCAGGATTTGCTTCGCTTCGGCAGCATCCTCTGGATTCAACAGGGTTTCGATAGATTCGCTCATCGCTTCCGAAAGCACGTCGCAGGCTCGGTAAAATTGAGTGAGCCATTCGCTTGATGGATACTCTTCGAACGCACTATTGCCGGAATGAAGCTCATCGTTCCTGCGGCTCACAAGCGCCGAAACGCTTTTGTGAATATCCGGCGTAAATTTCGAAAAGAGCTTGTCGCAAAGATTTAGAACCTTGGCGATCGCGATGGACTTCGGGTTCTTTTCCGAACCTCGCTTAAATGCATAGAGCAGGTATTTTTGCTCTGGGTCAGGCTCCGCCAAAAGCGTTGGACTCACCGATGCAACTGCGGCACGAGCGAGCAACTCTAACCCCATAGAACACCACAAACCGAACTGCGGATCCTCTCTCGAGCACGAGGAGGCGCGTTCAAGAAAAAGCCGCGCTTTCGCCCAAAGCGTATCGCGATCCCAGCTCATTGATCCCTCACATAGATTCTTTCAAGCACCCTAGCGCCTTCATTTTCCGGTGAGGCACCGCGTCCGTGCAACGCCATCCAGTTGTCAATCACAACTGCAATCCCGCGCTTCCAATTTATGTGGAATCCGAGCCCGGAATGGGCAAGGCAATGCATTTCTCGACTGATTTGATTCGCCGACTGATTTACCGTTGTCATGCAAACGGGATCATACCGTTTCCTGCAAACAGCAAAGGTCTGCGCATAAACTGAACAAAAAAAGAGGACCGGCCACATGGCGGGCCGGTCCTTTCGGGTTCATCGCATAACTGAGAGGCGAGCTGAGTTTGACGTGCCCGACGCGAAACGCAAATACCCCAAATCTTGTATTCGACCCTACGGCTGTTTGTCTGGAAAGTGAACAAGTTTGCCGGACGGATGGCCCAAACACTCCGGACATCATTTCGCTGGTGGC
>Ga0210401_10002287_pt1 | contig 21361 bp, 24 predicted proteins | sample IncBWH32MmetaG_FD_150866 | JGI IMG/M metagenome (GOLD analysis project Ga0210401, IMG submission 150866) | Forest soil microbial communities from Barre Woods Harvard Forest LTER site, Petersham, Massachusetts, United States - Inc-BW-H-32-M | ecosystem: Environmental > Terrestrial > Soil >... | reverse complement strand
AGCTCGACGGCATCACTGCTCACACGGTCTACTTCCGCTGCTTGTTGCTTGCTCCAGCATCCTTCGGTCCGTTGTCCCATGCAAAGTTCCTCATCCGGTCAGCCCCGTCACCGGGTCAACTACTCCTAAGGAACGATCGGCCGAGGATGCCATTGCTCGATTATAAGCCCAACGCACTTTTCCTCCTGAAAGAGGAATTCCTGAAACATCAGGACGAGTTGTCATGCTAAACAGCATTTTTGCAGCGACTTGCAAATGGCACGTCAGTTGCGATGACGATACCGTCATCGAGAGCCGGAAGTGAATGACGTTAAGGATTGAACCGGTGCAGGGGCGGCTTCGGCTCAGCGGCGAGTTGCGATTTGAGCACCTGGACCAGCTCAAAGCTGAAATTGAGCGCTGCGGATGGCCGGTGGTTTTGGATTTGGAGGAATTGAGTCTCGTAGATATCGAGGGTATTCGGTTTCTCAACCAATGCGAAGCGAAGGGCATTTCAGTGCAGCAATGCTCGCCCTTCATAAGGACTTGGATGTCACGGGACCGAAAGCTGCCGGCGGCACGCCCACAGAAGAAGAAGGGACGGGCCGGCTTAGAGGGTGAACAGGGCGTGGACGAATAGGAGAACAAGGATGGGGCCGAAAACAAACGCAGTACTCGTGCCCGGCGTGCGCAAGGTAGCTTCCAGTCATGCAGTGATGGTGTCACATCCGCAGGAAGCGGCTGCTCTCATCACACTCGCCGCCGGCGCGGTCGCGGACTCCACGAAGTCCACCCGCGTTTCTGTCCGACCGGCAAACAGAGGGTCCGGCTAGTGAAATCGGGTCAGCCACCGATGCGAGACATGGAGAACTAGTTATGAGCAGCTTCACACACGAGACGGTTCCGACTCGATTTGTTGAGACCCAGGGAATCCGTTATGCCTATCGTCGTTTCGGAAAAACAGGAACGGTCCCGCTCCTCTTTCTGGGCTACTTCAACTCCAACATGGACGGATGGGATCCGAGCGTAACAAATAGTCTCGCGCAGGATCACGAGGTCATTCTCTTCGACAATGCTGGCGTCGGAGCTTCGGGAGGAGGTACCCCCTGTGCGGTCGTGGAGATGGCCGAGCACTCTGTCGCGTTCTGCCGCGCACTCGGGCTGAACTCTATCAACATTGTGGGCTTCTCCCTCGGTGGCATGATTGCGCAGCAGCTAGCCCTGGACCATCCTTACCTCGTTCAGCGCCTAATTCTCTTGGGGACCGGCCCCCGAGGTGGGGAAGGTATGACCTTCACTGAACTATCGGCTGAAGAACAAGCTGATCCAGTTGCGTTTTTATTAGGAGCATTCTTTTCTCCCTCCGAATCCAGCCAATCGGCCGGACGCGAGTACATGAAACGACTCGATTTGCGCACGGACGACCGTGACCTTCCTGTGTCCAAGAACTCGGCCGAGGCACAGCTCGTCGCGATTCGAGAATGGGGAACAATACCGTCGACCGGTCGTTACTCCACGTTGAAAAACATCACCCACCGAACGCTCATAGTTCACGGGAATAAAGATATTGTTGTCGCGCCGATCAACGCGCTTATCCTCGCGGAGCACCTGCCGAACGCTCTGCTAGTCGTGTATTCCGATTCGAGTCACGGAGCCCAGTATCAACACGCGAAATTATTCCTTGAGCACGTGAACCTGTTCTTGAATGAGTTGGATTGAAATGAATACTGCGTGTGATTCGGGTCGGGCCGCAGGGCGCTGTCGAATGAAAGCTGAAACGTACACCTCGTGGCTACGTAAGGCCGCGTTCGGGGGGAAAGCAAGGAGGGAATAAACCTATGCAGAAGACTTTGGAAGAAAAGAATAAAGCCATGGTGCTGGAGGCGTTCGACACCCTGTTCAACCGGCGTGACTATGAGGACGCTGAGAGGTTCTGGTCGCCCGACTACATACAGCACAGCGCTCACATCGAACCAGGCCGCGATGGATTGTTCAATCTGGTCAAACGACTCCCAGCAACTCTAAAGTATGAACCCGGCACAATCGTCGCCGACGGAGATTTTGTAATTGTCCACGGGCGATTTTCTGGCTTTCAGGCGGTGAACTGGATTGCCGCCGACATTCTTCGCATCAAAAACGGCCTTTTTGCCGAGCACTGGGATGTAATCCAGGACGAAGCCACCAAGGAACAGTCGAAAAGCGGTCTGCCCATGTTCGGCGACGACTTTCCCAGACGGGTTTAAAGGTTCAGACTGAACGGTCGAATCGGGAGAGGAAGGAGAGTCCAAGATGGGCAATTACACGCAGGAAACGGCGCCGACTCGGTTGACGAAAGCCAAGGGCACTAACTTCGCCCGAGAAATATTCACGAGCAACTTTTGGATGTCCGGCCTTGCAATGCTAAGGTACATCCCGCGCTCTTTTCGTGTGAAACAGGTCGACGGAATGGCGTTCTATACCGACGCAAAGCACGACGAGTTTCGGAACAGGGTCTTCCGGACGACGCCTGCAAACCCACGCCAATGGGGAACGATGAGCGTGGCGCAGATGCTGCATCATCTGAATCTGGCGTGCGGCGGTTCGCTCGGTTTCTACGCGCTTCCGGACGAAAGTTACCTTGTCTCGCGAACAGTATTTCGATGGATTCTCGTTGACTGGTTCCCCGAACAACCGGTCGGCCTGCGGCTGCCCAAAGGTTTCAAAATTCCGCACACGGCGCAGTTTGACTTTGACTTCGAAAAGCAGCAACTGCTCAAAATCCTCGATGCCGCTTGGCGGGCGAGATCGGGTTCAGATTGGGGGCTGCACCCCATGTTCGGCACGATGACAGTCAAGGAGTGGGGCAAGCTACTACAGATCCACATCGATTATCACTTGAGGCAATTCGCAGCGTAACGAACGGGTATTCCGATCACACTGGGGGGCAATGATGAACGCAACGTACAGAGCAATCGAAATCAGTAAACCGGGAGTCTTCACTGAAGTTAGCAGGCCGCTGCAGAATCCCGGCCCCAATCAAGTACGCATTCGGGTTGAGGCTTGTGGCGTGTGTCATACCGACAGCCTGCTCGTAAACGAAGAGATTCCCAACCTTGTTTATCCGCGCGTACCAGGGCACGAGGTTATCGGTCGTATCGATGCAATTGGGGCGGATGTCAAGACAAGGTCGGTAGGCCAGCGCGTGGGCGTTGGAATCTTTGGGGAACGGGACGACACCTGCGTTTCATGTCTCCGGGGCGACTTCATCAACTGCGCCAACTCTGCGCTCACCGGCATCACGATCGACGGTGGCTACGCTGAAGTGATGATGATTCCTGCTCGTAGCACGGTGACGATTCCCGACGGCCTTGAATCCGTCAAGGTGGCGCCGCTTCTGTGTGCGGGCGTGACGACGTTCAATGCGCTGCGAAATGCCGGCTTGCGCGCCGGTGCACTGGTCGCGATTCAAGGGGTTGGCGGACTCGGTCACCTCGGAATTCAGTACGCGAGAAGAATGGGATTTAGGACGGTTGCCATTGGTCTCGGTCGAGAGTCGGAGAACCTCGCAAAGCACCTTGGAGCGCACGAATACATCAACACTGAGTCGGACGACGCAGTAGCTAAGCTGCGGGAGCTTGGCGGAGCTGCTGCCATCCTCGCCACAGCTCCAAGTGGTAAAGCAATGTCCGGTCTTATAAACGGACTCGCCGCAAGAGGAAAGCTGTTGGTGGTTGGGATTGCCCCCGATCCACTGGAAGTGAATACGGCCTCTCTCATTTTTGGCATGAGGTCCATCGCTGGCCAGACCACCGGTAGCGTGCAGGACGAACAGGAAACGGTGGAGTTCTCCGCACTCGAAAAGGTAGAGCCCATGACCGAAGTCATGCCACTCTCCAAGGCCCGTGAAGCGTACGACCGGATGATGGCAGCAAAGGCACGCTTCCGCATTGTCCTCGTTACGGACACGCAGTAGAGAAAGTCGTGAGTGTCTGAGGGGCAATAGAGATTGATTTACCAGGCTGCGGGTTCCGGGTGTCAGGAAACCGAAGACCAATAATCGGGCGAAGGAGCCGTTATGCAGAACTTCCGCGAAATTCTTGAGCGCCAAAAAGCATACTTCAACACCGACGTAACGAAGTCTTACGAATGGCGTATCGATCAGCTTGATCGACTGGAGCGCCTGTTGAAGGAGAATGCGGAAGCCTTTTATGAGGCCCTGCAAAAGGACTTCAAGACGGCGTCTTCGGAGTATGTCTTTGAAGTCCAGGCACCCCTCGGCACGATCGAGTTTACGCGATCGCAACTGAGGGGATGGATGACGCCACTGAGTGCCCCCGTTCCCAAGTTTCTGGCTGCATCGAGACATACGACCAAAGTCATCCGCGAGCCGTATGGCCCCACTCTTGTGATTGGACCCTTCAACGGCCCCCTCACGCTCAGCCTCCATCCGGCGATCGGGGTATTGTCCGCGGGCAATCCTTGTGTGCTGAAAGTATCGGAACAGATTCCCGCGACCTCGAATCTCCTCATAAAACTGATCTCTCAACACTTCGAGCCCGAGTGCATGACAGCAGTGTGGGGCGCCAAAGACGAAGTAACCGAACTCCTGAAGCTCCCGTTTGACTTCATATTCTTCACCGGAAGCGTGAAGGTCGGCAAAATCGTCGCTCGCGCGGCAGCTGAGAACCTCACCCCTGTCTTGCTCGAGTTGGGGGGACAGAATCCGGCATTTGTCGACGCGACGGCCAACGTACCGGACGCCGCAAGGAAGACCGTCTGGGGAGCGACTGCATGGGGCGGTCAATGGTGCACTTCACCCGGGTACGCATACGTGCACCGCTCTGTAGCGGCCGAGTTCGTCGCAGAGTGCAAGCAGGCCATTATCGAGATGTACGGCGCAGACCCTAAGAACAATCCGGATTACTCGAAGATCATCAATGCCGGCGCGGTCGAAAGACTTGCCTCGCTGATCGATCCGGAGAAGATCGTGATCGGAGGGAAATCGGATCCTGAACGGCGCTATATCGATCCGACGGTGATTTACCCGGTCACATGGGGCGATCGAATCATGGCCGACGAGATCTTTGGCCCTCTGCTTCCTGTAATGGTGTATGACGATATCGACGAGGCGATTCTCGAAGTGAAGAAACGCCCTAAACCTCTCTCCGCGTTCCTCTTCAGCAAGGATCAGAAGGCGATCGATCACTTCCTACAGAGTTTGTCCTTCGGTGGCGGCGCGATCAATCAGGTCAACATCCATCTGTACGTTGAAACGATGCCATTCGGAGGGGTAGGAAACTCAGGGATTGGAAATTACTATGGCAAGTATGGCTTCGACTCGATGACCCATGCCAAGTCGATCCTGATCTCTCCATCTGATGTCGGCATCGATCATCTTCTTCCGCCGTACACGCCGGAGAAAGTACAGGCACTAAACCAGTGGTTCGATTACTAGTCGGCACGAACGAAGGCAGTTCGGAAAGGAAAGCTGAATTGCGATGATAAGCAAAGTTGAGGTTGAACGATTTAGCCTTACCTCTGCCCGATCATTCGATGAGGTATTGGCTGTGATTAACGGTGCCGTCGGCCGTCCAGAAATGGCCGAGTTCTGGAGCTCAGCGCAGCACGCGCGAACTGTCGGCGAACTGAAAGACTCAATCCGGAAAGTCTTGGGCAGAACGGGGCTGATGTATTTCTTGCGGTTTGACCATGGCGCCATCGTGCGTAAAGCAACGGGCCGCAATAAGCCCAGGATGGTCGCCTCGTCATGGGCACGGACGCCGCTGCATTAACGGTAATGAAGACCAAAAAAGAAGGGAGACTCGAGATGAACACAAAGAAACCCAGCATCGTCTTCTGCCACGGAATATGGGCAGACGGTTCGAGCTTCAGCAAGGTGATTCCCCCGCTACAGGCGGACGGATACGAAGTAATGGCCGCCCAATACGGGCTCGACACACCTGAAGGTGATGTGGCCACGGTTAAAAGGACGCTCGGACGGGTCAGCGGCCCAACGATTCTAGTCGGCCACTCCTATGGCGGAAGCGTGATTACGGCCGCAGGGACCGATGACCGGGTTGTCGGACTCGTTTACATCGCCGCTCTTGCTCCCGACGTCGATGCCGGCGAGACGTCGCAAAGCCAGCAGGCCCCGTACCCACCCACCGATGTCTTCAAATACGTCGAACCGGGGGATGGGCGCCTATGGATGAAGCCGGAAGGCGTCACGTGCTTCGCGGGAGACCTGTCGGAGGAAGAGCAAAAACTTGTTTGGGCGACCCATTACGCCCCAGCTCTCGATCTCTTCAGCCGGAACGCACCCGGTGTCGCCTGGAAGTCGAAGCCGAGCTGGTATATCGTCGCCAACCATGACCGCACGGTTCAGCCGGAATTGGAACGCTTCCTTGCGAAACGGATGAACGCCAGCACCCACGCTGTTGACAGCAGCCACGTCCCGATGCTGTCGCATCCAGGCTTCGTTGTGGACGTCATCCGTGCCGCCGCGAAAGCCCTTCAAGGATCATCCGCCAAAGCCTGACGGCTTGATCGGAAAACAGATCGTGGAATTCAGGAAGGAGGACCTCCGATGAAATCCGACATCCTTACAACAGAAGTCATCGATGGAATTGCCGTCGTCGCCCTGGGAAGTCCAAAGAGAATGTATTTCGATATGGCGATGGGCGACGCGCTTACAGAGGAGCTGCAGGCTTTCGCCGGCAACCCTGATGTTCGCGTCGTCATCATAACCGGCGGAACGCCCGGATATTTTAATCGCCATTTCGATATTCCCGCGCTCATTGAGATTGCCGAGCAAATTCGCGCTTCGGGCCGCCAATGGCCGGACAGCGCAAGCTACCATAGCGGATTTTTCGATAAGGCCATGGCGATCTGCGAGACGATGCCGAAACCGGTTATTGCCGCCATTTCCGGCACCGCTCTTGCCGGCGCTTTTGAATTTACTCTGGCCTGCGACATTCGCATCGCCGAAGACGGCGATTATCTGATCGGATTGCCAGAAACAGAACTTGGTCTTTTGCCCGGCGCAAGTGGAACGCAAAGGCTTCCGCGAACCGTCGGCATGGCGGCCGCGCTTTGGCACATCCTTATGGGTAAGCCTCTCAGTCCGCGTGAAGCCGAAACCCGGGGTTTTGTCCACGAAACGGTCACGGGTAAAGCCATCGATCGCGCGATGGAGATTGCCAGGCATTTGTCGAAACATCCACCGGAATCGGCGGCTTACATTAAGCGCCTCGTCCGCAGCGCCAATGAAACGCCTTTGGCGGACGGGCTGGCTCTCGAACGAAATCTTTTCCTGAGACTTTGCACCTCCGACACTGCGCTTGCCCGCATGCGCAATTATGAAGAAAAGAAAATTACCGAGCCCTCTCGCGGGTTTGAGGTTGATGAAAAGGTCGTGAACCATGGCTGAGTCAACTTCACCATTGCGGGTCGTCGAGGAGACGCCCGCCTACTGGAGGGTCGTTTTTGATTACCCGCCGTTCAACGTCATGGACGGCACGATGTTCCAAAGCCTCCAGGATTTGCTCGCGCGAGTGGACGCAAGCCAGACCCTTCGCGTCGTCGTGTTTGAAAGCGCAATTCCTGATTTTTACCTTGCCCACTTTGACCTGACCGGCAGGTTGGGCAATGTCATGTCTGGCGTTGGCCCTACCAGTCTCCCGATACTTATAGATACGTTCGTGCGTATCACGAAGTCGCCTGTCGTTAGCATTGCGAAAATCCGCGGATGCGCGCGCGGCGCAAGCAGCGAGTTCGTCCTCGCGTGCGATATGCGGTTCGCATCGCGCGAGAACACGCGGCTTGGCCAACCGGAAGTTGCTGTGGGCCTGCATCCGGGCGGAGGGGGCGCCGAGCGTCTCCCGCACCTGGTCGGCCGCGGTCGCGCCCTTGAAATCGTTCTCGGCGGGAATGATTTCGACGGGGACACAGCCGAACGTTACGGTTACGTCAATCGCGCCCTCGCGGATGCGGAACTGGACGGTTTCGTCGATGCGTTCGCGCGCCGAATCGCTTATTTCGACGGGCGCGCCATCGCCGCCGCAAAGAACTTAATCAATCAAGTCTCGTTGCCATCCGCCGACCGGCTTCTGGATGCCCTCAACTCCTTTCAGGTGGCCCTGACGTGGCCTGAAACACAGCGGCGCGTGAAGGCGCTGTTGGAGCGCGGTTTGCAGCAGGATGGCGATTTCGAGAAAGGATGGCCTGCGGTGCTCGGCAGCCTCCTCAATGAAAGCCAACAATCGTAACGTTGCTGACGGGAGCTGAGTCCATGCCCAAAAAACGCTGTGCGTGGGTGAGCGAAAGCAACTGCCTAATGCTCGAATATCACGATCGGGAATGGGGCGTGCCGGTTCACAGCGACAACAAACATTTCGAATTTCTAATTCTCGAAGGGGCGCAAGCTGGGCTTAGTTGGTCGATCGTCCTGAACAAGCGTGAAGGCTATCGCCGTGCATTCAGCGAATTTGATCCCAAGAGAGTCGCGCGATATACCGAGAAGCGCATTCAGAAGCTATTGCTTGATCCAGGGATCATTCGAAATCGGCAAAAGATCGAGGCGGCTGTACGCAACGCGCGGGCGTTTCTCGCGATTCAGGAGGAGTTCGGAAGTTTTGATGCGTACTCGTGGCGCTTTGTCGGTGGAGAGCCGAAGGTAAACCGCTGGAGAGTCATGAAGCAGATTCCAGCCACCTCTACGGAATCCGACGCGTTGAGCAAAGACCTGAAAGGCCGTGGATTCGAATTCGTGGGTTCCACGATCATTTACGCCCATATGCAGGCAGTGGGAATGGTGAACGACCACCTCGTCGAATGCTTCCGATATCGGGAAGTGGCGACAGCTATCGTCAAGCCGGAAGGTTGAACTGTTGGAAGGAGCCGGAATGCCAAGACTGGACGCAAAAGTAGCATTGGTAACGGGCGGGACGAGTGGGATCGGCCTTGCGGCGGCGAAAGCACTCGCCAAAGAGGGAGCCCACGTTTACATCACTGGCCGTCGCGAACAAGAACTCGCGACGGCTGTCCAACAAATTGGGGGAAATGCGACCGGTGTACGCGGAGATGTGTCCAACGCCGGCGATCTCGACCGGCTCTACGCGCAGATCGAGAGCGAGAAACAGAGTCTCGACGTTCTCTTCGCGAATGCGGGGATTGCCCGATACGCTGTACTCGGAGACATCACAGAAGAACTATTTGATTCCATTTTCAACGTCAACGTCAAAGGGGTGCTGTTCACGGTACAGAAAGCGCTCCCGCTGATGCCTGAAGGCGCCTCGATCATTCTCAACGCGTCCGTTGTGGCCAGCAAAGGCCTGGCCGCCAACAGCGTTTACAGCGCTACGAAGGCGGCCATCCGCTCTTTCGCGCGAACATGGACGACGGACCTTAAAGGCCGGCGAATTCGCGTCAACGCAATCAGCCCTGGCACCATCGACACGCCGGGACTGAATGAGTTGCTTGCATCCGGTGAAGCGGGTGAGCAGCGGCGGAAGATGGTCGCGAGCGCCATACCCCTCGGCAGGTTCGGCCAGCCAGACGAGGTCGCCAAAGCCGTTGTGTTTCTGGCATCTGATGACAGCAGTTACATCACGGGCACTGAGCTGTTCGTCGACGGAGGCTTCGCGCAAATCTGAACTACGGGTCCGCTGGCAATCCAACAAAAGAGGGGGTGAAACCGAAAATGCAAACTCATCAGGTAAACGTACAACGGTGGAGCATAACCTCCCGGAAGCCGTTTGACACCGTTCTAGCGGCGGTGGAAGACGCGATCGGCAGGCCGAACATGGTCGAATTCACGGCAAGGGTCGCCGCCGCAACGACGTTCAAGGAAATGCAGAACGTTATTAATGAGAGCGTAAGCGGGATCGGTCTGATGGAGTTCATGCGGCTCGATCACGGCGCGATACTCGCCAAGGCCGGAGTAGACGGCGATCCGAAAAGCGTCCGCGTAATCATGGGCAACCCGCTCATCATGCAATCCATGGCCAGGCTTGTTCCGGACGCCGGCTCCTATGCGCCGGTAACCGTCCTCGTGGATGAACGCGCCGATGGTGTGCATCTTTCATATGACCGGATGGCCAGCCTTTTAGCGCCTTATGGCAACAGCGAGGCGTTGAACGTAGCTCGCGATCTGGACGCTAAGGTCGAAAATCTTTTGCGGCAGGCCGCGGCTTGAAAGATTAGAAGGATTCGCCGTGAAGAACAAACGTGAAAGTCCGGCATCAGACGGAACCACCGCGCAACCCCGGTTCCATCAGCGGGCCGCTGAGATTCAGGCATACGGAACGGTAAACCATTTACTGCCTCTTGAACTCGAAGAGACGGTTCGGCTGGAGATGGCCGCGCAGCTAAACCAACTTCTTGCCGACAATGACGCTCCGCGATTTGTACAAGAAATCGCACTGGCAGGTCGCCGGACCGACGTTCTACCAGTTGCATTTGCTTTTCGACAAGCACTTCGACGAGCAAGTGGAACTGGTCGACTCCATCGCCGAGCGGATACAACTCCTCGGCGGCATCAGCATCGCGATGGCGCACGATGTTGCTGAGATGACGCGAATCGTCCGTCCACCCCGCGGACGTGAGGCCGTCCCGGTACAGCTTTCCAGGTTGCTGGACGCGCATCAGGTGATCATTGGACAGGTTCGCAAACTGGCACGCCGTGCCGGCGAACTCGGGGACGACGGCACGAACGATCTGGTTGTCAGCGAAGTTCTGCGCCGCAATGAGCTGCAGGCGTGGTTCCTGAGTGAGCATTTGGTGGATGCGCCGCTTGTTCACGCAGAGCCGGTTCACGCAAAGTAAGACGGGAATGCGCCGTCAAGGAGCGAAGGCTATGAACAGTTCTTTGAAGTGGGAGGTCTTTGTCAGCCCCCAGGTCGCCGTCATCACCAGCGACTTGCCGCCGGGCGCTACGGGGAGGAAATGGTCACCGATATCGTCAACGCTGATCTCGGGCGAACGAGATGCCGTGTTGGTCGACACCTTCATCACCATGGAGCAAAACCGGGCGCTTGCCGAATGGGTCGTCGCAAGTGGAAAGAATTTGACCACGATCTATGCGACGCATGGCCATGGAGATCACTTCTTCGGTGTAAACACGATTCAACACCGCTTTCCCGATGCCCGGTTTATCGCATCGCGAGAGGCCATCTCAGTGATGCGAGAGCAACTCTCACCGCCCTGGCTTGAGGCATATTGGAAATCCCGATTCCCTGGGCAGATCGACCCGGCGCTTCCGATTGCAGAGGAACTCGCTGGGGGCATTTTTCAACTTGAAGGTGAGGAACTCGTGAGTATTCCAGCGGGCCATACTGATACCCGGAACACGACTTGCCTCCATGTCCCTTCGATCGGCCTGGTCGTGGCGGGCGACGTTGCGTACAACGACGTTCATATCCACCTCGGCGAGTCGAATGCTGATTCAAGACAAGAGTGGATCGCCGCGCTCGACATGATCGAATCGCTGAAGCCGCGCGCCGTCATCGCGGGGCACAAGAGGCCGGGCCGCCCGGATGCTCCGAGCATTGTTGAGGAAACCAGACAATACATTCGGGACTTCGACAGGATTGCAGCAAGGACGCAGACCGCCAAGGAATTGTACGACCAGATGCTCGCGATCTATCCCGATCGAGTGAATTCCCCAGTGCTATGGAATTCGGCCCGCGCGATAAAGGGTTAAACGACGGGCAGTTGGTTGGGCCCGACGCGCCAAACCAGGGCCGGCACCGTCGGTAACCGCCGATGAAATCCGAGCCCGGGATCGAATTCGCGCCGTTCTTCCTGCCCGGGCCGACTCGTAGGCGGTCCCGGTTGGTTCCAGCATGGAGCTTGAGGTACAAAATAATTTAGGCATGTGAGCCTCAGGTGCCCGCGATGCCTCCGGGTGGCGGCAGAGGAATGAAGTTCAGGAAGCCGTTCAGGCCGGAAACTAGAAAGATTACGCCCGCCAGATAGCGGGCGATTGCAGACACGGTTCTCATAAGATTTTCCTTTCGGCGACGACCATGAATCATGGCGTCAATCATATTGCAGTCAATATAGTTGATGGCGTATACTTTTAGAGGATTCAGGTTTTTGATGGCCCAAAGCAACCAGGAGCCGGAGCACGTCTGGCTTGTCATGATGAAGGCGATGCGCGCGCTGACAAGGTACGCAGCCGCGGGTATTGAAGAGACAGGGCTCGGCCTCTCGGATTTCGCCGTGCTGGAAGTCCTGCTGCACAAAGGGCCTTTGGCCGTCAATACGATAGGCCCGATTGTCGATCTGACTCCAGGTTCGATCAGTATCGCCGTGGACCGCCTTTTCGCGAAGGGGTTGGTCAGCCGGGTAGAGAGTGGCGAAGACCGCCGGGTTCGTATCGTTGCGCTCACATCACGCGGCAGGGATCTCATTGCCCCAGCCTTCCGAAAGCATGCCGGGCAAATGAGGAAGGTGTTCTCGGAGCTGAGCTCGGAGGAACTTCGTAGTCTGGAAGTGGCGCTCAAGAAAATCGGTAAGCGCGCTGCGGTGCTGATGGAGCAGAGGGGCTGAGTTTTGTACGCGCGAGCCAATGCGCTTTCATCAACAGCGGCGTCCGCCGACGAATTATTTTTCGTAGGCCTGGGCGATCTGACCAACGAGCTTGGCCCAACCCATGTCCATGGCGCCGTAAACCTCGCCGGCCTCCGGTCGCGCATTGTCCCTGAGGATTTCCACCATCAAGGTCGAGTAGTCCGAGAGAATGACGCCCGCCTGCAGCATGCGCAGAAGCCCGACCTGCCGCTTGGTCTCACTGAACGTTCCCGAGGCGTCGACCGCCACATACGCGTCCAGCCCCTTACCCACCGCAGTCATTGCCGGGAAAGCTGCGCAGACTTCGAGCGAGATGCCAGCGAAGATCAGCTTCTTGCGGCCGGTCGCTTCGATGGCGCGAGCTACCCGCGCGTCGTCGAAAGCATTGACCGATGAGCGGTTGATGATTTCAATTCCCGGCAGCGCTTCGACAAGTTCCGGGAACGTCGGACCCCACATGCTTTCGCGCGCCGTCGTGGTGACGACGATCGGCAACTTCAGCGCTTTGGCCGCTTTGGCCAGGGCCACCACGTTGTGCTTCAGTTCGCCGGTCGAATAGTCACGGACGCCCGTCATGAGGCCGACCTGATGGTCGACCAGGACGAGCGCCGCGTTTTCAGAGGTGAGGGGTTCGTAGGGTCGGATTTGATTCGTCATTAGATTCTCCTTTTGAGGCGAAACTTCGCTACAGACTGCAGCTCGGCCTGCGCGGCCATTTAGTTGCCTTTACGTTCCGTTTTTATAATAGGGCTCAGCGGCTAAAATGTCAATTGACGTTACGCTACGTTCCGTTAAAACATGAAACATGAAGAAAGAAGCGCCTCCGGCTGTCCGTAGAGGTCGGCCTCCGAGTGAAATGGCGGCGTCGCATGCCGTCATCATGGATGCGGTCTACGCCCTGCTTGAGGAAAAGTCAGTGCGCGACTTGACCATAGAGGCGGTTGCCAAACGGGCAGGGGTCGGCAAACCTACCTTGTATAAATGGTGGCCGACCAAAGCGACCTTGGTGTTGGCGATGCTCTGTGAGCGGATGGCGCCGAAATTGGAGAAGCCGACCGTCCTGACCGCGGAACAGTCCCTGCGGTTTCGAGTGCGGAGCTTGATCGACGCATTCAACGGGCCGTTTGGCAAGATCGTGGCCGGGCTGATCGCCGAGGGCCAGAGCGAACCGGTCGTTCTCCAGGAGTTCTTTGACCGGTGGGTTAGTCCTCGACGGAATGCTACGATTGCGGATCTGCAGCGCGGCAAGGATGCAGGTGAGCTGCGATCGGAGACAGAACCTGAACTGCTGAACGATGCGATTTTTGGAGCGATTTACTACCGTATGTTATTGCGCTCCGGTCCAATGACGCGGCGGTTCGGGGAGGAATTGGTCGAGCAGGTCATCGGCGGCCATCGCTCGGGGACCGCCCACAAGTGATGAAAATCGAGAGACGATGGCGCGCCAACGACCCATCAACAACTGGTGCACTGATAAATAACACTCTCAGGCGCTCCGTTCCACCCAGTAGTGCAGATGCTTCGATCGGCGCGGAGGGCCTATCCAGAACGATTCAATTTTGAACCGCATTCAAAACAGACATAGTATTTCCTCCGCGCAACGTTCAGGAGGGCGCCGTACTCAAACCGCCCGGGATTCGGGATTTTATGCAGACTTCTTTTGCGCCGCAGGCTCACTCTTCGCCTGCATTGATTTCACGAGGTCGGCCGCGGATGCTCCTTCGACCGACAGTCCATAGCCAACCTCGCGTACGATCCTTTCTTTCAACGGTTGAATAAAATGGATGCGCGTGTCGCGTCGGGTTACTTCCGGCGCTTTGAGGTAGAGCGCGGCCAATTCGCGCGCCCGAGCGAGTGCTTTCCCATTCGGAACGACTTCGGCAACCGCTCCCCATTCATACGCAGTACGCGCCGGAAGGGGCTGCGGGTTGAGCAGGAAAGCCTCGGCCCGTCCGGCTCCGGCGCGATAGCTCCAGCAGGTGAAGATGCCATCACCGGGGACGACACCCGCGGCAAAGTGGCCTACGTCCTGGAACGTTGCGCTCTCGGCCGCAACAACGACGTTGGCCAGTAGCGCGTACTCAGAATGAATATGGGCACGTCCCTCGATGGCCGCAATCACCGGCACGCGAATGTTGGCTATGTTTTCCAAAACCTGGACGCCTTCATCGTGGATCTGGCTCCACACGCCGGGATCGGAAACGTTGGTAAAAGACGACCAATCCACACCTATCATGAAGTCCCCGCCAGCCCCTGTGAGGATTACGATCTTATTCGCTCGATCTTGTGAAATCCGGTAGAACGCATCGACGACCTCCGTATGGGCCTCTGCCGTGAATGTGAGTGGTCCGCCGTTGCTATGGAATTGGACGACCAGCACGCCTTCGGCATCTCGGGTCAGCTTCAGGTTGCGATAGGCAGTCAAATAGTTGTCTCGAAGTGTTTGCATGGTGTTCTCCTTTGTGTACTTAATCTCTTAAGCTATTTGGTTTGAGCGCTTCTTAATGATCAAAGACGCAGTTTCCCCAACAGGCCATTCCGGTTGAATGCCGTTGCGACTGAGCGTATCGTGGACACGTGCGGGGCTCCCAAGGTCGGCCCAACCCGACGTTCGATCAGGCAGAACCAAGAGTCTCTGCGGCAGGTTCGCTAAAACGTCCCGCGAAAAGTCCACGGTGTCTAACTCGGGGTACGCAGTGTCGAACCTGTCGTTTGCCATGGCCCGCGATATGGCAAGCACTGACTCGGGAACTTGCGAACACAATATCTCAAAAAATGTCGTGGCGCGGCCTACAGTAACGAAAGTGTTCCAAAGGCAGCCCCGACGCAAAAGGGTACGGGCTTGATCCAAGGGAGGCTTCTCCCAAAATCGAGCAACGCGTGCAAGCGGCCCAACCACACATTCCGAGACAACTACGCCAGGCTCAATCCATCCATAATCGACCTCGGGATACTCGGCTACGGCTCCAACGAGGATGATCCACTCGGAATTTTGCTCCGCCCATTCAACGGCACATCGGATCGTTAAGCGAAACGAGTCGTCGTCGGCATAAAAGTGGTCACAAGGGAAGAAGGCGACCACAGCGTCAGCATCACGTTGCAAGAGATGAAGGAGCGTCGTAATGATCGCGATCCCTGTGCCTCGATTAAACGGCTGTTCGATAACGCAGGAATGGCCGCCATCGATCAGGTCCTGACTGTAATATCTTTCGTGCGCACGCGAAAATACGAAGATTTGTCGATCGGATAAGAACAGCGGATCAAGGCGTGCGCGCGTCTGCCGAAAAAGGGTCTGTTCACCGACAATGCGACAGAACTGTTTGGGTCTGGAGTCCCCTGCAATCCTTCGCGTTAGATCTCGTAACCGAACGCCATCACCGCCAGCCAAGAGCACCGCCCAGAGGTGCGAAGCTGAGGAATCCGGCTTCTGCCTGCGCTGCACATCCACACTGTTATTTATGATTCTTTGCATGACGCTCATCGAACCGAGGAATGCGACGGCCTTGGCGATTTCGTCCTGATCTCCGGGCCGGCCATCCGGGTTTCAGCGCGGCTAAGAACGTCTGACCGCCAAGTCGTCTTATTCTCGGGCTCATATTTGCTTGCGCTGTTTATCTTGCGAGAACCCACGCAATGGAGGAGACCGCAAGGTGTGGGCCAAAGCCTGAACCTCGATAAGCCTTTGATTTTCCTGCCCCCTACGATGGTGACTGGATCACAGCTCGGCCAAGTGTCAATGCTGTCAACGCGACAATGACGGTCGGTGGTCCTGTCTGACTGTCGCGCCTGACACATGTCAGAATCCGTGGACTCGTCCGTGGCCTCGCGGAGGCTCCCGCACGCCTTACGGGCCCAGTTGCTTCAGGACTTCCCTCAAGTAAACTCCGCAGAGGATTCTGGCTTTTTCGCACATCAACCGCAGCAGTACCGCCTCTCCTTCCGGACTGATCGCAGTCAGGCTCCGGAGATCGACGACGAGTTCGCGCTCTTCAAGATCTGTTTTGGCATTTTCGTACGCACTCGTGAGCTCAGCGGCCCAAGGTGCAATGAGTCTGCCCTCGACGATGAGTCGGCGCTGGCGCTGGTCCTCGACAACCGTGATCTTCAACATGCCGCACTTGTCCCTGGAGGCATGAGAACGCACGGCATGCACCAAAGAGGTTTGGCGCTAATTGCTGTATTTTCAATGTGAGAATGGCATAAGCCTACGGCGGCTTGAAACTGTCGATGTCGATTGACAGTTCCCGATGATCGAACATCAGACGTAGTCGTGGGGATCGATCCCCAACTTCTTCAACCGAGCCAGGAGCGTTGTCCGTTTCATACGCATCCGCGCCGCTGCTCCGTCCGTGCCGCCCACTCGCCCCTTTGCCGCAGTCAGCGCGCGCACGATCTCATCCCGTTGTTTCTTAAGACGATCGTCGGTACCGCTGTTTCCATGTAGGGCATTAATGGTTTCCTTGACGATCCGGGCGATGTCGTCGTGATTGGCGGCAGCGGCTTTGGACTCGACGCCGCTGACCTTCCGCAATTCCGCGAGTGGCGCGGCCAGCGATCTGCCGCGTGAGAGGATCACGGCGCGTTCGACGAAATTTTCAAGTTCGCGAACATTTCCTGGCCATTCCCATGCCGTTAGCGCCTTCATGACACTCCCGGGAATGCTCTCTACCTTCTTCTGCATCTGCTTCGCGAACTTCTGCACGAAATAACTCACCAACAGAGGAATATCGCGTTTGCGTTCCCGTAGCGGCGGTATGCGAATTGGAAAGACGTTAAGACGGTAGTACAGATCGCTGCGAAACTCCCGCGCTGCGATCATACTTCCAAGATCGCGGTTGGTAGCGGCCACGAGGCGAACGTTCACTTTGCGTGTATGGGTGCTTCCGAGCCGCTCGAACTCCCGCTCCTGCAGTGCACGCAAAAGCTTCGGCTGGACTTCAAGTGGAATATCGCCCACTTCGTCCAGAAACAGTGTGCCCTGGTCGGCCAATTCGAGCCGGCCAATCTTCTGGGTGATGGCGCCCGTGAAAGCCCCCTTTTCGTGACCAAATAACTCGCTCTCCAGTAGGCCAGTTGGAATCGCCGCGCAGTTCAGCTTTACGAAGGTGCGATTCTTACGACCGCTGCGGTCGTGAATCGCTCGGGCGATTAGCTCTTTGCCGGTTCCCGTTTCACCGAGTAACAGAACGGTCGAATCGCTGGACGCGACGGTTTCGACCAATTGAAGAACATGCTTGAGCGCCGGGCTGTTTCCCACGATCTGTTCGAAACCCATGTCGCTGCGGATTTCTTCTTCGAGATAGACTTTCTCTTGCGCCAGCTTTTCTTTCAGTTCGGAGATCTGGCTGAAGGCGAGGCAGTTTTCTATAGCGATAGCTATTTGACCAGACGCTTCCTGAAGAAAATCGATCTCATCCGGCACGAATGGATTATCGGTCCTTCGGTTAATGGTCAGAGCTGCGACGGCGCGGCCGCGGCTCACAAGCGGTATCACGCATTGAGTCTTCAACCCCTCGGCCAGCATCAACTCGTACAGATCGGGCGGGAATTCCTGGGGATTGGCAATATTCCTGATTGTCGGTTGCAGGGTTTCCAAAGCTCTCTTACAGGCGCCGACCGACTCGATAAGGATTCCCTCCTTGACAAAGCCCTTTCCCTCTGGAAAATCCAGGGCGTACAAGCGGAATTTACCCGAAGCCGAATCCGCGAGCCAAATTTGGACTGCGTCACAATCCATAACTTCACGAATACTTGCGGAGATTGCGCGCAGCAATTCGCGAAGCTCCAGGTTTGAAGTGATTTCCTGCGTTAGCTTCAGAAGAAGCTGGAGTCGGCTATTCTTGGTGACAATCGCTTGCTCGGCAATCTTGCGCGCTTCGATGTCGGTATTTGTTCCGTACCATTTCACGACCTTTCCATGGTCCAGGGATGGTGTCGCGCGAAATAGAAACCAGCGGTACACTCCGTCGAAGCGGCGGAGGCGTGCTTCGAACTCGCCAGGTTCCCCGGATGCCAAGACGCTGCGCCAGTAATCCGCGAGCCTGCTGAGATCATCCGGATGAACCGCACTGGTCCAGCCCCAACCATGTACCTGATCCGCGGAAAGGCCGGCGTAGTCCAGCCACCGCCGGTTGAAGAACTCAGCGGTGCCGTCTGTTGCTGCCGACCAGGCCATGGCGGGAATCGTTTCAATTACTTCCTGTAACTCCTTCTCACTGCGTTGCAGCCGCTCATTCTGGCGTTGTAATTCTCGTTGTGCAGACTCGGCCTGTCTGAGATTGAAATTGTCATCAATCGCGAACGCAACCACTCGCCCGATCAGGCTCAGGAAAGAAATGTCCTCCGCACTGTAAACGGTGCCGGGACGTCCGGACATGCCCAGCGCGCCCAGGTGCCGATGCGGTGTGGTAAGGGGCACAAAAACCAGCGGCCCAATGTGAAGACCCTGGTCTGCAATTCCCTGCTTGAGACGTGCCGGCACTCTTTCGTCTGCGTCCCAATCGGCAATGTGAAACGGCTCCTGCGTGGCGTATGCCCGCCATGATGGCCGGTCTTCTACCGGCACGTCGGCATAAGCGCTAATGAGATTCTTCTCAGATCCGACCACGGCCCACTCGACTTCGGTCGAATTCTCTTTGTAGCAAACGATGTAGAACTGGAAGAAGTCGAGGAATTCGCGCAATTGTTCCGAAAGGATTCGCGTCAGGTCTTCAGTCTCGCGGCACGCCGAAAGCGCTTCACTGATGCGAAGCACGGCTTCATAACGACCCCCGCGCGTCCGGGGCGGAATGGAGGCATTGCCGTTCATATCGTTCATCGGATGCGGCTGCGTCCGCTCAGCCAAAGAAATTCATACCACAAACCAGGATGCCTGAACTGCACCGCAGGTCGCAATCCGCGCTGCGGAGAGTGATCGGCTCGCCGCTGTCAACGTATAGTTGACAATCTCGACACGCCCCGAGTCCCGTCGTCGCCTGAAACGCGAAGTGGTTTTCCGCTCTTGTACTTACCCGTCTCTCGCTTGCTGGCATAGCACTTGCCCTTCCAGTCCGCATTCTTGGCGGTCGCCCGTCGACACTGGGCCGAAGAATGTGCGGGCAAGACTGCGGAGGACGGCGGATCGTACGAGACGTGGATCCAGATCATAGTGGCGCGACAGGAATTTCGACGGCGATGATTCGCGCTTTACCGACCGCCAGGAACGTGATACCCACGAAAATGGCCGCAAGAAGGGTCTATCTTTGGAACAACGGTTGAGCGCACATGCGATGACGGCCGCGTGTCACGATCGCGTTGACACTTTTGACACGGCACTGATGGGTTATTCCCTCGCTCTTCAGCGACTCAATGAAATCAGGCTCTCGAACGGCGCTCAGAGTTGGCACGCGCATTGCGTTTTCCCGGTTGAGCGGTATTGCCGAAGGTGGTAAACGCGCCGCGATGATCAAGGCCCAAAAAATCGGGAGGAAGTCAACACATATGATTCAGACTTACGTGGAGCGGGCGCAAAGCGACGTGCACATGGAAGTGAGTATGACAGTGAACGGTTCATTGCGGACGTTAAGAGTCGAACCTCGAACTACGCTCCTCGACGCATTGCGTGATGAGCTGGGCTTGACGGGTCCGAAAAAATCGTGCGATCGCGGGGAATGCGGAGCGTGCACAGTCCACATCGACGGCCGACGAATTCTGTCCTGTATGACCTTGGCAGCGATGCACGATGGTCAGCTAATCACGACGATCGAAGGACTGGAGAGCAACGGCAGCCTGCACGCAGTCCAGAACATGTTTATTGAGCATGACGGGTTTCAGTGCGGCTTCTGTACTTCGGGCCAGATCATGTCTGCCGTCACAGTGATCGACGAAGCGGCAGCGGGCTGGCCGAGTGCCGCGACCGAGGACGTCACGAAGCCATTCACAATTGAGGATCTGTCGGCAGCAGAGATTCGCGAGCGCATGAGTGGCAACCTGTGTCGCTGCTCGTGCTATCCCAACATTGTTGCAGCGGTCGCTGAAGCAGCAAGGAGGCGGTAAATATGCATCCATTCACGCTTTCGAGGGCGGCCGATATTTCAGCGGCGATCACTGCGCATGCCCATGACGCTCATCTCGCCTTTATAGCGGGCGGCACCGACCTGATCGGCCTAATGAAGGACAGGGTAACGCTTCCCGACCGTCTGTTGGACATCAATCACTTGCCTGATATGGCGCAAATCGAGGCCCTCCATGACGGTGGGCTTCGCCTGGGCTCGCTCGCGCGAATGAGCGATGTGGCAGCGAACTTGGACGTACGATCCCGTTTTCCGGTCATCGCCGAAAGCTTGCTGTTTGCAGCATCAGGCCAGCTCCGAAACATGGCGACCATAGGCGGGAACATCATGCAGCGGACTCGCTGCGCATACTTTCGTGATGAAGACGACCTCCCTTGCAACAAACGGCGGCCCGGCTCCGGTTGTTCGGCGCGATATGGGTTCAATCGCAATCTCGCGATCTTCGGGTGGTCCGATGATTGCGTAGCGACAAATCCCTCGGACTTGGCGGTGGCGTTGTCCGCGCTGGATGCGATTGTTTTGGTCCGCGGGCTTCGTGGACAACGGTCGATCCCGTTCACGGAATTCCATCGGCTGCCCGGTAACACGCCCGAACGCGACAATGTGCTCGACCGTGGCGATCTCATCGTAGCAGTTGAAGTACCAACGCGGATTGAGGGACGCGCCTCGCACTACTTCAAGCTTCGCGACCGCCAGTCGTACGAATTCGCGCTGGTATCGGCGGCGGCCGCCGTGGCAGTCCGCGACGGGCGCATTGAATCGGCGCGACTCGCGATGGG
>Ga0210401_10002286_pt1 | contig 21362 bp, 19 predicted proteins | sample IncBWH32MmetaG_FD_150866 | JGI IMG/M metagenome (GOLD analysis project Ga0210401, IMG submission 150866) | Forest soil microbial communities from Barre Woods Harvard Forest LTER site, Petersham, Massachusetts, United States - Inc-BW-H-32-M | ecosystem: Environmental > Terrestrial > Soil >... | reverse complement strand
TCGAACGACAGGCCGTGAAAGCCGTAGCGCCTGACACCCTGCTCTTCGAAGCGGCGGGGGATCGCGAAGCAGCTGACCGGCAGGGCAAGGTGGTGGTGAAAGGCGGTGTCGAAGCAGGCGATCTGCGGCAACCCGGGGCGGAGCGCGGCAATGGCGCGGATCGGCGCGAGGCAAACGGGTTGATGCAGCGGTGCCAACGGCGTCAACGCGGCCAGCGCCTCGAGGATTTCCGCCGTGACGTCGACGGGTTCGAAAAAATCGCGTCCGCCATGGACGATGCGGTGTCCTACGGCCAGCAGTCGGCCGCCGGAAAGGTAAGTCTCGATCCAGTGCAGGATCTCGGGGTAGAGCCCCCTGCCGCCGTCATCGGCCGGGCGCTGCGCGTCGAACAGCTTGCGGCCCGACGCGTCGTGGATGGTGAGGCGATGGCTCGCGTCCTGCTCATCGAGCAGCCCGCTGCAAAGCAGGGCCGGCTCGGTGGTCGGAACCGCGAACACAGCGAGTTTGATGCTGGAAGAGCCCGCATTGAGGACCAGGATGGCGTCGGGCATGATCATGATCCCCAGCTGGAGCCGGCAACCGAGCCGTCAATCCGCGGCTTCCGGTGGCGTCGTGCCGCCGGTCGAGTTCGGCCACACCCACTCGCGGACGACCGGCATGTCCTCGCCGTGTTCGCGCACATAGTGCGTATGCCTGATCAAAGCGTCGCGGAATTGCTGCTTGACATGCGCGGCCGCAATGCCAAGTCCGGGCACCCGCTCGATCGCCTCGATGGCGAGGTGATAGCGGTCGAGGCCATTCAGCACCACCATGTCGAACGGCGTGGTGGTCGTCCCTTCCTCGGCAAAGCCGCGGACATGCATGCCGTCATGATTCGTGCGGCGGTACGTCAGGCGATGGATCAGATAGGGATAGCCGTGATAGGCGAAGATGACGGGCCGATCGCGGGTGAAGAGGCTGTCAAAATCACGGTCGGAGAGGCCATGCGGATGCTGGTCATTCGGCTGCAGCGTCATCAGGTCGACCACGTTGACCACCCGGATCTTCAGCTCGGGCAGCGCCTTGCGCAGGAGGTCGACGGCGGCAAGCGTCTCGAGCGTCGGCACATCGCCGGCGCAAGCCATCACCAAGTCGGGCTCAGAAGTGCCGCTCTCGGTGCCGGCCCATTTCCATATGCCGATGCCGGCATCGCAATGGACCGCTGCCTGCTGCATGGTCAGCCATTGCGGCGCGGGCTGCTTGCCCGCGACGATGACATTGATGCGGTCGTAGGTCCGGAGGCAATGGTCGGCGACCCAGAGCAGGGTGTTGGCATCGGGCGGAAAGTAGACGCGGACGATGTCGGCCTTCTTGTTGGTGACGAGATCGACGAAGCCGGGATCTTGATGGCTGAAGCCGTTATGGTCCTGCCGCCAGACATGCGAGGTTAGCAGATAATTGAGCGAGGCGATCGGCCGACGCCAAGACAGGCCGCGCGCAACCTTCAGCCATTTGGCGTGCTGGTTGAACATGGAATCGACGATGTGGACGAAGGCCTCGTAGCAGTTGAAGAGGCCGTGACGTCCGGTCAGCAGGTAGCCTTCGAGCCACCCCTGGCAGAGATGCTCGCTCAGCACTTCCATCACCCGACCTTCGGGCGCGAGATGAACGTCGTAGGGTTTTCGCTGTTCCATCCAGACGCGGTCGGTGGCTTCGAATACCGCATCGAGGCGGTTGGAGGACGTCTCGTCCGGCCCCATCAAGCGAAAATTCTGGGCGTCCGCGTTCAGCTTCGCCACGTCGCGCAGGAATTTTCCGAGCTCGCGTGTCGCCTCGGCTGTAACGCCGCCGGGCCTCTGGAGCTCGACCGCATAAGCGTGGAAGTCGGGCAGCTTGAGCTCACGCTTCAAGAGGCCGCCATTGGCGTGCGGATTGGCGCCCATGCGCCGTGCCCCATGCGGCGCGAGCGCCTGCAATTCGGGGACGAGACGGCCGGCCGGGTCGAACAGTTTGTCCGGCTCGTAGCTCTTCATCCATTGCTCGAGCAGGGCAAGATGCGACGCATTCTTGCGCGGATCTGCGATCGGCACCTGATGCGCGCGCCAAAAACCCTCGACCTTCAAGCCGTCGACCTCCTTCGGGCCGGTCCAGCCCTTCGGGCTGCGCAGCACGATCACGGGCCATGTCGGGCGGTCGCCCACGGCGCCATTGCGCGCCTTGTGCTGAATGGACCGGATGCTGGCGAGCGCGACATCGAGCGCGTCGGCCATCAGGCGATGCATCCGTTGCGGCTCATCGCCCTCGACGAACAGCGGCTCGTGGCCAAGACCTCTGAACAGGGCGCGGATCTCGTCATCGCCCAGGCGCCCGAGCACGGTCGGATTGGCGATCTTGTAGCCATTCAGATGCAGGATCGGCAGCACCGCGCCGTCGCGCGCCGGATTGAGGAACTTGTTGGAGTGCCAGGAGGCCGCGAGCGGCCCGGTTTCAGCCTCGCCGTCGCCGACCACGCAGGCGACGATCAAATCGGGATTGTCGAAGGCGGCACCATAGGCATGCACCAGGGCGTAGCCGAGCTCGCCGCCTTCATGGATCGATCCGGGCGTCTCCGGCGCGGCGTGGCTCGGAATGCCGCCCGGAAAGGAGAACTGCCGGAACAATTTGCGCAAGCCCGCTTCGTCGTGGCTGATATCGGGATAGATCTCGCTGTAGGTGCCCTCAAGATAGGTGTTGGCCACCATGCCCGGACCGCCATGACCGGGACCGCAAATATAGATCACATTCAAATCGGAAATGCGGATCGCGCGATTGAGATGGGCGTAGATGAAGTTCAGCCCCGGCGTGGTGCCCCAATGGCCGAGCAGCCGCGGCTTGATGTGCTCCGGCCGCAACGGCTGGCGCAGCAGCGGATTGTCCAGGAGATAGATCTGCCCGACCGACAGATAGTTCGCGGCGCGCCAGTAGCGGTCGAGCAGTTCCAGCGCGTCGACCGTTGCGCGTGGATCTTGTTCGCTGATTTTCTGCATGTCCTGACCCCTCCGAAACGACGTCAACCCGGTCGGGAAGCCTTTGATCCTTTCGGCCTGCCCGGGTCACATCATCCGAACGTGAGGAAGCGGATATGACAGGGCTTGCCGGCCTGCGGATTGCGTTACCGCAAATCTCTCCGATGTTCTTGATTTGTTCTGGCGAGCTGCTATGTTGAGACCATGAGTCGAGCTTCCTCTCATGCCCTCAGGCACCCGCCGGCCACGCCGCCCTCCCAGCCGGCGGGTGCGCCTTTGGTCGCTCCCGAACCGGCGGCCGCCGTCGAAAAGGCACGGCGGCGCGGGCGCGGCGCGCAGTCCAATTCCAGCGGCCGCTACGAGGCCGAGGCGCGGGTCGCGTTCGACGATGGCTGGCACAGCCTCGACGAATTGCCACCGTTCAAGACCACCGTCGCGCTCGATACCGCGCGAAGAGTCATCACGCGCAACGATTCACCCGATATCGGTTTCGATCGTTCGATCAATCCCTATCGCGGCTGCGAGCATGGCTGCGTCTACTGCTTTGCGCGGCCGACCCATGCCTATCTCGGGCTCTCGCCGGGCCTTGATTTCGAATCGCGCCTGTTCGCCAAGCCTGATGCGCCGGCGCTTTTGGAGAAGGAACTGGCAGCGCCTGGCTATGAACCCAGGATGATCGCGATCGGAACCAATACCGACCCGTACCAGCCGATCGAGCGCGAGCGGAAGATCATGCGCGGCATTTTGGAAGTGCTGGAACGCGCGGGCCATCCGGTCGGCATCGTCACCAAATCGGCGCTGGTTGCGCGCGATGCCGATATTCTCGCCCGCATGGCCAAGCGCAACCTCGCCAAGGTCGCGCTCTCGGTGACGACGCTCGATCCGCGGTTGGCGCGCACCATGGAGCCGCGCGCCTCGACGCCGCCGCGGCGGCTGGAAGCAATCAAACGGCTGTCCGAGGCGGGCATCCCGACCACGGTGATGGTCGCACCTGTGATCCCGGCGCTGAACGACAGCGAGATCGAGCGCATTCTCGATGCCGCCGCCCATGCCGGTGCCAAGGAAGCCTCCTACGTGCTGCTGCGGCTGCCGCTCGAAGTGCGCGACCTGTTCCGCGAATGGCTGCTGGCCAATTATCCGGACCGCTATCGCCACGTCTTCACCCTGATCCGCGAGATGCGGGGCGGCAAGGACTACGATTCGCAATGGAGCACCCGGATGAAGGGGACCGGCCCGATGGCCTGGATGATCGGCCGCCGGTTCGAGATCGCCTGCGAAAAACTCGGGCTCAACAAGCGCCGCGCCAAGCTGACCACGGATCATTTCGCCCGGCCGAAGGGGTTTGGCCAGCAGCTCAGTTTGTTCTGATCGATGAGTACAGCACATGTCCACTCCAGTTCCACGGTTCACGGTGATCACACTTGGCGTCGACGACATGCGCCGCAGTATCGCGTTCTATGAGGCCTTGGGATTTGCGCGAAAATTCCGCGCAACCGGCGAGGAGGTCGCTTTCTTCGACACGCGCGGCACGGTGATCGGGCTCTACCCCTGGGACGCCCTGGCGAAGGATGCGGCGCTCCCGACCGATCCGCGTCCGCAGAGCTTTCGCGGTGTCACCCTGGCTTGGAACTGCAACTCGCCTTACGAGGTCGACGTTGCGCTGAATTTCGCAATCTCGAGGGGGGCCACGCTGGTCAAGCGGGCGCATCGAACCGACTATGGCGGCTATGGCGGATATTTTGCCGATCCTGACGGCCATCTCTGGGAGGTCGTGGTCGCACCACAGATCGAGGTGGCTGCTGACGGGCGCGTTCACCTGCCGGACTAGCGTGCGATGAATATCGGGGAGGCCGGCCGGTTCCCGGTTGCACCTCGGCCTCTGCTTCAGCAGGATCCCGGCATGAGTCGGGATTCTGGAAAAGCACCGTCGAAGAAGCCAGCCAAGCCGGAAGGCGTCATTGCGGTCACGCCGCCGAGCTTTCGCCGCGAGCGCGTGCTGATCAAGCGCGGCGTCTGGCCGGTCGCCGGCTGCGACGAGGCCGGACGCGGGCCCTTGGCGGGGCCCGTGGTCGCCGCCGCCGTCGTGCTCGACCCCAAGCGAATCCCCAAGGGCATCGACGATTCCAAGCGCCTGTCCGCGGAGCGGCGCGAGGAACTGTTCGAGGAGATCTGCGCCACATCCGCGTTTGCGGTCGCCTTCGCCTCGCGCGCGCGGATCGATCGCGACAATATCCTGCGCGCCTCGCTGTGGGCCCTGTCACGCGCCGTGCGCGCACTGCCGGAACAGCCCAGCCACGTCTTCGTCGACGGCCGCGACCGGATCGATGTCACCTGCGACTGCGATGCCGTGATCGGCGGCGACGGCATCGTGATGTCGATTGCCGCCGCCTCGATCATCGCCAAGGTGACGCGCGACCGGCTGATGTGCGCGCTGGCACAGGATTGCCCCGGCTACGGTTTTGAGCAGCACAAGGGCTATGCCGTCCCGGAGCACCTCCAGGCGCTCGACCGGCTTGGGCCGTCGGCGCATCACCGCAGCTTTTTCGCACCCGTCGTGGCCGCAAGGCAGAAGCATTTTCCGGAACCGGTCGAACGCGACCTGTTCTCGACCGACGGCCCGCTCGAGATCGATATTTCCGCCGCCACCTAAGCCAGTTGCCTCAAAGGTCCCCACGCCTTATGAGCTTAGTCCGATCCCGGTAGGCCGCGTATTTCGAGCGAACCAGCCCTTTCATGCGTTTCACCTCGTTGGTTGTCGAACTGATCCGGGCCCGGCCGCGGCTGGTGGTGTGGATCGTGGTGGTATGCCAGGCCGCGCTCTGGCTCACGGTGTCACTGATCTTCTACCGCAGCCCGCCAGGCGAGGTTGCCACGGTGCTGGCCTACGGCCGGGAATATCAGGTCGGCACCGATCTCGGTCCGCCGCTGTCGTTCTGGCTGGCCGATATCGCCTATCGCGTCGCCGGCAATCACGTGCTCGGCGTGTACGTGCTGGCACAGCTCTGCGCGATCGTGACGTTCTGGGCGCTCTATCTGCTGGCGCGTTCGGTCGTGGGCGGGCAGCAGGCGGTGCTCGCGGTGCTCTTGACCATGACGGTTACCGCGTTCGGTTCGTCCGCGCTCGAATTCGGACCCTCGGTGGTGACCAGGCCGATCTGGGCGCTGCTGCTGCTGCATAGCTGGCAGTTGATCGGCCAGGCCAGGCGGAACGTGTGGTTCGTGTGGTCGATCGAGGCGGGCCTGCTGTTGCTGACGACATCGGCTGCGTCCTTTCTGTTGCTTCTGCTCGCGGGATTCGCCCTTGCGAGCCCCGAGGGGAGGCAGCGGCTGCGCTCCTTCGATCCGCTGTTTGCGGTTCTGGTCATCCTCGTCCTGGTGCTGCCGTACCTGATCTGGCTGCTTCGGGCCGATGCGCTGGCGATGCCGCACTGGCCTGCCATCGCGGACCTCGGTGCAAGAGCAACCCGCTGGGGCTGGCTGCTCACTGGGCTGGTCCTGGCGATCTCCGGGCCGATCATCCTGGTCGCGCTCAATTCAGGCTGGTTCAGCCGGACGGTTGAAGAGGCTCCGGGCATCTTTCGACCACCGATCGCGCCGCTGGCACGGAACTTCGTCTATTTCTTCGCGCTCGCGCCCGCGCTTGCGGGAAGCCTGCTTGCCGGATTGTTCGATCTCGACGGCGTCGTCGGCGGCAGCGGTGTTGCGCTTGTCCTGTCGGGGCTGGCCGCCGTCGTCGCCAGCGGCGACCTGATCCTGCTCAGACGCCAGCGCCTGTTGCGCACGATCTGGGCCATCGCGATCGCGGCGCCGGCACTCGCCGTGGTTGCCGCAACGCTCTTCCTGCCCTGGACCGGCAGCGGCGAGGTCGCGACCGCAGTGCCCGCCGGGGATATTGCGCTGTTCTTCGGCGATAATTTTGAACGCCGGACGAGCAAGCCGCTGCGCGCGGTCGCAGGCGACGCGGAGATCGCAAGCCTGGTCGCGCTCGACAGCGGACGTCCGCATCTGTTTCTCGATGCCGCGCCGGCGCGGACGCCGTGGGTCACGCCTGCGAGCTTCAACGAGACCGGGGGCGTCGTGGTCTGGCGCGCGTCCGACACGGTCGGCACGCCGCCGCCCGAGATCGCGCAGCATTTCCCGGGCCTGGTTCCGGAGGTGCCCCACGGCTTCGAATGGATCGTCAACGGCCGTCAGCCGCGCTTGCGGATCGGCTGGGCGATCGTGCGGCCGAAAGGGCGCTAGGCGGCGCCTCGGCAGTCGGAGGAGATCGGAGGCGAGATGGACGTCAATCCACCCGCTGGCTCAAGGATTTCAGTTGTGAGTGGCGGCGGCGGTCCGGTCATCGTCATTCCGGTGCGACCCGGCTCCTCACGATACTTCATGGGGCTGTTCCTGCTGTTCTGGCTTGGCCTGTGGGCGATGGGGTTCAACGCGGCGGCTTCGCAACTCTGGTCCGGAAAGGGCAATGCCTTCCTGGTCTTTTGGCTCGGTGCCTGGACCCTGGGTGGTTTGTTCGCGATCGCGAGCGCGTACCGGTCCTTGCGCCCGCCCGTCCCCGAAACCATCGAACTGAAGCGAAGCAGCATTGCCTACGATTCCGGCGTGCCGCCACTGCAGTGGGATCCATGGAATTTTTCCGGGACTCGGAAAAGCCCTGTCCAGGCCTGGCGCTCGGTATTTCCCAAGCGCATTCGCGTCGATCTGGAGCGACGCCAGCTTCAGACGCTTCGCCTGCGTGAGTTCGATACGGGCAACCGCCTGACGGTCGATGTCGATAGCGACCGCATCGAAATCGCGGCGAATGCGAGCGAGGTCGAGCGCGAATGGCTGGCGCGTCTCCTCACCGGCCGCTATTCGCTGCTACAGGCGACCGGCGGGGCGGAGACAACGCCGGCATTGGGGCGCCGCTGATCAGCGGGCGAGCGCCTTCGCGATCGCGCGCAGATCCTGCCAGGACATCCGCTTGTAGGACGGCGAGCGCAGCAGATAGGCCGGGTGGAATGTGGCCATCGCGCGGATCGTCCGCGTCCCGGTGTGGTACTCCAGCCACTTGCCGCGGCTGCGCATGATGCCCTCGCGCGTCGACAGCAGCGCCTGGGTCGAGGGATTGCCAAGCGTCACCAGCACGTCCGGATCGACCAGTTCGATCTGGCGCTGGATGAAGGGCAGGCAGATCTGCGTTTCCTGCGGCGTCGGCGTGCGGTTGCCGGGCGGCCGCCACGGGATGACATTGGCGATGTAGACCTTGGTGCGATCAAGGCCGATCGCGGCGATCATGCGGTCCAGCAGCTTGCCGGAGCGGCCGACGAACGGCAGGCCTTCGATATCCTCGTCGCGTCCGGGCGCCTCGCCGACGAACATCACGCGCGCTTGCGGATTGCCGTCGGCAAACACCAGCCGCGTCGCGGTGTTTTTCAAGGCGCAGCCGTCGAAATTCTCCAACAATGCGCGCAGGGCCTCGAGCGTCGGCGCGGTCCGCGCGGTTTCGCGGGCGGACGCGATCGCAGCGTCGGGGGCGGGCGGCGCCTCGGCCTGAAAAAAGGCGGCGGCCGGCGCGCCGACCGCCTTCGCCGGGGCCGACGGCGGCGCTTGCGCGATGTCGGGGTCGGCCAGCCGGTCGAGCGGCTCATCCGACAACGCGCAGTCGACGCCGGCCTCCAGGTAGAAGGCCAGCAATTGCCGGGCGGTCGGTCGAGAATCTGGGATCATGGCGGACATCGGTCCAGTCAATTTAAGCCGCCTTGCGTCGTTGCGAAATGCATTTCCCCGGTTGTCCTGCCCCGAAAAATCGGCAAACAAGGGGTAACAATCGTCTTCATCGGGATTGAGACGCCATCATGAGCACCGAAGAGCTGCCTCCGCGCGAGTCCATGGAATTCGACGTCGTGATCGTCGGCGCCGGGCCGTCGGGCCTTTCGGCGGCGATCCGGTTGAAACAGCTCAACGCGGATCTTGGCATCGTCGTGGTGGAGAAAGGTTCCGAGGTCGGCGCGCATATCCTCTCGGGTGCGGTGATTGATCCAGCCGGCCTTGACAAACTGATTCCGGACTGGCGCGAGGACGCCGATTGTCCGCTGAAAACCGAGGTCAAGGACGACCGCTTCTACTGGATGAGCGAGGCCGGTGCGATCCGCCTGCCGAATTTCATGATGCCGCCGTTGATGCACAATCATCACTGCTACATCGGCTCGCTCGGCAATGTCTGCCGCTGGCTCGCGCGCAAGGCGGAGGCGCTCGGTGTCGAGATCTATCCGGGCTTTGCCGCCACCGAAGTCCTGTACGACGACAAGGGCGCGGTGCGGGGCATCGCCACCGGCGACATGGGCATTGCCAAGGACGGCTCGCTGAAGGCCTCGTTCACCCGCGGCATGGAGCTCTGCGGCAAGTACACGCTGTTTGCGGAAGGCGCGCGCGGCAGCCTCTCCAAGCAACTCATCGCGAAATTCGGCCTCGACGCGGGCAGCGAGCCGCCGAAATTCGGCATCGGCCTGAAGGAGGTCTGGCAGGTCGATCCAGCGAAGCACCAGAAGGGCCTGATCCAGCATTCGCTGGGCTGGCCGCTGAACAACCAGACCGGCGGCGGCTCCTTTCTCTATCATTACGACGACAATCTCGTCGCGGTCGGCTTCGTCGTGCATCTCAATTACGACGATCCGTATCTTTCGCCGTTTGAGGAATTCCAGCGCTTCAAGACCCACCCGTCGATCCGCGGCGTCTTCGAGGGCGCCAAGCGGCTGGCTTATGGCGCGCGCGCCATCACCGAGGGCGGCTATCAGTCGGTGCCACGCCTGTCGTTCCGCGGCGGCGCGCTGATCGGCTGCGCCGCCGGCTTCGTCAACGTGCCGCGCATCAAGGGCGTGCACAACGCCATGGGCAGCGGCATGCTTGCGGCCGAACATGTCGCAGCCGCGCTCGCCGCCGGCCGCGCCAACGACGAACTGGCGGACTATGAGAACGCCTGGCGTTCGTCGCCGATCGGCAAGGACCTCCATCCGGTACGCAACGCCAAGCCGCTGTTGTCGAAGTTCGGCACCATCCTCGGCGTGGTGCTGGGCGGCTTCGACATGTGGTGCAACACGCTGGGCTTCTCGCTGTTCGGGACCCAGTCGCACAGCAAGCCCGATCGCAAGACGCTGGATCCGGCCAAGGCGCATCGGCCGATTCCCGCGCCAAAGCCGGACGGCAAGCTGACCTTCGACCGCCTCTCGTCGGTCTTCCTGTCCAACACCAATCACGAGGAAGACCAGCCGGTTCATCTCAAGGTCGCCGACATGAACCTGCAAAAGGCATCGGAGCACGATGTCTATGCCGGTCCTTCCAACCGCTATTGCCCCGCCGGCGTCTATGAATGGGTTGAGGAGGCGACCGGGCCGCGGTTCGTCATCAACGCCCAGAACTGCGTCCACTGCAAAACCTGCGACGTCAAGGACCCGAACGGCAATATTACCTGGGTTCCCCCGGAGGGCGGCGGTGGCCCGAACTACGAGGCGATGTAGCGCACGATTGCGTGAGCCGGAGCCGCCCGGATTGGCCCTCGGCCACGAATAGGCCACACTGGCAGGGTTTCAGGCAGCCAGTGGAGCGGATTTAACGTTTGCTCCCCGCGTGCCGCCGTTTTCGGATGCGAACGTCAAATCCAAAGCTCCACTGGCAACAGATAGTTAGCCGATGGTCCTTTGATGCAGACATTCGCAAAAGTGCCTCCCGGAAGGGATGCGAATGCCAGCATCTGACCATTGGCCTGGCGACCCAGGGGTGTGCCGATCGATTCGAGGTCCCAAATCCTTGCGGTTCAGCGCCAAACGCGGCATTGTCGCCGCGCCTCGGTGCCGCCGGCTGGGTTCGCATTCGAGATGATCCTTCTTTCCAACAGCAAGAGCGAACCGTGATGCTTTCCACTCGTTGCAACCGCTGGACCTTCGCTGCCTTCGCGCTCGCCGCCTTGGCGTTCCCCGCCGCGGGCTTCGCGCAAACGCCTGAGCACCCGACCGATAGCGCCGTGCAATATCCCAGCCGAAGCGACCTGAGGTCGCTGACCACTGCCGGCAGCTACCTGGCAGCCCGCCATGCGAGCGTCGAGCGCGATGCGACGTCTGCCGCGGCGTTCTACCGTTCGGCGCTCAGAACCGATCCGAAGAACAACGAGCTTCTGGATCGCGCTTTCATCGCCTCGGTCGCCGACGGCGACATCGATGAGGCCGTCAAGCTTGCCGACCGGATTCTCAGCGTCGACAAGTCCAACCGCGTCGCGCGCCTCGTGGTCGGCGTGCAGGACCTCAAGCAGAAGAAATATGCCGCGGCCCAGATCAACATCAATCAGTCGATCCGCGGGCCGATCACCGATCTCGTGGCGACGCTGTTGTCGAGTTGGGCGGCCTATGGGGCCGGCGACACCAAGGCGGCGGTTGCCAATATCGACAAGCTGACCGGACCGGACTGGTATCCGATCTTCAAGGATCTGCATGCCGGCATGATTTTGGAGCTGTCGGGCAAGGAGAAGGACGCGGGCAGCCGGTTCGAGCGCGCCTACAAGCTCGATGAATCCATGTTGCGCGTGGCCGAAGGCTATGCGCGCTGGCTGTCGCGCAACAAGGACGACAAATCGGCGGAGGCGATCTACGAAGCGTTCGACAAGAAGCTCGCGCGCCATCCCCTGGTGCTGGAAGGCCTGCGCGACACCAAGGCCGGCAAGAAGATGCCGCCGCTGGTCGATTCCGCGCAAGCCGGTGCAGCCGAAGCGCTCTACGGCATCGGCGCCACGCTGACGCGTCGCGGCGGCGAGGATCTCGCGCTGGTCTATCTGCAGCTGGCGCTCTATCTCCAGCCCAGTCATCCGCTCGCGCTGCTCTCGCTCGCGGATCTCTATGAGTCGGTGAAGAAGCCGCAGATGGCGATCAAGGTTTATGAGCGCGTGCCGTCGAGCTCGCCCTTGAAGCGCAACGCGCAGATCCAGCTTGCCACCGATCTCGACGCCGCCGACCGTTCCGACGAGGCGATCAAGATTCTGAAGGGCGTCATTACCGAGGATCCGAAGGACCTCGAGGCGATCATGGCGCTCGGCAATGTCGAGCGCGGCCGCAAGAAATTTGCCGATTGCGCGCAGACCTATTCGCAGGGCATCGACGTGTTGCCGCCGCCGGCTGCCGCCGACAAGGCGACCGGTGACAAGGACAAGTCAGCCAGCACCAGCATCAATTACGTCTATTACTATTACCGCGGCATCTGCGAGGAACGGTCCAAGCAGTGGCCGAAGGCGGAGGCCGACATGCGCAAGGCGCTCGAGCTCAAGCCCGAGGATCCGCACGTCCTGAACTATCTCGGGTATTCCTGGATCGACCAGGGCACCAATCTCGACGAAGCCATGAAGATGATCAAGCGTGCCGTCGAGCAGCGTCCGGACGACGGCTATATCGTGGATTCGCTCGGCTGGGCCTATTACCGCATCGGCAATTATGAGGACGCGGTGAAGAATCTCGAGCGCGCGGTCGAGTTGAGGGCGGAGGATCCGACCATCAACGACCATTTGGGCGACGCCTATTGGCGGGTCGGCCGGACGCTGGAAGCGAAATTCCAGTGGGCTCACGCGCGCGACCTGAAGCCCGAGGCGGAAGACCTGCCCAAGATCGAGGCGAAGATCGAGAACGGATTGCCGGACGATCCGGCCGCCTCCGCTGCCGCCGCGGCTGAGAAGAAAAAAGACGACGCCAACGGCGGCTAGAAACTTTCTTCCTGGGGTAGGGCTGGGCTTCGGGCGATGCCGACGCAAGCGTTGGTCGAATACGGGCGTGCCAAGGTCAACCTGACGCTTCGGGTGGTCGGGCGCCGTGTCAACGGCTATCACGATCTCGAAAGCGTGGTATCGTTCGCCGATTGCGCGGACCGCCTCACGCTGGTGCCCGGGCCGGAACTGAAGCTCGGCACCACGGGGCCGCTCGCGGACGCCTGCGGTGTTGCCTCCGACAATCTGGTGCTGAAGGCAGCGCGGCTCCTCGCCGAGCGGGTGCCGAATGTCGCGCTTGGCAGTTTCACGCTGGAAAAGGTCTTGCCGGTTGCCGCAGGGATCGGTGGCGGCTCGGCCGACGCTGCCGCCGCGCTGCGCCTGTTGGCGCGGCTGAACGGCCTCATGCTCGACGATGCGCGGATCCGGGAGGTTGCGTTGCAGACCGGCGCCGATGTGCCGGTTTGCCTGTCGTCGCGCGCCTGCGACATGACCGGCGTCGGTGAAACGCTGTTGCCGCTGAGTCTGCCCAAACTGCCCGCGGTGCTGGTCAATCCACGCGTGCCGGTAGCGACGAAGGACGTGTTTGGGGCGCTTGGCCTGCGGCACGGCGAATTGCTGGTCGGTGCAACCGACGTGATCGAGTCGCCGGTATGGCCCGACGAAGGGGCGTCGATCGGCGACTGGATCGAAGCGCTTGCTCAAGTCCCTAACGATCTCGAGCCGCCCGCGTTGCGCATTCAGCCCGCAATCGCGGCGGTGCTGTCGGCGCTACGGGCAGGTCCAGGTGGACTGCTTGCGCGCATGAGCGGATCGGGCGCGACCTGCTTTGCGATCTTTTCCAGCGCGGCCGAGGCGGCAAGCGCAGCGGCGATGATCGCGGCGGATCACCCCGCCTGGTGGGTGCATGCGGGCGAACTGAGCTGAGCCGGGCCATCACAACGAGCGCGTCATGCCCGGCCATGACCGCAGTTCTAGTGCGAGCGCGCCAGGCAGAACGCGACCACCTGCTGCAGCGCGCTCCTCATGGGAGAGGCCTGGAACAGCGCCAGCGCATCGACCGCCATCGCGCCGTAATGCTCGGCGCGGGTCATCGTGTCTTCGAGCGCGCGATGCTTGGTCATCAGCGCGATGGCATGATCGAGGTCGCGATCGTTGATCTCGCCGCGTTCCAGCGCCCTGACCCAGAACGCGCGCTCGGTATCGTTGCCGCGGCGGAACGCCAGCACCACCGGCAGCGTGATCTTGCCCTCGCGGAAATCGTCGCCGATGTTCTTGCCGAGCTTGGCCGACTTGCCGCCATAGTCCAGCGCATCGTCAACCAGCTGGAAGGCAACCCCGAGATTCAGACCGAATGACTGGCACGCGGTCTGCTCGGCTTTCGGGCGATCGGCGATGACCGGCCCGACCTCACAGGACGCTGCGAACAGCTCCGCGGTCTTGCCCCGGATCACGGCAAGGTATTCGTCCTCGGTGGTTGCCGTGTTCTTGGCCGCGGCGAGTTGCATCACCTCGCCTTGGGCGATAACGGCCGCCGCACGAGACAGAATGTCGAGGGCACGCAGCGAGCCGACCTCGACCATCATGCAAAAAGCCTGGCCGAGCAGGAAGTCGCCGACCAGCACGCTCGCCTCGTTGCCCCAGAGCATGCGCGCCGACAGCTTGCCGCGCCTGAGCTCGCTTTCGTCGACCACGTCGTCATGCAGAAGCGTCGCGGTATGCATGAACTCGACCGCGGCGGCGAGCTTGACATGACCATCGCCGGGATAGCCGGCAAGCTGGGCCATCGCCAGCGTCAGCATCGGGCGCAGGCGTTTTCCCCCGGAGGAAATCAAATGGTTGGCGACCTCCGGGATCATCGTGACGTCCGAGCCGGTCCGCGACAGAATCGTCGAGTTGACGCGCTCCATGTCGGAGGCCACAAGCGCCATCAGCGCATCGATCGACGCGCCCGAAGGGCTCTCGAAAGGTACAATAACCGCCACGCCGGTCTCCACATTTGCTATGCTGACAGAGACAATAGAAACTGCCGCGCGTTGCGGCAAGGGCAGGTAGCTATTGACACTTGCGCACAATGGTCGCGCCGCCTTCAGACGAGGAGTCTTGAGTCTTGCGGGAATTGGTTCGGACCAACGATATCGTGCTGGTTTCGGCTGTTGGCGCGCTGCTCGATGGCGCCAATATTCACCACCTCGTGCTCGATCAGAACATGAGCGTGATCGAAGGCTCGCTGGGCATTCTGCCGCGGCGAATCCTGGTCCATGAGGAGGACAACCGTGCTGCGCGACAGCTCCTCGCCGATGCAGGCCTGTCCCATGAACTGCGCCCCGACGAATAGCTCCGTCATCGACGACGCCGACCTCACCGAGGATGCGTTTCTCGGCGGGCGGCTGCTGTTGCGTCAGCCGCGCTCCGGCCACCGTGCGGGTCACGACGCCGTGCTGCTCGCCGCCGCGACTGCGGCACGCGAGGGCAATCGCGTGGTGGATTTCGGCGCGGGCGTCGGTGCGGCGGGCCTTGCCGTTGCAAGCAGGGTCGCGGGCGTGGATCTGCTGCTGGTCGAGATCGATCCTCGGCTGGCGCGGCTCGCGCGCGACAACGCGGCCGCCAACAGCATCAAGGCCGAAGTCGCAGCGCTCGATGTCACATCGTCAGCGGAAACCTTTGCCGCCGCGGGGCTTCTTGCCGACAGCGTCGACGTGGTGCTGATGAATCCACCATTCAACGATGCCCATCGTCATCGCGCCTCACCTGACGAGGCGCGAGCCGCGGCCCATGTTGCGGGCCCTGCGACGCTCGAAGGCTGGGTTCAGGCGGCGCGGCGGGTGCTGAAATCGGGTGGCGCGCTCACCTTGATCTGGCGCGCCGACGGCATCGCCGATGTCCTGGCGGTGCTGGCGCGTGGCTTTGGCAGCCTGCAGATCCTGCCGGTCCACGGCGAGGCGGCAAAACCGGCCATTCGTGTCCTGCTTCGCGCAATCAAGGGAGGACGCGCCCCCGCGCGTCTCTACCGCGGGTTGGTGCTTAATAATGAGTCAACTCTGCCTAAAAATCAGCTCGACGAGATCATGGCGGGGGAGGGTCTATTGCCGCTGGCAATGCCATGAAACTTCAACCGACTCCAAGCGTCATTGCGGTTGGGTCTCGGAAGGTTGTTCGGGCGTCGAAGTGAAGCGAATGACCGTCAACAGGGTACCGATCAGCAGCATCAGCAGGTAGATTTTCATGTTTTTCTCCGCTGTCCTGTCGCAGCCTTGGCAATTCCTCAACGGCACAAATACAAGAACCGTTCCAAGCGATTGGATGGCAGATGCGTGGAACAAAATGGTTAATTTGAGGTAACCGAATGACCGAGCATACGAGTGAACGCGTTGGATGGCCGAGCCTGATCGACAGGGTCACGGAATGGCTGCCGGCGCGGATGCGGCGCGGCGCCGTGATTGTTCCGGTCGTGCGGCTCTCCGGCATGATCGGGTCGGTGACGCCGCTGCGTCAGGGCATGAGTTTGGCCGGGCTTGCCCGCACGCTGGAACGCGCATTCTCCGTGAAACATGCCAGGGCGGTTGCGCTCGTCATCAATTCGCCCGGCGGCTCGCCGGTGCAATCGCGCCAGATTTACTTGCGGATCCGGCAGCTCGCGTCGGAAAAGAAGTTGCCGGTGCTGGCGTTCGTCGAGGACGTCGCCGCCTCAGGCGGCTACATGATCGCCTGTGCGGGCGACGAGATTTTTTGCGACCCGTCCTCGATCCTGGGCTCGATCGGCGTGGTCGGCGGTTCCTTTGGCATGCAGGACCTGATCAGGAAGATCGGCGTCGAGCGACGGCTCTACACCGCGGGCGAGCACAAGGCGATGCTCGACCCGTTCCTTCCCGAAAACCCCGACGATGTCGCCCGCCTCAAGGCGATCCAGCGCGAGATCCACGCCATCTTCATCGCGCTGGTCAAGGACAGCCGGCGAGAGCGGCTGAAGGGCGCCGACGATATGCTCTTCACCGGCGAATATTGGGCAGGGAAGACTGCGGTGTCGCTTGGCCTTGCGGATGCGATCGGCGATCTTCGCTCGACCCTGCGAGGTCGTTATGGCGAAAAAGTGCTGACGCCTTTGATTGCGCCTGCGAGCGGAATGTTGTCGGGCCTGTTCGGCCGCAGATCACCTGGCGCAGGCGCACTCGCCGCGATGGAGGCCGCGAGCAGCTGGCCTGACGAGATGATTTCGGCGCTGGAAAGCCGGGCGATCTGGGCCCGCTTCGGCTTTTGAATGAATCTATCACCCGCGTTATTTCGTCTCAATCATTTGCGTTGCGACGTCAGCTGGGCTGCGCGAAAATAGCAAACAGGGGAGCCTGAGGTGTTGTACAAGGATCGACCGATGCCGCCGCTGATCGCATTTGCTGGCGCCTTGGGCGGGCTTGCCCTGCTGCGGTGGGGCTTCAGGGCCGCCGTCAGGATCAACAGGGAACTGGAAGAAATCCGCTCGGCGCGGGTCGCCGAGGCCGCCCATGCCAACGAAATCAAGACCCTGCGGCGCGATCCGGCGACCGGCGCCTATCGCCCGGGCTAGCCGAGGGAGCCCGCCGGAGGCGGGCGTCACCAAGGATGGGCCTCATGGTCGAGACGGCGCGATGCGCATCCTCACCGTGAGGGATTGCCCCCGTCGCCTTGATTCCTGATCGCGTCGTCGATACGGTCCCGCGCGTTTTTGAACCCGCGAGAGCCCTTTTCACGATGGATTCGCTGCCTTCGCACATGCGCCCGGAACGCTCGTTCCAGGGCTTCATCCTGGCCCTGCAGCGGTTCTGGGCCGAACAGGGTTGCGTGATCCTGCAGCCCTACGACATGGAAATGGGGGCCGGCACGTTCCACCCTGCAACCACGCTGCGTGCGCTCGGGCCGAAGCCCTGGAATGCCGCCTATGTGCAGCCGTCGCGCCGTCCCAAGGATGGCCGCTACGGCGAGAATCCGAACCGGATGCAGTACTATTATCAGTTCCAGGTCATCATGAAGCCGTCGCCGCCGAACCTTCAGGACCTGTACCTGAAGTCGCTCGCCGCGATCGGCATCGATTCCAGCCTGCACGACATCCGCTTCGTCGAAGACGATTGGGAGAGCCCGACGCTGGGCGCCTGGGGGTTAGGCTGGGAATGCTGGTGCGACGGCATGGAGGTGTCGCAGTTTACCTATTTTCAGCAGGTCGCGGGCGTCGAATGCGCGCCGGTTGCGGGCGAGCTCACCTACGGGCTCGAGCGGCTTGCGATGTATGTGCAGGGCGTGGACCGCGTCTACGACCTCAATTTCAACGGCCGCGATGGCGCTGACAAGGTGACCTATGGCGACGTGTTCCTGCAGGCCGAGCAGGAATATTCCCGACATAATTTCGAATACGCCGACACCACCATGCTGTTCGAACAATTCCGGATGGCGGAGGAGGCGTGCAAGAAATATCTCGCCGCCGGATGGAAGCAGGGCGGCAACCGTCGGGAACATCTGATGGCGCTGCCGGCCTATGACCAGTGCATCAAGGCAAGCCACGTCTTCAACCTGCTCGACGCGCGCGGCGTGATCTCGGTGACCGAGCGGCAAAGCTACATTTTGCGCGTGCGCGAGCTTGCCAAAGCCTGTGGCGAGGCCTGGGTGCATACCGAAGCCGGTGGTGCGAGTTGAGTGTCGCACTGCCTATAGGTGAAATTTTCTCGATGGCGGCGGTGCCTCAGCTCCCCTCCCCGCAAGGGGGAGGGGAGCTGCGGCAGCGCAAGCCGCGTCGTCTTCGCAAAGAGCGCCATTGATGCCCGATCTCCTTCTCGAACTGTTTTCCGAAGAAATCCCCGCGCGCATGCAGGCGAAGGCGGCGGACGACCTGCGCCGCATGGTCACCGACAAGCTCGTCGCGGAAGGCCTCGTCTATGAAGGCGCGAAAGCGTTCGCGACCCCACGGCGGCTGGCACTGACCGTGCATGGTCTGCCGGCACGGCAGCCCGATCTGAAGGAAGAGCGCAGGGGACCGCGCGTCGGCGGGCCCGATGCGGCGATCCAGGGTTTTTTGAAGGCCACAGGCCTTGCCTCGCTCGCCGAGGCCACGATCCAGCGCGACCCGAAGAAGGGCGACTTCTACGTCGCGCTGATGGAAAAGAAGGGCCGCGCCACATCAGACGTGCTCGCCGAAATCCTGCCCGTGATCGTGAGAACTTTTCCGTGGCCGAAATCGATGCGCTGGGGTGCGCGCTCGGCCAAATTGGGTTCGCTCACCTGGGTGCGGCCGTTACATCAGATCATCGCCACCTTCGGACTAGAGACCGAAGAGCCCGATGTGGTGAAGTTTTCCGTCGACGGCATCGAGGCCGGGCAGATCACGTTCGGCCATCGCTTCATGGCGCCGCGGCCGATTTCGGTCCGCCGCTTCGAGGATTACGAAGCAAAGCTCCTCGATGCAAAGGTCGTGCTCGATCCGCAGCGCCGCAAGGACACGATCCTGACCGACGCCAGGCAGCTTGCGTTCGCGCAGGGCTTTGAGCTCGTCGAGGACCAGGGGCTCTTGGATGAGGTCGCGGGCCTTGTCGAATGGCCGGTCGTGCTGATGGGATCGTTCGATGCTGAATTCCTGTCGATCCCGTCCGAGGTGATCCGCGCCACCATCCGCAACAATCAGAAATGCTTTGTGGTCTCCGATCCGAAGACGGGCAAGCTCGCCAATCGGTTTATCCTCGTTGCCAACATCGAGGCCAGCGACGGCGGCAAGACGATTGTGGCGGGCAACGAGCGGGTGATCCGGGCGCGGCTTTCGGATGCAAAGTTCTTCTACGAGACGGACCTGAAGTCCCGGCTCGAGGACCGCCTGCCGAAGTTCGACCAGATCGTCTTTCACGAGAAGCTCGGCACGCAGGCCGAACGCATCGCCCGCATCGAGCGGCTTGCCGCCGAGATTGCGCCGCTCGTTGGCGCTGATGTCGAGAAGGCCAAGCGCGCCGCCAAGCTCGCAAAAGCTGACCTGCTGACGGAAGTGGTCGGCGAATTTCCCGAGCTGCAGGGCCTGATGGGCAAATACTACGCGCTGGCGCAGCGCGAGGACGCGTCGGTCGCAGCCGCCTCCGAGGAGCACTACAAGCCGCAAGGGCCGAACGATCGCGTGCCGACCGATCCGGTCAGCGTCGCCGTGGCGCTTGCCGACAAGATCGACACGCTGGTTGGTTTTTGGGGGCACGACGAAAAGCCGACAGGCAGCAAGGATCCGTTTGCGCTTCGGCGAGCAGCGCTTGGGATCATTCGCACTCTGATATCCAGCGAAACACGACTGTCGCTCCTTCGGTTCATCGATGTGGCCTGGTGGGGCTACGCGATGAACGAGGCGGGAGTCGTCGTCCAATCGGACCGCTTCGCGACAGATCTCCTCGCCTTCTTCGCCGACCGCCTGAAGGTCCAGCTGCGCGAGCAGGGCGCGCGCCATGATCTGGTCGACGCGGTGTTCGCCTTGGAAGGGCAGGATGATCTGTTGATGATCGTGCGCCGCGTCGAAGCGCTCGGACAATTCCTCGACACCGATGACGGCAAGAATCTCCTTGCTGGCACCAAGCGCGCGAGCAACATTCTCGCAATCGAAGAGAAGAAGGACAAGCGGGCGTTTGACGGCGCGCCCGATGCCGCGCTTTATGCCATTCCTGAAGAGAAGGCGCTCGCGGGGGCGATCGATCAGGTGAAGGCCGAAGCTTCAGGCGCCGTGGCGAAGGAAGACTTCGCCTCCGCCATGAGCGCGATGGCAAAACTGCGCCCCGCGGTCGATGCGTTCTTCGACAAGGTGAAGGTCAACGACGACGATCCAAAAATCCGCGAGAACCGCTTGAAGCTGCTGAACGAGATCCGCAGCGCGACGCGCGCGGTCGCGGATTTTTCCAAGATCGAAGGTTGATCCCGCCGGCAAAAAAGAAAAAGCCCTGCCCGGAGGGGGAATCCCGGACAGGGCCTTCACGCCCGACCGCCTGGGCGGGGGAGGCCGACGGCCGAGCGATCACGCTATTCGACCACCTGCACGATGCGCCGCGTGCGAGGTTCCACCAGCACGGTCTCGCCATTGACGACCGTGTAGCGATAAGGTGTCACGCCAAACGTTTGCGGCACGTCGTAATAGGTCACGCCGGTCTCGGGGAGAATGCCGCCGACGATCACGTGTTCCGGTATCGTGTAGTTGGGAACGCGCTCGCGGATCACATATTCGCGAAACGCCGGCCGCTGGTCGACAGTGATGCCGGCAGAGTCATCGACGATGACGGCCGGTCCACGGACGACGCCGGTCGTATAACCCTGGGCCTGCGCGGCCACGGGGAGAGCGACGGCGGCCGCGATTGTCAGAGCAGCAAGTGTCTTGTCTCGCATAAGGCCAACTCCTCTCATGGATGCGATCCGGCTCGCGCCGAACCGCAGTCTCGAGAGCCAATGCATCTCGCGCCGCATCGTTCCCGAAACCGGGATTGCACGGCGCGCGGTATTTCTGGTCAATCGTTCCCTCCCGGGGAACCGTATTGACGTCACAGGCGTCTTCTATGCCCGTGCAGCGAGCGACGATAAGATGCCCGTCCCCGAATCGCGTCTGCCAAAATCCCTTCCAGGAGCGAGTTTGCTAGATGACACTCACGGTTGCCCATATTACGCCGATCATGTCGCTCATCGCCGGC
>Ga0210401_10002284_pt1 | contig 21369 bp, 17 predicted proteins | sample IncBWH32MmetaG_FD_150866 | JGI IMG/M metagenome (GOLD analysis project Ga0210401, IMG submission 150866) | Forest soil microbial communities from Barre Woods Harvard Forest LTER site, Petersham, Massachusetts, United States - Inc-BW-H-32-M | ecosystem: Environmental > Terrestrial > Soil >... | reverse complement strand
ACCTTCGCCTGCGTTCCCGCCACAACTTGATAGGGAATTCCAAGTGTCTGGCTGTGAAAAGTACCAGACCCGAAATCGGGATGGAGGGTTACGGTGCTTCCGATGAAGTTGATGTAATTCGCCGAATTGGGATCGACCGGCGAGGCGGATATGTCGGTATTCCACAAACTACTGGATGGGAACGGCACAAAACCGTTCAGGCTGGTGAGTTGGCCCACGGTCATGCCAGCGCAGGTTCCGGCTTGAGAAAATGCGGCACCGCAAAGCAAAAAGATGGCGGTGAGGGTGAGAGCGAACGACCGATGCAGGTGGTGTCTCATGACGTCTCCTTCAATGCTGCTGAGCAGCTGTTTGGGATTGAAGTTTGCGCTCCCGGTAAGTTGGGATTCGCGAGAACGACGAGTTGGCGCACCAGGAGAAAAACAACCGGTTCCGCTGCCGGCATAAGCACAGATTGAGCAGTTTACCATCGAAAACCGACGATTACTTATTTTTATTTGCTATTCGTCGATTGCTGTCTTATAAAACGACGGTATGCGAAGGCGAGCATCACAAGGGACGGTAATTTGCGAAGGGTTCCCGGACCTGCTCAACCGGCCACGTAACTTATAATTCGGCTGCGTTCGCGAACCGATTTGGACCCGAACCTCCCGTGCTCTGGTCTTGCACAACAGCGAATGAAAAGTGTGCTCATTCTCGGATTATGTGCAGCAGCTTCCTGGGCGGCCGCTGCGGATGAACCTCCCGCCGACGCTTTCCGCATATTTCCGCAGGCTGTAAAAGAAGCGCCCGTCATAACTCCATATTTGCAGTATCAGACCGAGATGGCATGGCGGCAAGACGATGAGCGCCGTAAGGAGTGGAGTGGAATAGAAACCGAGCAGGAGTTGCTGGCTGTGCAACGACGCGCAGAAGAGCATCTGCTAGCCATGTTGGGTGGGCTTCCGAGTGAACGAACGCCACTTCATCCCCGCATCACGGGGAAGATTCAGATGGATGGGTTTCGAATCGAGAAGCTGATTTTTGAAAGTCTGCCCGGAGTCTATGTTTCCGCGCTGGTCTATGTGCCCGAAGATGGGAACGAGAAACATCCTGCGATTCTTGTGCCTGCGGGCCATGCCGATAACGGGAAGGTGCATTACCAGGCCCTGTGCCAGCGGTTGGTGCAGCGAGGATACGTCGTCATCGCTTGGGATCCGGTGGGGCAGGGCGAGCGCAGCCAGTTTTGGGACGCGAAAGGTGGTAAGAGCCGATACAACTTGATCTGCGCCGAGCATGCTGTCCTGGGCAACCTGGCGTATCTTGCCGGGACGAACCTGGCTCGCTGGGAGATCTGGGACGGCATTCGCGCGGTAGATTATTTACTGACGCGGCCCGAAGTAGATCCGAAGCGCATCAGTATCACCGGCACGAGCGGCGGCGGGTTTCAGGCGGCGCACATCGCCGCATTGGACCGCCGCATTAAGGTTGCAGTGCCTTCGTGTTACATCACTGCTTTACCCATGCGTGTGTACAACCGCATTTTCCAGGATCCCGACAGCGACCCTGAGCAGGACCTCTATGGAATGATCTCGAATCATGTGGACGATGCGGGGCTTCTGCTGATGATGTATCCGCGTCCGGTGTTTGTGGCCGCGGCAGTGCTCGACTTTTTTCCCATCGAGGGCGCGCACAAAACGGTCCGTGAGGTTACCGAACTCTACACCAAGTTCCAGCATGCAGACCGCATTGGAATGACGGAGGGATACCATGGCCACGAGTTTTCCCTCGAAAATCAGGAAGCAGCGATGAATTTCCTGGACCACTTCAATGGCTTGCGAGCGGGGCGAGGGCTGCCGCCAGTGAGAGAACTCGACCAGAAGGCGTTGCAGTGTACGCGGACAGGGCAGGTCATGCTCGATTTCGAGGACGCGCGCTCACTGATGGATGTGATCCGGGAATACTACTTGCAGCACAAGGACCTGCCCACCAGGGCTCTCAGTCAACTTTATTATTCCGATCTCTACCCGCGAATCAACTCGTGGTTTGTCGCTGAATTCCAGGGGGAGATTCCGGGACGGGAGGAAATCCGATGGGAAGCTCGAGGCAGTTCTCAGTTCGAAGGAGTCACCATCGATAAATACGTGCTTCATCACAGCATTTATCTCGAACTACCGCTTCTCTATTTCCACAAGGCGGATGGGGTCCAGCGTCAGGTGGTGTTGTGGCTGGGGAAGAGTGGGAAAGCTGCCGCACAAGACTGGATTGGCCTGAAGAAATATCTGGATGCCGGCTATGACATCATTTCCGTCGATCCGCGTGGGCTGGGCGAAACGCGCATGGCGTACAGGGCGGCATCGCCAGACGATCCGGCGCTGGCGCAATTGGATTTCGATCGCGCGTACGTAAGCCCGGTGTCAGGGGTTCTCGCGGATTATGTCTACAACTCGATTTTGACTGGGAGACCCTATTTTCTGCAGATGATCGAAGACATTGAAATTGCCACTCGTTTTTTTCGGGCACAACTAAACCTCCGAGCCGAAATTGCGGTTGTAGGTGCGGGTGGCAGTTTCACTCTGGCCAGGGCGATCTCAGAAACGCTCCCGAATATCAAGCTACTCTCTGAGCCCGACGGACACGACATTTCCTGGTCGGAATTGGTGAACCATAAAACCGAGCTATGGCCCATCGAGTACTTGCTCCCAAGCGGGGCATACATTCACTAAGAAGAGTGGTCTGGGTTGTCGCTCTAGCAGGCCAGCGACGGCTGGCGTTTCGCGCGTCAACTTCCATCGCATTCCATCGCGGGCCATGAATAATTCTTCGCAGGCGCTGCACTGAAAAATCTCTTGAAGAAAATCAGTGCCCGTTTACGGCAGGCAAGATCAGGGCGGAGGGATGTTCCGCGTCGTGATAAATCGAGTTGGTGGCTGGCACAGGGTTTCGGGCCGATGATGAATCGCCGCCTGTGTTCAAGTTTCTGTCGAAACGAGGAAAGTTGCTGCTGCTGATCTCGAGTCGAAGGCGGTGCCCCTTGCGAAACAGGTTGCTGGTTGACCACAAGTCAACGATGAATTTGTAGGTTTGACCGGGATTCAGGAAGGTCGGCTTCTCCTGCGATTCGCGGTAACGCGCTCGAATGATGCCCTCTGTCAGATTCTGTGCGAATCCGTCGGGCCACACATCAACCAACTTTGCCGTGAAGTCGGTGTCAACAGCAGTGGAACTAGCAAACAGCTCTAGAGTGACCGGCCCAGTAATCTCCAGATCTTCGGAGAGCATCGGAGTAGAGTAAACGAGAACATCGTTACGAGCTTCGACCGGACGCTGATCGCGAGGTCCGGGTCCGAGATGTGGGGAGTCACAGCAGAGCGGCCCCCCGATGGTTGGCGCCGGATTCACAGGGTCATATATGTAGCGATCCGCCGACTCCGCATGCGGTGCGGCTGACGAGAGAACGCCGTCTCCGCTCACGGAATTCGCTTTTCCTCCCGAGTGCAAGAAATAGCGTTCCTGCCGGGTGCGGGACAGGGGCCATTCGCCCTCGTCGCGCCACTGGTTGGCGCCCATCACGAAAATTCTCACCGGTTGTGGGACGGCGAATTCGTTGGCTGCGTTCTTGAAAAGATGGTCATACCAACTCAGAATTACATCATCTTCCCGGAAGTCGGCGGAGGGGCCAAAATCGACGTCTCCAATCTTGCGCCCGGAACCCGCATGTCCGCCGACGGTGACCAGCAGCCGCTGCCCGTGGCGCGCGGCATCGCTTCCGCCATTGAGTTTGACTCCGATGTAGTTACGGAGCGAACCGCCCTGAAAAATGTCGTACCAGGCAGCGACCGTCAGCATCGGAACCTTGATATCGGAATAATGGTCCTCGATGGACCAGCGCTTCCAGTATTCGTCATAGTTGGGATGAGCCAACCAGTCGAGAAAATAAGGAGCCAGCGAGCGGATCAGATCGGGACCGGTGCTCGATGGAACGTCGAAAAGCGGATAGGTGTTGAGCGGGAGTTTCCAGATTCCATTCAGCGCGTTTGTGTTGCTCCGCACTGAGCGATTGAGCGTGTCCTGTGCCAGACCGGAAGTCCACGATTCATTGAACCATTGCTCGAAGGCCCCGCCCTGGTAAGTCCATCCATCGTGGTAGTTACTCGCTGTTACTATTGGACAGACTCCGGCAAGGTGCGGCGGGTGCGCGATGGCAGCCAGCATCTGCGTTGCGCCCACGTAGGAGCCACCAAACATTCCGACCCTGCCGTCGGAGTAGGGCAAAGATGCGGCCCACTCGATCGTATCGAAGCCATCACTCGATTCATTCTTGAACGGGTACCATTCTCCGTCGGAGGTGTAGCGTCCGCGAACGTCTTGCGCGATTACGACATAACCTTGCGCTGCGGCTCTTAGACCGAAGCCGGATGAGTTGTTCTTATCGTAAGGCGTGCGCTCGAGGAGAACCGGAAAGCTGCCCTCCGTTTTTGGCCGATAGATGTCAACTCGAAGAATCGTTCCATCGCGCATTTTCACTGCCACACCGCGTTCCACCGTCACGGCGAACGGTTCCGCGGCGGAGGCACACGGTTCGAGGATCGTCAGACCTACGAGCGCGATGGTCAGAAACCTTAGGTGCAGAGTAGACATGGGTAAGGCTCCTTGTATCGGATTGCCGATGTTTTCATACCTGCTGTTCACCGCTTACTCGCCACCAGCTTAAGCAAGCCAAATTTTTCGGGAACGTGAAAGGTCTTGCTCATGGGCGGTTGCCAGGTTATCTCCTGCACATGCTCGGCCGGTCCTTGGCTGCGGAACAGGTTCAAGCGCAAGGTGTTTCCCGGCACCGGTGGCCGGGTGTCGATTGCCGCCAGAGGGATCCGCATCGCGGCGTACCAGATATGCTTTTGCGAATCGATGCGGGCAACTGCTTCGAACCCTGAGTTCCACGTCCACCCATCCTCGTGGTGAGGATTGCGGAGATTCACATCCAGGTCGATCCACTCGCCTTGCGGTGAAACTTCAAATTCCTTGTAGTGCTGTATGTCCGCGAAGTCCGAACCGACAAACACTTCCGCTACGTCCCAGTTCCAGAGCTGATTGGTTTCCTCGCGAGTGTTAGGCTCAGGCGTAAGGTGGAGCTGTTCATAGGGGCAAATAAATAAGAAGTACAGGTTGTCTATTGTCCAACGCGAGCGGACTTCCGTACGGTATCGAGGGACAGGTTTTCCGAACGTGTCTTTCTCCATCAATACGGGACGTGCTGCGCTCCAGAAGGGCAAAGCTGGATCGACCTGCAGAGCCGCGTCTTTGTTCGCGAAGGTGCTCTCAATTACCGCTTGTCCCGCAACCAGCGTAGCGCCGCTAAGAACCACCACGACAAGAGTTCTAACGAAGCCATTCATCCAGGTGCTCCTTTACGAAGTCATCATCCTTTAAATGCGGATACGATCTGCACACACGGTCGATTTCTTCCATCTGGCCCGGGGAGAGTTCCTCGTGGGGATCAAGACACCAGCGGCCTTCGAGCAGACCTTGACGCCGCAGGATCTCATGTATGCCCGGAATACAGCCACGAAACTGATGAGTGGGATCGAAGATCGCCGCGTTCGCGTCGGTAATCTGCTGAGCGAGTGTGAGTTGTTCGCCGGGGATCGTGTCGGAGTAGTTTCTTGCGATCGCCAGGAGAGAAACCGCCGTCTTTGTCCACACCGCCCAATGCCCCAGCAAGCCGCCGACGATCCGAATCCGTTGGTTCGCGAAGCCAAAAGATGTCAGCAGGTCGTTTAAGATGTTGTCGTCGTTGCCGGTGTACAGCGCGACTTCGTGGCTGCGGCCTGATTCAGCCAGGGCGCGCACCACCTCAATGGTCTGATAGCGATTAAAGGGCGCGATCTTGATCGCGACCACGTTGTCGATCTCGATGAACTGGCGCCAGAACTCATAGGGGAGCAAGCGGCCTCCGACCGCAACCTGCAAATAGAAGCCCATGACCGGAATCACAGATGCAATGGTTCGAGAGTGTTCGAGGAGTTCAAGGATACTTTTATGGCTCAAGGCCGCGAGACTCAACAACACGGCATCGTAGCCCAACTCTTTCGCCAGTTGCGCCTCGGCTGTGGCTTGATCTCTCTTGCCGCAAACCCCGGCAATCTTGACGACGTCACGGCCGCGACACTCTTCCATGGTGAGCCTCAAGACCGGTTGCAGCAATCCAAACTGCGGATTACGAATCGCGAACTGAGTGGTGTGAACTCCCACTGCAATGCCTCCCGCACCGGCAGCTAGATAATATCGAGTTAAAGCGCGTTGGCGGCGCTCGTCCAACTTGCGGTTGCCGTTAAGAGCCAGAGGATGGGCTGGAATTACAAGACCCGAGCGAAGTTTCTCGCGCAGCTGCATCAGAATTTTCCGTCCCGCGTCTGGAAGTGTGTCGGCTTGTTCAGCATTACACCACCGTGACGAATCCAATCGGCGATCCATCCAATCATTTCCGCGGCCGTTGCCGTGGGGCGGCCAAAGAGTGTTCCGGCCTTGCCGGCGTTGTTGAGCAGTGAGGTGGAACCTTCGAGCTCAGGGTGGAATATTGGTTCGATTCCGAAGTGCTGGCCAAATTCCAGTGCGAGCTCACGCACGGAAAGAGTTTCGGGACCGGTGATATTCAAGACAAATGGCGGGGACTCACAGTAAGCAAAGCAGCGCAAACACCAGGAGTTGGCGTCCCTCTGCCAGATCACATTCACGTAGGGGATGGCTAGAGAAATAGGACGCCGCTCGAACACGGCGCGTGCAATATCCACTAGAACGCCGTAGCGGAGTTCGACGGCATAGTTCAGACGCAGAATGGCCATGCGTGTTCCCCATCGATGCGAGCCATACTCGAACATGCGTTCGCGCCCCAGAGCCGATTGCGCATACTCGCCCACGGGACCGACGGGAGTAGACTCGACGGCTCCGCCCTCTGACACCGAACGTAAGGGGTACACATTGCCGGTCGAAAAGGCGACGATGCGGGAATTGTGATAGCGCTCCGCAACCAGGCCGGGCAAGAATGTATTCATTGCCCAGGTCAAGTGTTCCGCGCCGGAGGTCTCGAATTTCCGTGCAGCCATGAAGATGACGTTCGGAATGTCAGGCAGACGCGACAATGCTCCGGGTTCCAGCAGGTCGCAGGAGATCGGTTCAATTCCTTGTGCTGCCAGCTGCGCGGGCAGGCTGAGGTTGCTGAAGCGAGCTGCGGCGACGATGCGAATATGAGCGCCGCCAAGGGCGGCGGCGCGACACGCCAGACGAGACAAGCTCGGCCCCATTTTGCCCCCCACGCCAAGAATCAAGAGGTCGCCTTGCAAGGCTGATATGGCTGCGGCATCGGCCTCAGTAGGTCGTGAGAGGTGATCTTCTAACTCCTCGATATTCTTGATCGTCGTCACTTAGCCCAGCTCAAACCCTGCGATTGCATATATCGAATCGTTGTTTGCGTGCAGATCCTTTCCGCGCACCATGCGCTGAAGGCGCCTCGTCGGCGTAAATGCCAGATCGCGCGCAATCGCGGCCGCGCCGGCGTTCGTCGGAAACAGATCCCATGAACAGTCCTGGTAACCGGCGGTCGACAGCGCTCGCTCGATCAGCGCGCGAGCAGTTCTAGGAGCATCGCACACCGACGGGCCCAGGTAATGCGAATAGCGGCCGGGCCGCGTCAACCAGTAGGAGCCGTCTATAAAGAAAGGAGGCGGACCACGCCGTGCGAGCCTCTCCAACAGTTCGGAACGATCGGCTCCGAATGCGCGACGGTCTGCGATTCGCCAATTCTCTGCGGGTCGCTCGACGGGGTCCGCCGTTCCCGTTGCGCGTCCAGTCCCCGGCCTGGTCCAGCGTTCCACCGCTTGTTCGCTGCGGAAACCCATCTTTTCGTAAAGTGGCCGGCCTTGATCGGTAGCGTCGAGCTTCACGGTTTCAATCGCCGTCTGATCGGCCACGCTCAGCGCCTGCGTCAGCAACCGCCGGGCAAACCCCCGTCCGCGATAGGATTTCTTGGTGAGAACCATTCCGAGCCAAGCCAGGTGCCGGCCATAGCACAACAGGGTCGTCGTCGCGGCCAGTTCGCCGTCCGCCTCGATGGCGAGACAGCCTTCTGGAGCCAGGTCGAGCAACATGCGCCAATCGTCGGCGGTCTGGTTCCAGCCGGCTTGTTCCGACAATTCCAGCGCCGCGGGAAGGTCGGGTGCTGCCAGTCTGCGCAAGGTCGTGCCCGCGCAATCATTCATGTTCCCAATTCTCCCGGAACCAGCGTGTAAAGTGGGGCCGCGCAATCTTGGCATCGGTGATCTCGGGATGCCATTTCTTTTCCCATTCAAAAGACGCGAAGAGCTCGTAATCGAGTTGGCAAAGTGCGGATTCGGAGGAGAAAAAAGACGCGAACAAGTCCTGCCCGGCGCAGACGATCAGTTGCGGACGCGGCATGCCGCATAGTCTAACATCGGTTTTACGATTCATTTCGTTTGGTATCTATTAACTCCTCTCTTTCCGCGGGACACACTCGATCGAATACCATTTCGCGGCTGCTTCGCCTTTCCCGAGCGCGTGGATTCTTGTCGGACTACATCGTCGGTGAGGTACATGTGCCGCGACATCACGCAACGTACATAGCGCAGGCAGTTTGTGCCAGCGCTAAATGATTCTCGCGAAAGCGGCGCGCACCGCGCCCGGGCCCGAACGGGCAAGTGACCACCGCGCGGAAGCCTTCGCCAATCAGTTCGTAGGTTTTCTTCGAGGAATCCCGCCGTCGGTAGAACATCCAACACTCGCAAAGGCGTGAGTCGGAATTTCTCTGGGCGACGGCAGTTCATGCGATCGACGCAAGCCAGTAGCATCTTCCCCTCTGCAAGGGATGCGCCGACCGGCTTCTCGACCACGCAAGGAATCGTCTGGCCACTGAGACGCGAAAACGAAATTCTTGCGTTTCATTTCTTCTATCTCTTCATTTGGTAATCTTTATTTACTTTTCGTATCGAAGTGTGATAAAAGCTCGCCGGTAGAGGCTCTCCGCAGTAGGAGGTTCACCATGAGGCCCGTCACTCGCTTCGGCTTCTTCTTCCTCGTTCTATCAGCTCTGGGCACCGTCCATTTTCTGCTCGCCCAAGGAACTGACTTGGGCACAATCCGAGGCACCGTGAAGGATGCAACTGGCGCGGTCATTGCCAACGCGACAGTGACCGTCACCGATCTGGACACCAACACGTCGCGGCAAACCAACACGAACGGAGCCGGCGATTTTGAGATCTTCGGTTTGAAGTCCGGCAGCTACAAGGTATCGGTCGCTTCCGGTGGGATGAAAACGGAAGAGATTAACGATGTGGTTGTGAATGGAAGCGCGACCGTTGGGGTCAATGTAACCATGCGTGTGTCCGGAGGCGGAGAAAAGATTGAGGTCTCGGCCGCAGCTGTGACCATCAATTCCGAGAATCCAACCATCAGCGACTCCATCGGTCATCAGTCGGTGATTGACCTGCCTCGCGACAGCCGCGATATCTATTCGTTCTTGTATTTGAACCCGAATATCACAGGAGCAGACGAGCCGGGAGATTTCAAGTTTATCGGTGGACAAAGCTATGGTGGCAGTTTCTCAGTAGACGGACAGCGCTCGAACGGAGGCATATTCGGTTCGCAAACCGACAGCAAGCCTTCTCTCGAGGCAGTCGACGAGGTGAACGTTCTCTCCAACAGCTTTAGCGCCGAATATGCGGGCACGGCGAACATCCGCATTACGACCAAACGCGGGCAAAATCAGTTTCACGGTTCGCTTTTCTACAACAATGCCAATTCGGCGTTAGCCGCTCTCTCGTTGCAGGACCTTGCTGGGATTGCCGATTTTCAACCGAATGCATTTGCCTCGAAATATCCCACGCCTTATTTCAACAAGAACGATCTCGGAGGATCCGTCGGTGGTCCTGTGAAAGGGCTAAAACGTACGTGGTTTTTTGCGGCTTATGAGCGGGACTACGACGTGGAGCCCGTGAACATCTCGACGACAAAACTGGCTCATCCGTCGCTCTGGACCGGTGATTTTTCCGGGATGACGGACACTAGTCAGTCCCCAGCAGTGTATAACGAACCCGACGTGCCTTTAGGTGTCATGCTCACATCGCAAGAGATTGCTGACGATACGGTTGGTGGCGCCGGCCAGCAGTTTTTACACATACCTGCGCGGCTCTTGAACCCGTCGGTTCAAACTCTGATCACCAAGTACTTTCCGCACATCGGCCTAACGGCGCCTATCGACCCGACGACCGGCAGGATTTCTCCGAGTTATCAGACCCAGATGCCCGGACGGGACACGCTGGACACAGGTTCTCTGCGGCTCGACCATGACTTCAGCGATAAAGATCACGTCTATGCCAGCTACAACACGTCAGCGGACACAAACGCGATGAGTCCGGTCGTGTCGCCCTATACGGGACTCGGTCTGACGCAAACCTATCGTCAAAACCAGACCGTCCAACTTTCTTACACGCGCATCTTTAATCAGGCTCTCGTCAACGAAGCGCGCGCTGGATTCAATAAGGAGAACAAGCTGGAACACAGCAACACCACGTTGCAAGGTTTCCTTTCCAGCATCGGTTTTGACGCGGCTGACATCGCCGCTTATGGTTCGGTTGTTGGTCAGTTTGCACTCGGCACGTTCGGGCATCCTGCCATCAGCTTTAACAACACCTTTTCTACTTTCACCAACGGCGGGCGCAACACATATCGGCCCGAGGATCAGAATCTGATCACTTTCGGGGACACTCTGACATGGGTACGGGGAAAGCACAATCTGCGGATGGGAGCGGATTTTGTGCGCAATCAGGCGGTGGACGGCTTTGCTCTGAACCGCGGAAACCCCCGAGGATCCATGACCTACACCTACCCCACCGCTTGTGTCGCCGCCTGCGTTGACTCAAATGCGGATCCATTTGCGGAGTTTCTGCTGGGCCTGCCACCCTCGAGCGCGAGTTATGTGTTGCAGGCGCGGCCTCCCATGAATGTCTATAACTGGGAGGAAGGATACTTTGTTCAGGACGACTGGAAAATTTCGTCAAAGCTCACATTGAATCTGGGTTTGCGCTATGACCTGATCACCCCTTTTATCGAAAAGGACGACCTGCTCATCAACTTTGACCCCACGGGCACGAATCCGACCGGAAATCCGGGGGTGTTCATCATTCCGTCGTCGAAGACTTTGCCCTACCTCGACACGCGGATCGCCAGCTATGGATATATCACCGCTGCGCAGGCCGGTTTGGGCCGTGGTCTTGTCCGCACTGACAAGAACAATATTGCACCGCGCCTGGGCTTCGCCTACAAGATAGGGGATAAATCGGTGTTGCGCGCGGGCTGGGGCGTTTTCTATCCGACATCCGCGGCGCAGGGAATCCGTGACGCCATCGGAACCAATCCTTTTAATCAGGGCGTTACATCGCGATTTACCCTCGAGGGATGGCCAAGCCCTTCGCAAGACGGAATCAGTCCGATCACCGGTGGAACCCTTAAAGGGTTTGGCAATTCTGTGACCGCCAATGCGATACCGTTAGGCATCCAAAGTCCACGCATCCAGGAATACAACGTTACCTTTGAACGTGAGATCGTTCGTGATGGAACATTGCGCGTGTCTTATCTGGGCACACACATGGACGGCTTGATTGCAGGTAAAGACTTGGATGAACTTGCTCCGAATACGACTCCTTTCGGCACAACCCAGGGAGACGGTGTCACGATTTGCGATCCGACACAAGGAAGCTGCGCCTACTCGCCCGCGGACTTGGCGCGACTGCCTTTTCCGCTGGTCGGTGAGTTTCTGCTCACCTACGGAAATTTCGGGCATGGAAATTCCAACTCCTTCCAAACCGAATTCACCCGGCGCTACAGAAGCGGCCTCATGCTGGATCTGTCCTACACCTATCTCGATCAGAAGAGCAGCGCGTTGGACACGGCGAATTCCAGCCTGGGGGGAATCGGCTACAACCCATTTAACCCCAACTCGGACTACGGCACCGATGGTTACGTCTCCAAGCACCGCTTCATTGCCTATGGACTCTATGATCTGCCCATCGGACGGACTCATACAATTGGCCATTCGTTTTCGAGGCTGGCTGACACTTTCATTGGCGGCTGGCAGACGACGTTCAACATGTTCGCCAAGTCCGGACAAGGTTTTACGCCGTTCTGGGTCTGCGATGATTGTGATCCGGTCGAACCGGGAAACATCGCGGTTTCATCCATCGACGCCGTGGGAGATTTCAACGCCGAGCCCTCATTCCGGCCGTTAGTGTTGAACAACCATATCAATACGGGGAAAAAAGGGAGTAACGCCATCATTTGGAACTCCGCTGCGTTTGGGCTGCCCTCGGTCGGAGCTGATCTGTTAAGCAATCCGGCCGTTGCCAAGAGAAATATGTTGACGGGCCCAGGCGCATGGGGCGTGAATTTAGGTATTCACAAGGGCTTCAAGATCGGAGAGCGTGTGGTTGCGACCCTCGGGGCTGATTTCGACAATATCTTCAATCACCCCCTACTGGCGCCGGATGCCAATTTCGGGGGCGGTGGGGGCACATTCGCACAACTGGGCGACTTTAACATCAAAGTCGATCCAAACACCGGAGCGGTATTGCCGATCGTCGACAGCCCGGGAATCGTTAACCATAATCCTCTGTTTGGTCAACTGACAAATAGCTTCCAGCAGGAAGGCGTGCTCAGCCAGCGGACCATTCGTCTGCGACTGCGAATCACTTTCTAGTTGCCGGCACGAGTTATTTGGGCACTGCAGTGGCTGCGCTGCAGTGAGGAGCGACAGCCACATGATCCGATGAAACTCCATCTTTTTCGCGCAATTCTTGTCGTAGTGTCTTTGACGAGCGCTTTTGCCGACCGGCCCGGAGATTTTCGCGTCATTGGGCCGGGCGGCGGCGGTGCCATGTTCAACCCCACCATCAGCCCGCATGACCCCAACACCGTACTGATCTCCTGCGACATGACGGGTTCTTACATTACTCATGACGGGGGGCGCAACTGGCACATGTTCAATCTCCGGGGTGTGGTGAATTTCTTTGTCTTTGATCCGCAGGATGCGAAGACCATGTACGCCCATGCAACAGGCTTGTGGCGCAGCACGGACGGCGGCGAACACTGGAACCTGATTTACCCGAGCCCATCCGCCGTGAAGGGCGTCCAGATGAATTCGGACCACTCCGACGAACAGATCCTGGCCGATCCCGATCCTTTGAGCACGATCGCGGCCCTGGCGGTTGATCCCTCCAACTCACACGTTCTTTATGTGGCTGCCGGTACGAAGGAGAGCCCCGCTCTCTTCGTTTCGCGCGACTATGGAACGAGTTGGAAAAAACAGGCGAATCTCCCAGACCTTCCCCGCCGGATTTGGGTGGATCCGCATTCCACGCCCGGTGCACGAAGGTTATTTCTCGCAAGCAATCGCACGATCGCTGTGAGTGGCGAGGGAGGCGTGCGCAGTCTTCCGCTTCCCGCGGTAGTCAGTGACATCTCCTTGGGCTTTGGTGTTACGCAACCGATCTTTTATGCCACTTCGGAAGAGGGAATTTTCGTCTCCAATGATGGCGGTGCGACCTGGCGGATGAGCAACCTGCCTGGCGCGGGCGGGAAAGTGCGCGCCATTGCTACCAGCCTGCAATTTCCGCAGACGGCATACGTCTCGTACGATCATCTGGTGCTGGATGGAAATACTTGGTTAGGCGTCGCGAAAACGATAAATTCTGGGGCTGACTGGCAGTTGGTGTGGAAAGAATCCGGCGTTGCGGCCAAAAACGTGGATGACAATTGGATCACCCCACGCTTCGGGCCGGCTTGGGCAGAAAATCCTCTGAACCTTACGGTGGCTCAACAGGACGCCAACTTGGCGTACGGTACCGACCTGGGAAGAACCATGCGGACCAGCGATGGAGGCGCGACATGGACAGGGGTGTATTCGCGCAAAGTCGACGACTCCGGCTGGACGAGCCTGGGTCTCGACGTCACCAACAGTTACGGAATTCACTTCGATCCGTTCGATCCAAAGCGCCAGTTCATAACCTACACCGATATCGGACTCTTCCGCAGTGAGGACGGTGGCGTCTCCTGGACGAGTTCGACGGCTGGTGTGCCCAGCGAGTGGATGAACACGACGTATTGGATCGTGTTCGATCCTGAGGTGCGTGGACGCATGTGGAGCGTGAACAGCTACACCCACGATCTTCCCCGCCCAAAGATGTGGCGGCACAATTCAGTGCTGAATTACAAAGGCGGCGTCTGCATCAGCGATGATGGCGGCAAGAACTGGACCAAATCCAATACGGGGATGGACGAGACCGCGGCGACCCACATTCTTCTCGACCCCACCAGCCCGGTGAACGCGCGGGTGTTATACGTCTCCGGTTTTGGACGCGGCGTTTACAAGAGCTCTGATGGCGGCCACTCCTGGGCGCTGAAGAATACAGGGATCACACAAGAAGAGCCGTTCGCGTGGCGGTTAGCGCGAAGCTCCAACGGCACGCTCTACGTTGTGATCGCGCGCCGATCAGAGGATGGCAGTTTCGGCAACGCCGGCGATGGCGTACTGTACCGGTCGACCGATGCAGCGGAGCACTGGCTGCCCGTTTCGTTGCCGGAGGGCGCGAACGGACCGAATGGCCTTGCCATCGATCCTCAATCGCCGGATCGTCTCTACCTCGCCGCATGGGCGCGAGCCTCAGGAGAACACGGGGACGGCGGCGGGATCTTTCTCTCCGAGGATGGCGGCAGGAAGTGGAAGCAGGTGCTGGACAAAGATCGCCACATCTACGATGTTACCGTTGATCCGCAGGATCTCAATGTTCTCTATGCGGCAGGTTTTGAATCGTCCGCCTGGCGATCGGCCGACCGCGGGCTGCACTGGTCTCGCATTCCGGGATTCAACTTTAAGTGGGGACAACGGGTGATTCCCGATCCACTGCACCGAGATGACGTCTACATCACGACCTTCGGAGGAAGCGTCTGGCACGGTTCGATCAAGGGACAACCTCGACCCGTGGATATCGCAACGCCGGTGCTGGAGCCTGGACAATAGCGGCAGGAGATAACGCATGATCAATCGGCGTCAGTGGTTGTATGGAATGAGCCTGGTTGCAGGATGTGGGACTCAAGTCGGCAGGGCCTCAGAGGGGCCTGCTGAGAATGAGGTGCAACCCGCCACCGGACCTGCACCTTTAGAGCTTTCGCAATATCAGCCGAGAAGTATGCTCCACGTGCATGAATCCCGTGTCGAGCGATCGAAATTTCCCTGCATTGACTTCCATACTCACATCTCCGGTTCGGCCAAGTCAGAAAAGGGAGTGGAACTCTCCCCGGATCGTGAATATTTGGGAACTCCCCAGGAACTGCTCGCGGTCATGGACCGCAAGAATATTCGGGCCCTGGTCAATTTGACCGGTGGCTACGAAGGTGGCCTAGCCGAGGCCGTGGCGAAATATGACCGTGCGCATCCTGGCCGCTTTTATACGTTCACCGAGCCGTCCTATTCTCGCTTCAAGGAACCGAACTATCCCGCGCTCCAGGCGCAAGCGATCGAGCGTGCCCATCGAGATGGGGCTTGCGGGCTGAAGATTCTCAAGACACTGGGACTCTATCTACGCGAAAACATCAGCTCGGGCTCACTGGTCAAAATTGATGATGCTCGTTTTGATCCAATGTGGGATGCTTGCGGACAACTTAACATTCCCGTAGCAATTCACATTTCCGATCCGATAGCGTTTTTCACCCCGACGGATCGCTTCAACGAGCGCTACGAAGAGCTGAATAATCATCCCGACTGGTCGTTCTTTGGAGGAGACTTTCCCACCAACGCGGAGTTAATCGCCGCTCGCAACCGGGTGATTGCCCGGCATCCGAATACGCAATTTGTGACGCTGCATGTGGGCAATTTCTCGGAAGACCTTCAAAACGTAAGCGACAATCTCGGCCGGTTTCCCAACATGTCAGTCGACATCGCTGCGCGCGTCGGTGAGCTTGGCCGGCAGCCGGTAACCTCCAGAAAGTTTTTCGACAAGTATCAGGATCGAATCCTGTTCGCGACGGATGCGACGCCCCACGGTGATGCGTATCCCCAACAAGTGTTCAACGACCAGTTATACGAAGTCTATTACCGATTCCTCGAGACCAACGACGAATATTTCGACTACGCTCCGGCGAAGATACCTCCGCAAGGACGTTGGCGAATCTACGGTATTGACTTACCCGATAGCATCTTGCGCAAAGTTTATTTTGAAAACGCTGCGCGCCTCCTGCGACTTTAAATGTGACTCTTCTGGCAAATCGCGGTGTTAGGATTGGCGACCTCGGCGTGGGTCGCTCAGTCGGACCTGCCGGGAGAAACTTTCAGTACATCTGATCGTGGCGGGGCTGGCGCCAGGAAAATTCGTTTTGACCTACTTTTGGGTGCCATAGCGTTCCCGAGATGAAAATGTCAACACGCGTCGAAGGGCATCGTTCCAGATTAGACGCCCTTTCGCCAACCACGATCGCTCTCCCTCTTTAGTTCAACTGTAATTGAGCCGCTGGGGTTGACCGGCTGTTCGCATGCCCACGCAATCGGCTTTCTCACGCCGGGACGAATCTCAACTTCAGCAGACAGAAAAACCTGGCCGCTGTAATCTTTAGGCAGCAGAAACGAAGCTTGCCGAAGCCCGCCGGCATAAGGGTGCCCCGCATCCAGCGCACCCTGCAGGCTCAATTTCTTGTCGGGACTTTCCAGGTTCAGCCAAAGAACTCCTGGAACCCCGGCCGTTCCGCGGTTGCTCACGCAGACGATCAGTTCGAAAGCGCCATAACGCTTCCGTTGCCAAACCCAGGAAGGCCGGAGGCGGTATCCAATGCTGGTGCGTAAACGTTCGAAGCCGCGAGGATACACTTCGTTGTAGCGCGCAAGGTTGTCAGCCTCCGTCCACAGCGCCCAATAATTCGCGCGCAGATCCGGAACGTGAAGCATGTAGTTCTCCAGTTCGTTGATTCCGGCTGCATCCAGTTTCAATGCCTGCGTATCGTATCGGCGAAGGTAGCCGTCTTCCATGATGGCCGCTATCCACGGCGGCCGGTTGGCTATGACGTCGATCTGAATTGGCTCTTCGACAATAATGCTGTCGGAACGCATCCACGCACCCGCCCGCACAGCCATATCGATTACAGTGCGATTCCCCACTTGGCTGATGTCGGGCTGGGTATTGACCGCCACGGGTGTTTTTTTCCATGTTTCCAACTGTCGCGCGGTCATGCTCACCGAGGTGCGCCGCGCGGTTACGAAATCCGGGAAAGGATTGGGGTAGTTGCTGGTATGTCCCTCGCCCCAGAAGCCGTACTGCATCAGGTCCATCCATTCGATCAAGGGATTGCCTTCAAACTCTGCGGCCAGCAGATCGTTCAGCTCAGCGAATGCTTTCTGAAATTCCGGATGATCATAACGAGGTTCACAGTATTCCGCGTTTCCCTTGCCTGGTATGCGGCCGATTGTTACCAGCGGCACGCGGTCTCGCAGAAACGGAGGCAGAGCAACTTGTTCCGGCTGGAACGATTCGTTGGAAAGTTGAACGCGAAACGCGAGGCGAAGTCCTTTCCGTTTGGCTGCATCCACAGTCAAAGCCCACACCGGATCGAGATCGAGCCGTCCGGCACGCGACTGCACATTGCGCCAATCGCATCGGATGTAGAGAACGTCCACGAACGGCAGGCTCGATATTTTCTCCACGTGCTGTTCGAGCAATTCCCGACCAGTTCGTGCCGCCACAGAGGGCCCGTTCTCTTCCCAGGCATAGCCGACGAGTCCAAGTCCCGGATTTCGCAGAGGCTTTTCGGAAGGCGTCGTAAACAGGACGGTTTGCCATCCCAGGTCCTGGTCGATGTCGAACGGGCCTTGATCCAGCCGGTCTGCAACCTGCGGTGCAAAGCCGCAATTACAATCCCGCGCGAGGCCAGCGACAATGTCATCTTGAGCCAGTGCCGGAAGCAATACCGCCGCTTTCAAGAGATCTCTGCGACGCATTTTCCCTGGTTTCCCTCAAGGATGGAATCAGCACAATCGGTGCTGCTTCTTGGTTTCGGCCGAGAATGCTGTTGATACGCACTACTAAGAGTAGTGAATGTATGACATCGAGTGGGAAGAGATTTCCGGCCTCACGACACGAGGAACGCATGCTTTCATTACTTTCGGTTACTGTATCATGCGTTTCGATTTGCAGGTTATTTCAAATTTCCTGGGGGCCCCGGATGCCAACATTGGCGACCGGTCTGAGCGAAGTGCATCGCCCATCAATGGGTTCGAGGTGATGCGAAAATGCGGGGACGGACCGAAGGATCGCGACACAAATTTCGACTCTGTCGCCCGAGACAAGCTCCTCGACACAACAACCGCCGATACCAGCGCAAACGTTCAGCTCGGAATCGGCGTTAACAGCGCAGAAAGCCGGTAAGCCAGACAACGAGAGTGGAGCTAGAGCCGCGTCTTCATAGGTTGGTTTGAATCTAGACCAGATTGTCTTGATCAATCAGGGAAGGGAGTTCCGTCTGGCTCCTATTTTTGAGTTTGCTGGCCACCATCGATTGGGATCCCCAGCGATCGAAAAATTCGGCCTGTTTCTTTTGGCTCGCCAACCGATGCAACATTGTGCGACGCCGCTTTGGAGAAATAGCATCTTCGTAGAGAGAGCTTCGAGCTTCTCCGAGCCATCGCAACCATCGCTCCCATTCCGGCCCGAATTGGGATTCCATCTGTTTGCGCAGTCGCTGAGCGAGAGCACCACTGTGGCCAGCGGTGGAAATCGCGATTTGAAGCGGTCCCCGTCGCACCACAGCTGGGTAATAGAAATTACAGAGTGGTCGATCGCGAACGACATTGCACAGAATCTGACGCCCTTGCGCTTCTTCATACACCATTTGGTTGAGGGTCTTCAGAGGTGTGGCCACAACTACCAGGAAGATTCTGTGTAAGTCGCTGAGTTCGAAGCGGCGCTGTTGCCAAGTGATCTTGTCGTCAGCCGCCCACGCCTTAATTCGTCGAGTAGCCACCTGGGCAACAATTGACGACCCTAACGACGCGCGAGAATACAGGCTGGGAGCCCGTTTTGATTCGCCCCACTTTGGCGAGCGCCCGATAGTCGAGACATTCGAGGAACTATTGCACCGATATTTCTCTCACCCGGAGTCAAAGAGCCTTGGTCCCGATGGCGAACCATGCCAGCCGAAAACACGTGGTCGCCTGTTAAGGCCTCATGTAATTGGAGGCAAGCACCATCGCATCGGGAAGGAAGTTGATCGGAGCTGGGAGGAGGGCGACGATCTGGATGCAATGCGTCAGACGCCTATCGAGTACACGCGTAAGGCGAGTCGCGCGTCGCGCGAACCGCTAACGCAGCCGAGTCTTTCTCTCAGCCAGTTGGTCAAGAAGATCGGTATTCGGAAAGTAATTCGGCAGGGGTTTGGCAGACGCATCATCGATAAAATCAGTCGCCGCGAACCAGTGAAGGCCTCGACATATCGCGAGTACGAACGACGCATCGAGGAATATGCACGGAAGCGAAAACGCACGAAGCGTTCTCTGTAGTGACAACGCCCGGTTCGCAGCCTGAGCGAAGGGCTTTCAAGTGACCGAGGCTGATGGAATACACGCAGGTGGGTTTTGAAGTGTAATAGGGATTTGGACGAAGCCGCTGGCGCGGCGGACGCTACCGCGTGTTCGAAGCCGGCTGTTTTCGCGGAAGCAAGATTTTTCTGCGCCGAGTGGTAACATGCTGGTGTGCCAAGGCTTTCCTTTTCAACGAAACTCGGCAGTCGGCATAGCTCGGGCGATGAAATTGCGAAACGGCCATTGAAAACCCATACTATATATTTATAGCCCTCCGCATCCGCCGCAAACGCCAGCGGCTTCCTCCAAATCCTCCTATCGCAAGTTCGCCGGCGGGCAACACTCTGCTCCACCGCAATGCTCCGCGCCGGCGCACTTGTCGATAGGACACTAAGATTTCTCGACAGTTAGCAATTCCGAAACACAGGTAGGAACTAGAACTGTAATTTGATTTCGGGTGCATTCGGACAGGGTGTGCCCGTCATCGCACTTTTCAGCTTGCGCAGATTGTCTTCGACGGCGACGAAGTCCGGGGGGATGGACTCCCTTTTGCCGTTCAACTCCCCGGTCTCGAAGACCCAAACCCCATGCTTTGTTTTGGTATAAACCACGATCGTGTGCAAGTGCAATGGAAAACCTTCAGCGGTCCCCACGTAGGAAGGGAAGCCTTTCTGTGGCAGTTCAACAAAGTGTCTTTGAATCATCAATCGAACCAAGGATTCGATTTCCTGCTGGCTCGCTGTGGAGGTGCAGGTTGGAACGAAAATGCCTCCGTCTCCAATAATTCCATCGGGACGCCATTTCTGCAAAACAAGTCTGCGGTCGCCGTGGACGAAGAAGGCATCATGCGACTCATCGTAATAGATTCTGAGGTCCTTGAGAGAGGTAGCGTCCGTTAACATGTTTGCTAGGTCAGACGGCTTTGTCAGATGCCGAACGAAGATCACCGCTGAAGCCGCGAGGAACAGTGCGAGCAAAAATATGGTCGCCTGTTTCACGCAGTTGATTGTAGACATCCGCATGCCTGCGTCAATGGCCCGAAAGTTGCGCAGAATTGGAGTTAAATGGCGATGCGCTGCGCACAGTTTAATAGCCGCCTGCGAAGCGTCCGACAGGCAAACCTGTGGGGATTGTTGACGTTATCAGGCGATGACACTCAAGTTCCCGAATTGAGCCAGTGCTACACTCTTCGCACCCACATGAAACAGGCGCTGGCTAGCGTTCTCAAAGCGGTCGCCGGAATTGCCGGTCTCGTCTTTCTGCTAGCGCCAGTCACAGGCATGGGAATCCTAGTCTCGGTGATTGGTCTCGTGGTAGCTATTATCGCGGGAGTCGCGAGCAGTCACCTCAGCGACGACGATGGTCAAAGCGGCTACTGGCCAAAAGGTCCCAGTTCCTAACGTTGTGCGGACTGACGAAATCAGGCGATAGCGCTCAAAATCTGGTGCGAGTTCACGTTGTGATTCCCCAAAGCACCTATTTCGGCAGGAGGTCAGGATCTATACGATCACGAACAGGAGAGCGATTGGGCTTTAATGAGATGCTGGTAAGTCCCGGGTCTCTGCAATCCAGAGTTGTGTGGTAAATCCATCGCCGCAGTTCCTTATCGTTCCGCAAGGCGCTTCTGATCTGCAGTCCAAAGAATCCCGTGTTTGTGTTGACGAACCCGGGGGTAATACCACGATTGCGACCGTGACCGTGAATCAGAATCAGTTCCCGCTCACCCATTTCCCAAACAGCGGCTCGCCTCAGACGCACAGAAAACT